>JAEEGL011132071.1_pt1 | contig 11084 bp, 8 predicted proteins | sample 9134231 | NCBI WGS metagenome assembly JAEEGL01 (sample SAMN16246548, study PRJNA631951) | gut metagenome | biome: gut microbiome; feature: rumen; material: fiber-attached | host: Bos | place: Iran: Karaj | collected 2018-10
AGCGTGATGGCTTCGGCTCCTGATATGTTGTTGTATCTCATAAAGTTGTGTTTTTAATAAAAAAGCCGCTCCAATTTATAAGGTGCGGCTTTAATTGTAGCAACGGCAAAGTTGCAACTATTTTTTATTAAAAACAAATTATTCTACATTTTTTACAACGCCGGTAAAAACAGGCACGCCTTGGTAACTAAGTACGTATGCAAAACTGCGGTCTACCACAAAATCGTAGTTGATTTCTTTTTTAGTGAAACCACCCATTGCATCATTGACCATACTAATAGCCGTTACCGCTGCGCCTTCAATGCCCGAACGTGTAACCTCTAACTTAGTAACATGCTTAATTTTGCTGCAATGAACATCCGCATCGGTGATATGGCTAAAATCGCAAGCACCACCAATAAAGAATTTTTTTACGCCCATATCGTTGATAATGCCGGCAATGTCGTCGTCGTATTCGGCTGTAAATTCGGGAAACAGACAGCGAGTGGAGTATATAAAATCATCGTCGTCGTAGATATAAGGTGTATCGTCGTTGAGCACGGCAGTGTTGTAGATTTCGTCAACGGTGTGACCATCGTTTGGCACATAGAAAGTTAACTCTAAACGATTGTTGGTGCGAGTGAAAAATTTGCGATACGAATCGGTGGTGATAGCCTTTCCGCGAAAATATTCACCTGTGAGCAACTGCAGAGAACTATTTGAATTGTCGTAATTGCGAAATTTATATTTGTTGCTTGTAAGTTGAAGGTCTTGGGCCAACAAATTCCAAACCTCGCGCAAGTATACCACATTCATTAACACCATGTAGGTGTCTGCGTCAAGGTTTAAATCAGGACTTAGCAATCCGTTGGTTTCGTTTTTGATATACGATTTAAGAGTATTGTTAATATCGGTGTTGGGCAAAAGTTTAAACACATCGGCATAAAATAGAGTGTTGAGACTATTGAGACCGTCTTGCTTGGCTTCGGCATTTGCATTTAGCCATAGCGAGTTGACGCATTTTATTTGGTTAGCTTTTTTAGAACCCTCCTTGTTGGCAAAAACGCGGTTGCAATAGCTGTTGAGAATGCTGATATTGGCAATTAATTCATCGTAAGTGATGCCGAGTGCGTCTAACAATTCTTGACGAGTATCGCCATTGGCACAATCGGTAGCCATACTCAAAGCCATAAAAATTGATAGCGGCGAAACAGCAATATTTTTTTCTTGATTAAAGCCTATTTTAGTAGCCACTTTGTTAGAAAACAGATTGATTTTTTTTACAAAATCGGAGTAAGCCTCATTCCAATAAGTATCCTTTAATGGAGCTTTGCCTGCAATAAGAGCTTTTGAAATGGCTTCGGTGTTTTCAGATTCGTAACTGTCGGCAGGAGATGGTTCTCGCGATGGGGTTGGGGTAGGAGCAACATCGTTTTGGTCGTTTTGGCACGATACGCCTGCAATAATGAGCGATATGGCCACCATTGCACAGATAATTTTTGGTCTAATCATACAGATTAAGATTTAAGGGTTAAAAATTTCAGTTTTCTATTGTTACGACAACTAAATATATTTTATCCCCTAAGAAAAAAATTATTACCCTATTGACTTTTTCATTATTATTCCGTACCTTTATCAAAAATTTTAAAATCGGTGTCAAATGGCACGGTAAATGTATTAAATCTTTTACGTATAACAACCAACAAGAAACCACAGAGCTATGTCAGAGCGTGATTTTATATTGGAATTGATGCAGTCGACAGGCAACGAAGACATGCATTATTTTTATAGGGGCGAATTTACACAAAGTCTTTCGCACCAAATTCTATCTCTCGCCGAAAAAAATATCGACCGAGACCATATCTCGTCTAAAATAAAAAAGCGGGTATTTCATATAATGGTAGAGAGTATTCAAAATATATCACGCCATCAGGACGAGCCGTATAAACCTGAAGAAACCGCTATTTTTGCTATTCAAAAACAGAGCGAGCATTACTACATTACCACAGGTAATATTATTGAAAATGCCAAAACCGAATCGCTCTGCGGTAAACTCGATAAAATCAACAATCTTGACCAAGAAGAACTCGACGCATTTTACCGCGAAGTGCTTAGCAACGGGCAACTTTCGTCGAAGGGCGGCGCGGGGCTCGGTCTTATCGAAATGGCTCGCAAAAGCGGCAACAAACTTTCGTATGCGCTCAACAAGATTAGCGACCTAATGTCGTATTTTTTCCTTCATACAAGTATTGATACTCTCACCCTTAGCACCGCACCTGAACCTCCCGACGAATCTGTTTACTCGCTCAATTACATGACCCTCCTTCACAAATTCATTATCAAAAACAATATTCTGCTTATTTATAGCACAGTGTTTGACCAAGAGAGCCTTTTGAGCTTGATACAGATAATGAAAAGTCAAGGTGGCGCGATAAGCTACCGCAAAAAACTCATCAGCCTGATGGTAGAAATGCTTCAAAACATTATTCACCACGGTGATGTAGACCTTGGAGGTATCAAAGGCAGTAAAGGCATTTTTTACATTGCCGACAACAATGGTTGCAACGAACTCACCACCATCAATTATATACCCAATTCATCTATCCAAAAACTCAAAGATAGAATTGATTATGTAAACGGGCTTACCGACGAACAACGCGAAGAATATTACAACGAACGGTTATTCGATTTTCGCATGATAACAACCAAAGAGGCAGGTCTTGGCTTTATCGAAATGCGCATGAAGAGCCGCAATCCGCTTGAATATTCGTTTGAACCGGTAGACAGCAACTATTCGCTGTTTAAATATACAATTCGCATCAACAACAACTAAATCAAAAGCTTAAAACCCTTTTATGAATCCACTGATATTATTAAATACCGACGAAACTCCATCGGTAAATTTCGATAAAGCCAAAGGAATTTTCCGCATTGCCGAAAATTCGTATCCTGATGATGCAAGGAGGTTTTACGAACCTGTGCTTTCTTGGTTAGAAAAATATTTTCAAGAGCCGAACACAACCACAGTTTTTGAATTTGCGCTGACGTATTTTAATACATCGAGTGCCAAAATTATTACCAAGATACTCAACCTTTTGAAAGAAAACCGCGACAAAACCGATTTAAAAATCCGTTGGTGTTACGAATCAGACGATACCGATATGCAAAAATCGGGCGTCCGCTATTCGCAGTTGTGCGGAATGGATTTTGAATTTGTAGAAACAGAAATATAAAAAAAAGCGGGAACTGTTGAGCTCCCGCTTTTTAAAAAGATATATACCGCTTATTGGATTTCTACCGAAGTGGTGGTGTCCTGAGGAGCGGCCTTAGGTACTTTGATAGTGAGAATACCGTTGGTGTAAGCTGCCGAAATAGCTGTGGCGTCTACGCCCTTGGGTAATGTAAACGAGCGGCAGAAATTGCCGTAAGAATACTCTCTGCGGTAAACGTCGTTTTTCTTGGTTTCTTCGGTTTGAGTTTCGCGCTCTACAGCAATCGACAATTCGTCGCGCTGGATATTAACCTTGAAATCCTTTTTCTCGTATCCCGGGGCTGCCATTTCTATTACATAATCGGTGTCGGTTTCGCTGATGTTGACGGCGGGAATACAGAACTGTTTTTTGTTCTGATAGTAAGGATAAAACAATCCATTGTCGAAAATGGAATCTGAATTTAATAATCTTTGCAACATATTTGCCTCCGTATTTAAATAGTTATGTGTTTTCATTGTTTTTACTTTTTAATGGGTTTAACTTTCGATTACCCTAAGTTCAAACAGAGTGCCAAAGCCGAAAATAGCCGTTTTTGCTGACAAAATGTCAGTTTTATGACAAATAGTCAACGACAAAATGGCAGTAGTGATAAATTGATAATATATTGATTATAATTAGATATAACAAGTAGTAATGATGATTTAATAATAAATAAAGACATTGTACAAAACATTTATTGTTAAAAATCAGTATATTTGCAAGTAGATAACCAAGAAAGATGAGAAAAATATTTTATATAGTATCGGTAATGAGTCTATTGTTGATGTCTTTAGATTTATTGGCACAGATCAACTACCGGTTTTACAATATTAATCAAGCTAACGGCCTTAACAGCAATGTTATCACAGCTATTACCGAAGATGGCGATGGATTTATCTGGGTTGGTACGCAGACAGGTCTTTTGCGCTACGATGGTAGTTCTTTTCTTTCGATCAACGATATCAACGATTCGCTAAATCTTGAAGGTTGTTATGTTACCGTCCTTAAAACATCTCGCAACGGCGATGTGTGGATTGGCACCGATCATGGCGCATCGAGATACAATATTAAAGCCGAACGTCTTACCAACTATATATTAGATAGCGACGGAGCTAATGCAAAGGTGAGCTACCGCACCGAAAATATTTTTGTTAACCACGACGGCAGGGTATTTTTGTTTGTCAGCGATGGCTTTCTTTATGTTTACAACGAGCAAAGCGATGATTTTGAGCCATTTGCCTACGACTTTTTTTCGCACAAGAAAATTAAATATTGCTTTTTAGATAAGGAAGATAAAATTTGGGCTATCGACCATAACGCCACTTCGTTGTATTGCGTTGATTTTAAAGGTTCTATGTTAGATTCGCTCGAATGTAATAGCAAGTATCCTTTCCCGTTTAACGAAGCTTATTCTTTTATCAACAATGGCGATGGCACTTATTGGTTGGGTTCTACAGCGGGTATTTATCAGATTGATTATCAACAAAAAACAATCACTCTTGTGGAAGATATTGCCGGACAGCCTTTGCCAAAAAATATCAAAGCTTTTTATCAGCGTCAAAATGGCGATATATGGATTGGTACTAATGCCGAAGAGTTGTTTATTGTAAACCGGGAGCGAAAAACTGTTCAGATTATAGAATCTGATCACAGTCAGCAATCCACTCGACGACTTAATAGTGTTACAGTCAACACCATTTACGAAGATTCTCAAGGTATTACGTGGCTTGGTACTTGGCATGGATTGTCGTATACAAGTTTGAGCAATCCTATAAAGTTTAATGCCATTAGCTATCCCGAAAACTCATCTATATTGTTGCAGAATCAGATTTCAGCAGTGTGTCAGTCGCCTGATGGAACTATTGCCATAGGTAGCGACGGTGGCGGAATTGTTTTTTGGGATGGCATAAGCAACAAAAACAGCGGAAGGTTTTCTTCTGATTCGCCCAACAGCAAAATGGGTTCGGCTTCGATTCTTGCCATGGCTTACGACAAAGATGGAAATCTCTGGACAGGAGGTTACAACAATCCGCTGCATCGTCTTAGTGCCGACCATAAATCTTCCGAAGCTTTCAGCCTTGTTAATAATATAAAAGGTGCTATTAGCGACTTTATCACTGATATACTTATCGACCGTTACGACCGTATGTGGGTGCTTACCAATGGTTACGGACTTCTTAAATTCAATCCAAAAACCAAAAAGTTTACCCAGATAGTATGCGATTCGCGATTGATAGAGCCAGTAAGCATGTATGGCACATGTCTCGAAGAGGGTCCCGACAGTACAATTCTTGTGGGTACTTACGGTGGAATGTATGTTTATTATCCAAATCAGGATATTATCGAAAACTATTCGTATAGCTACGGATCGCCTTATAGCATATCGCACAATGTGGTGCATGATATTTTGCAAGATTCGCACCACAGAGTATGGGTGGCAACTCCGGCAGGTATTGATAGATTTGACATCCGTCGCGGAATTTTTACCCATTACAACGGCGACAACGCTATTCAAAACATGATTTGCACCAATATTATCGAAGATGTTTCGCACGAAATATGGATTACCACCAACAACGGACTTTTAAAATTTAATCCCGAGGTAAACAAAGTAACAAGGCTATACGACACCGACGACGGATTGTTGTCGAATAGTTTTGAAAAACATTCTTCTATGGTAGACAAAAAAGGTACAATCTTTATAGGTACACACGATGGATTGGTGTTTTTTAATCCTTATAATATCAAGTCGGTTACCAATGTGCCTAAGCCGATTATTACAAGTTTTCTGCTAAATTACAATCGTACATATCCTTCGCCCGAGGGCTCTATCCTTAAACAATCAATAGCCAATACCAACGAAATAGATCTTTCGTGGAAAGATGTATCTTTTTCGATAGAATTTACAGTTCTTGATTATATTTACGGTAATAATATCAATTTTTTGTATAAGCTCGACGGATATCAAAATGCTTGGACAAATATTGGTTCGCGACGCGAAGTGGGCTTTACAAATCTTAATCCGGGACGATACACGCTTCGTTTGCTTGCCGAAAATTCTGATAGATGCCGCAGCGAAGAACGCACTTTGATTATTAATATTCGTCCGCCGTGGTATAGAACCAAAGTGGCTATTGCTCTCTTTATATCATTGTGTGTGTTGCTGTTTTGGCTTATACATGTTTTTAGAGTTCATAGAATGCGTCGCCGTCAAATGGAACTTGAAGAGCAGGTAGAAAGCCGTACAATAGAGTTGATGAGTCTTAATTCGATGCTCGAACAGCGCAACGAGGAGATGAAACAACAAAAAGAGGAGATACAATCGCAGCGCGACGAGTTGTTTGAAAAAAACAATCAGTTGCACACAAGTCGCGAAGCTATTCAGCAATCGTATCAACGTCTTTTGGATTTGAGCGAGTTAGATAAGCAGATTTCAGAATCGTCGGATATTGAATCTATATTACAAAAGGTATATCACAACAAAGTAGTGCCGTTGGCAGGATGCGGATTGTGCATTTGCAAAAGGTCGAAACAGCAAAACGTTGTTGAGTTTTCGCCATATATCGAAAACAATGCCACATTTGAACTCCCCGACGAAAAAATCTACGAACTTATGGACCCGTTGTCGGCGGCTTGTTTCAACGAGAAAAGAGATGTTTTGGCAGATAATGGTTCTGATTACGACATGGCACCATTCCTTTTAGAGATGGGTTACCGCACAGCATTGCGTCTTCCGCTTTTTAATGGCGACGAGGTGGCTGCTATTATGATTATCAATAGTCCCAAAGAAAACGCTTTCTCTAAAAATGATATCGCAATCTTTAAGGTTATAGCCTCGTATAGCGAAATTGTTATCGAAAAAGCTGATGCCTATTCGATGTTAGCCTCCAAAAATTCGGCTATCAACGGCAGTATTTCGTATGCCAAAACCATTCAGAAATTGTTTTTGCCGCAAATCGAAGATTTTCAGCAGTATTTCGATGCCGCAGTAATCGAGCGTCCAAAAGATATTGTTTCGGGTGATTATATTTGGCAAGCTGTTGTAAAACACAACCAAGAACTTATGATATTTTGCGCAGTGGTAGACTGTACGGGGCATGGCGTTCCTGGTGCATTTATGAGCCTTATATCTAATCAGATATTGCGCGATGTGGTGTTAAATATGAAACTTTACGAACCTAAGGATATTTTAACAACAGTTTCGGAAGTTACATCTTCGGTGCTAAAACAAGACAACGGCGAAAATAAAGATGGTATGGATATGAGCCTTTGCCGTTTTGATGTTGACGCTGATGGCACTATGAAACAGATTGTTTATTCGGGTGCCAAAAGTGCCATATTGTACAAAGCTCACAATAGCAACGAGTGTGCAATGATTCCTGCCGACCGTATATCAATTGCCGGAGGGTATCGCCGCAATTCTGAAGATCGACCCTTGTTTACGCAAAAGGTATTGAATGCTGTTCCTGGTACTGTTGTGTATATGTATAGCGATGGTATTATTGACCAAAACAACACCGCACGTGCTCGTTTTGGACGCAAACGTTTGATAGAATGTGTCAACAGCGTATCTTCCGAATCGCCCGAATATCAAAAACAACGTATCGAACGCACTCTTGATAAATTTTCGGAAAGCACCGATCAGCGCGACGATATTACATTCTTAATCCTGAAAATCAAAGAGAAAATCGAACTGCCGAAAGTGGATTAAAACCTTGCTCCTTTGATGTCTAAATCAGGGACATACATCCATGTGCCGTCTTTCATATATTTGTAACCATCGAAACTGCCGTCGGGACCTGAAAATTTTGTGTTGCCGTTGTATTGCGCAGGTATCGTCATGTGGTCGGCAATAAACATTTTCAGTTTAAGGTCGTAGCGGAGGCTCATTACGGCACGCTCGGTATATTCAAAAATCAATCGGTCGTAGTTTTGTTTGCGCTCGTCGGTAAAGTAACCTCCAAAATATATAGAGCCATTGCTTTTTACGCGCACTTGCTCTAATACTTTGCGGTTTACAAAAAGGTCGGCACCGTCCCAACCGGCAAGGGCATACAAATGGCTTTTTTTGCCGCCCACTGGCACAAGTTCGTAGTAGATAGCACCATACCAATTTTCAGATTGCATCGATGAGCTGGCAGCGTTGGGCGTAGAGTCTGATTTGTCGATAAGGCGGGTGGTAATCACATCTCCATCGTCAGAGCGTGCTTGCACAAATCCGTAATAGGTGTAAGTGCCATCGGCAAACTGTATTCCCCACGAAAAAACTCGGAGGCGGTTGTCGCTGCTGGTTAATACCGAAATTGGTTTAATATCGCCCAATGTGGCTGTAAAATCATCTTCGGCACTGATAACAGATTCAAACGTGTTGGCTGCATAGTTGGCAATTTCGCCACGGAGCGAATCGTTGGGCTCGGTTTGTGCCTCGTTGATAAGCGAAACTACATTTTGAATGTTTTGTGCCGTAGTTGAAAACGCTATAAAAAGTGCTGCTATGGTAAAAAATATTTTCATTGCTGGCGTTTTTTTGGTTCTTTAACGTAATAGATGTGCAAAGATATTGCAAAATATTACAAAAAATGCTTACCTTTGTAAAAAATAAGAAAAAATATAAGAGATGAAACTGAGATGTATGGTAATTGACGATGAGCCGCCGGCTGTGCGACTTATGCAGAGTTTTATAGAACGTACGCAAAGCCTTGAATTTGTGGGAGGTTACACAGATAGTATTGAAGCTGTCCAATTAATAAAAGACAATCCGCCCGATGTACTGTTTTTGGATATTCAGATGCCCGACCTTGATGGAATGCAGTTGTCAAAAATGGTTCCTCCCGAAACAAAAATTGTTTTTTCTACAGCTTATAAGGAATATGCGTTTGATAGTTACGATGTTAGCGCAATCGACTATCTGTTGAAACCTATCAGTTATGCCAAGTTTCTTAAAGCTGTGCAAAAATGTATCGAGTGGTTTGAGATGAAAAACGCCTCAGAATCAGTGGCTTCTGCTGCCGCACCTTTACCTTCGGCATCGGTTAATAATTCCGGCACATTTTTTATCAAGAGCGATTCGATGCTTGTGCGTATTGATACAAACGAAATATTATATATCTGTGCATTAAAAGATTATGTGCGGTTTGTATTTGACAGCGGACGTAAGCCTATTATATCGCTTATGACCATGAAAAATCTCGAACAGCAATTACCTCCCGATAAATTTATCCGTGTTAGCCGTTCTTATATTGTAGCAATCAATAAGATACGTTCGGTAGATAAAAACAACTGCATCTACATTGGCGACGAGGTTGTGCGTGTTACCGATGTGTATAGCGAGCAGTTTAAAAAATTTATTGGCGGCTGATAGGTTGGTTAATTGTCAAGTTTTGTTTATAAATCGGTTTTTCTGACGCACCTATAAAAGAATAATCGTTGATGGCTGGTATTTTTGCACGCTTGGCTATAGGTGCTTGATTACCAGAGATAAGCGAAATAGCTTTGGCAAATAGAGGTTCTTCTACATTGCCGAGCGAACTTTCAAAATAGTCGGGAAGCAAGTAATTGGGAGTAAATCCGTCTTTGAAATTCATTTCGCCAGCAGAGTTTTTGCACACTCCCACCACAAGATAAAGAGCCCATTCCGAATAGTTAATTCCATCGCTATCAGTACCTTTGTCGTAATTGTCGTTGAGTAGCAAGTTGGTGGTGTATTTGCCGTAGGTGGGTGTGCCAATTATTTCAACATCCATATACGGTGATAGTCCAGAAATTAACTCCTCGCTTGCCGAGGCTGTTTGGTTTGAAGTAATCACGTAAAGTTTATTGATGTTGAGATGAGTGTTCTGTTCCGAAAAATATAAATTTAGTTCTTCGTTGTCTTCTTTAAATTGTTTTTCAAGGATTGGGTTTACATCGGTTTGGATAAAGAGTTTGTTTTCGTTGCCTGATGGTATAATCATCGAAGCCAATTTGCCGAGAGTGGAGATATATCCGCCGCCGTTGAGCCTAAGGTCTAAAACAAGTTCGGTAATCTGTTGGTCTGCAAGTTTTTCGATAGCTTGAGTAAGGGTTTCGGTGCCATCGTCAAAACTATCGTAAAGAAAATATCCTATTTTGTGACCATCGATTTCGTGTGTAGAAACTTGCAAAACAGGGTCGATATCCATGCTGACTTTTGTGATTAGGGGCGATGTGTATTCGGTGTCGTAATATTCACGCGCCTCCCACATACCGTTTGGAACTGATAGTTTAGAGTATGTAAGTGTATATGAATCAAGTCTTAATAATGATTTGTAATTTGTTTTGGTGAGGTTTTGTCCGTTAACTTTGGTAATCACATCGCCACGTTTTATACCAGCAGCCTCGCCTGGCGAATCTTTGTAGACATATTGAACGTATGCAACCACATTATCGCTATTTAATCGGTCTGGTCCCAAAATAAAATTGATACCATCGGTAACATATACATTATTAAAATAACTTTCGGTTTCGGTATAATTGTTCATAATCGCCGAAAAACGGTCTTCGGGGTAAAGAAAATACTCAAACACATCGTTTGGAGTGTTGAATTGCGTAATATTGAGACGGTTTGGAATCTTATCGTTCCAATAGTAATAGGTATACATAGTTTCCCAAACAAATTGGTGCACGGTGTAGTCTTTAGAGTAGCTACGGTTTCGAGAATTATTAGATGGATCGTCGCGGCGTATGTCGTTGTCGTCTCTTGAGCATCCTACGCTAACTGCCAATATCAATAGTAGATATGTTGTTATTTTTTTCATAATTGATTTTTTTTAATATCTGTTGCAATAATAAAACATTTATCAATGTTATAACCCCCAAAAATAGTTCAAAAAATCA
>JAEEGL011249448.1_pt1 | contig 11084 bp, 7 predicted proteins | sample 9134231 | NCBI WGS metagenome assembly JAEEGL01 (sample SAMN16246548, study PRJNA631951) | gut metagenome | biome: gut microbiome; feature: rumen; material: fiber-attached | host: Bos | place: Iran: Karaj | collected 2018-10
CTGTTCATTTCCGATGAAGAAGCCTCGTATGAGTACAACGTGCTCTACGACACCTACGAGGTAAATGTCACGCGCGAGGACGGGTCCGTTTTCACCGGCTACGAGGCCTGCCGCTATGCCGACCTGAAAATCCCGGCGGACGGCGTGCTGACAGCGAACTACGGATCTCTTCAGGGCTTCAATTTCGGCTTCACCCAGGGGTTCTCCTACGCCCAGGCCTTCTCCGGCTGGACCGATGCCGCCGAGATGGAGGCGGATCTCCGCCACGCGCGGGACGGGTATCACCTGGCGGAGTGACGACCAAAATGGCAGAGTGACGAAAAGAAGCGCCGCGGATGCAGGGCACCCGCGGCGTTAGTATAAACAGCAAAACTATTATGAACCTAATGACACCTTGTCGATCAATGTCAGTTCTTCGTCAGTGAGCGGGGCACTTTTAAGGACCTTAAGATTATCGAGAATCTGCTGCGGCCTGGACGCGCCGATCAGGACACTTGTCACGACCCCGTCACGCAGAATCCATTTGAGCGCCATCGTAGACAAGGCCTCTCCGCGCTCCGCAGCGATATCGTTCAGCTGCCTGATCTGATTCACGCGTTCTTCCGTGATCTGAGACACCTTCAGGAACCGGCCGTCTTTGCGGGCACGGCTGTCCTCCGGAATTCCGTTGAGATAACGGTCTGTAAGAAGGCCCTGTGCGAGAGGACTGAAGGAAATAATCCCTTTTTTCGCGCCTTCCGATGCTTTCTTTAATCCGTTCTGTTCGATAGTGCGGTTGATAATGTTGTACGAATTCTGATTAATGATAAACGGGCAGGACAGTTCCGAAAGGATTTCTGCCGCTCTATTCATTGTCGCGCCGTCGTAATTGGAAAGTCCCACATATAGAGCTTTCCCGCTTCTTACGATCTGTGAAAGGGCACCCATGGTCTCCTCCAGGGGCGTCTCCGGATCCGGGCGGTGATGGTAGAAGATATCCACGTAATCCAGGCCGAGGCGCCGAAGACTCTGATCAAGGCTTGCAATCAGGTATTTCCGGCTTCCGCCGTCCCCGTAAGGTCCTTCCCACATATCATAACCGGCTTTGGTGCTGATAATCAGCTCATCCCGGTGAGCAGCAAAATCTGTCTTAAGGATTTCCCCGAAGTTCCGCTCCGCGCTGCCATAGGGCGGCCCGTAATTGTTCGCCAGGTCAAAATGCGTTATTCCGTGGTCAAAAGCTGTCCGGCACAGATTCCGCATGTTATCCATAACACCTGTGTCGCCGAAATTGTGCCAGAGGCCAAGAGAAAGCTCCGGAAGCTTCAGGCCGCTGTTTCCGGTGTAATGATATTTCATATTTCCGTAACGGTTTTCGTTTGCGATATAAGCATTCATGCTCTGCCCTTTCATTTCAATACAGGCATATAACCCGGTCCGATCATGGCTGATCATACTCATATGATTTGCCTGTTCTTCGAGGATACAATATCCATTGGTTCTGTCATGGCCTGAGGATTCATGACTTCCTTGATCTCTTCCTCTTTCAGCAGTTTTTTCTGGCGCAGCACCTCTCTGACAGGCAGGTTGTCCTTTAGTGCCTCTTTTGCTACCGCGGCTGCTTCCTGATAGCCGATATAAGGACTTACCGCCGTTATCACACCAATGCTGTTCTCCACGTCTTTCCGGCATTTCTCCTCATTCGCAGTAATACCGGAGATGCAGTTGTCTATAAATGTCTCCACAGAATAGTGGAGCGTGTCGATTGACTGCAGCAGACAGTAAAAGATGATCGGTTCAAATGCGTTCAGCTCCAGCTGTCCTGCCTCCGCTGCCATGGTGATTGTGACGTCGTTTCCGATCACGTTAAAAGCCACCTGGTTGACGACCTCCGGAATAACGGGATTGACTTTCCCCGGCATGATGGAAGAACCGTTCTGTTTGGAAGGAAGGATGATCTCACCGAAGCCGGCCCTCGGCCCGGAGGACATAAGCCGCAGGTCATTAGCTATTTTGGACAGTGTAACGGCACACGCTTTTACTGCCCCCGAGACCGCAACAAAAGAGTCCAGATTCTGAGTGGCGTCAATCAGGTCAAAAGCCTGGATGAATTTCATCCCCGAAACGCTGGAAATAGCCGGGACAATCCTTTTAATATACTGGACGTCCGCTGTGATGCCGGTACCAATCGCAGTTCCTCCCATGTTCAGTTCGTGCATCTCTTCCATAGCTTTGTCCATGCGGTCCAGGTCCCTGCCGATAGCAGCAGAATAAGCATGGAATTCCTGTCCAAGCCGGATAGGAACCGCATCCTGGAGCTGGGTTCTTCCCATCTTCAGAATGTGGTCAAACTCTGCCGCTTTCCCCTCAAGCTCCTTTTTCAGGCGCACAAGTTCCTTCTTTAGTCCGTTAAGCAGCCGAAGAGCAGCTATTTTTCCGGCTGAAGGAAAGACGTCATTGGTCGATTGCCCGAGATTCACATCATCATTAGGGTGGATTATCGAGTAATCGCCCTTCTCCCCGCCCAGTATTTCAATTGCCCGGTTTGCGATAACTTCGTTGGCGTTCATATTAAATGACGTTCCGGCGCCGCCCTGAATCGGATCTACAATAAAATACTGATGATAACCGCCCGCTGTGATCTCATCGCATGCCTGTACAATAGCCTCAGCTTTCTTCTTCTCCAGAAGTCCGATCTCGCAGTTGGTAATTGCGGCAGCTTTTTTGATCATCGCAATGCTGTTTACGATTTCCGGATGGATATGCAGACCGGTGATACGGAAGTTTTCCTTCGCGCGAAGAGTCTGAACGCCATAATAGGCTTCAGCGGGGACTTGCTTCGCGCCGATTGAATCCTGCTCTGTACGATAGGTGCCTGTTGAATCGTAATTCTTATACGCTTGCAGCTTCATCTGTTTTTTCCTGCTGTCTATATCAGAAGGCTGCCTGAAAGGCAGCCTTCTGGTCACTACATCCTTTCACATCAGGGCAGGAACTGTCTCTGCCCCGTGTCCGCCTGTTTACGAAATCCGGATCTGCTTCTCAACACCGGGATAAACAGAAAGCACATTCTTATAAAGAATATTCTCGGCTTCCTCATAGGCTTCTGCCTCTGTGAAGATTCCCTTTCTGACCCAGGAGCCGAGAACATCGCCAAGTATCTCCCGTGTATAAGCTGCCCCGAAGTGGAAATGATCCGAATCGCCGCAGTCCGTACCATACATGATCTTGGTAAGGGGAGCTGCTTCCATCAGCATCGGAACTACCGCCCCTGCCCCCTGGCCCGCAAAGATCAGCATTTCGGAGAAATCGACATAGACCTGAGGAACCTGTTGGGCCAGGATCGCGGCTTCTCTGGAGAAGGGGTACGCGGCATGCAGGAGAATTGTTTTCACCTTCATACTTGTCTCTTCATACAGGAAATCCGAAAGAAGAGCAGGAGAAACTCTCTTCAGGTGTGCCCACGGAGCATCACCGAATCCGGTGTGAACCTGAAGAGGCAGACCCTTGTCCGCACATAGCGCCATGCCCAGATGCAGCATATAATCACGGAAGATCTTCTCCGACCCGAAATCAGAGGGATCCGCAAGGAATGCCTCGTATGCCCTCTTTGCTTCTTCTTCGGTCGGTGCTGTGACCTCCAGGCCGGTAAAATACGCAATGATGGTCTTGATTCCCACAACGTTGTATTTCTTAATCCCTTCCTCCATGTCGCGGAAGAAGGTATCACAAAATTCCTTAAAGTCCAGCTTCTCCTTAAGCCGCTTGTTATAAGCCACTTCGATCCGGATGATCTTGGCCACGCCGATCTCCGGCTCGTAAGCATTGACGAAAGCGGCAAGATCCTCATCTGTCCGGTATTTGCCGGTCCAATAAGCCGAGACCGGGGAATCAATATCACAGACAAGTCCCCGGATATTTGAATCTGCCATGATTTTCTGGATGTAAGCGCGGGGATCAACGGCATATCTCCGGTCCCTTTCCGTCATCACTTCTTCATCCGAAGCGCCAGGCATGTCGAAATACCTGCGCAGAGCTGCGATGAACATCCTGTAAGAAACAAGGTTTTTGCGGTCCCGTTCATCAATCGGATACTGCGTGACACAGAAATTAACAGCGTTCCGAATCTGATCGACCATGCCAGGATGAACGTGGTTGTCAATGATGGGAATTCCTGAAAGATCCATACATACCTCCTAACTGTAAACACACATGCAAAAACACTTCCGATGATCCACATCAGGCATTGTCAGTGTAGCACCGGGAAAATCGCTTCTATATAGGACAATTTGATAAAGAATGCAGTATTTCGCACTCCTGCCTGTATTTGCTATCCATTCACAGAAAGTCTTGTTTACACCCAATTAAGCCTGTAGCTAGACTGAAATCAGCATAATTGAGGACTAATCAGGAAGGTTTCCGCATTGTCCCTACATGAATACCGGGGGTCAGAAGTCTGTATGAATAAGGAAGGAAAACAGAAAAGAGGATTTTGTTACTGGTTCTCAAAAAAGATCTGGAAATATAGATTCCTGCACTTAATGATCGTGCCGGGTATGATTATAATCCTCCTTTTTCGGTATGTTCCTATGTATGGCGTTGTCATCGCCTTTAAAAACTATCTCGGAGGCGGAGGCGGCTTCAGAGGCATTTCGGAGGCTCCCTGGGTCGGGCTGACGAATTTCAGGATGTTTTTCAGCTCCATCTACTTTAAAAGGCTGTTTTCCAACACTCTGATCATCAGCCTTATGCGCATTGTTTTCTACTTCCCTACGCCGATCATCCTGGCAATCATGATCAACGAAGTGCAGAATACGCACGCCAAAAAGGCGATTCAGACAATTACCTACATGCCGTATTTCCTCTCCTGGGTTGTAGTCGCAGGCCTGATGCAGATCCTGCTGTCTCCGGACGGCGGCCCGATCAACGTTGTAAGACAGCTGTTCGGACTGGAGCCGGTATACTATCTTGCCTCCAAGCAGCACTTCCGTGGCCTCCTGATCCTAAGTGAGATCTGGAAGAATATCGGATACGGCTCCATTGTCTATCTCGCCGGAATAGCAGGAGTCGACCAGGATTTATACGAAGCAGCGAGAGTAGACGGCGCAAACAAGATCCAGCAGATCCGTTATATCACTCTTCCCGGAATCTCGGAAATTATCGCCGTCATGCTGATTCTGGCTGTCGGGCGCGTTCTGGAGGACAACTTCGACCAGATTTTTAACCTCTACAGCACAGCAACCTACGAAGTGGCAGACGTCTTCGAGACTTATATCTACAGGACAGGTATTACCGGCGGGAAGTATTCCTATGCCGCCGCGATAGGACTATGTAAATCCGCAGTCTCCTTTGTCCTGGTGGTCGGAGCTAACTGGATTACAAAAAGACTTGGTTCGGAGGGAATTATATAAATGAAAACCCGAAAACCCAGGGGTGAATTCATATTCTCCTGCGTCAACTCGCTGCTGCTGATCCTTTTGTGCGTTATTATTCTCTACCCGATGCTTATGGTCATGTCGCGCTCCCTGATGAGTGATGTGGAACGCGCAACGCATCCCCTGAGAATAATTCCCACGGACATCGATCTCTCTGGGTATCGGTTCATTCTTTCGTCAGATGCCTATGTCCGGCACGGATATCTGATTACGATCGCGAGGACTCTGATCGGCACTGCTCTCAGTCTGATCACGACCTCCATGCTGGCTTATCCACTCTCCAAGCGCTATTACCCCGGCAGGAAGATCATCACGGCAATGCTCGTCTTTACCATGTGGTTCGGCGGCGGAATGATTCCTACTTTCATAGTGATCAAGACACTGAAACTGATCGATACCTTCTGGGTCCTGATCCTGCCAATGATGATCAATGTATATAACACTATTATCCTCCGGAATTTCTTCATGCAGATCCCGGACAGCCTGGAGGAATCGGCAAAGCTGGACGGAGGGAATGATTTCCAGATTTTTACAGCTATCTACCTGCCTCTTTCCAAGGCAGCACTGGCAACTATTTCCCTGTTTTACGCAATCTGGCACTGGAACCAGTGGTTTGACGCGCTTCTTTATATAAACAAGCAGTCTCTCTGGCCGCTTCAATATATACTCCGGCAGATAATCACCAGCGCAAGCGCAATTGACGTATCCTCAGCGGCTGCGACTTTTGATGCAATACCGGCCATGGAAACAGTCAAAATGGCCACAATCGTGATCAGCACACTGCCGATTCTCTGTGTTTACCCTTTTCTTCAGAAGTACTTTGTAAAGGGTGTCATGGTCGGATCAGTCAAGGGATAAAAAGTCTTAGTTCGTATCCGCAGGCCGGGAAAGGAGGTGTAAAGGCATTTATACCGAAGGGGCCGGACATAAGACGAGTGATCAATGTTATATAATAAACTAATTAAACAGGGGGTCATCATGAAACACAAAAAAGCTATAGCATTGCTTATGAGCACTGTGATACTCGCAGCAGTTGCCGGCTGTGCTCAGACTGCGCCTGCCGCTGCAGAGCCTTCCCAGCCGGAAGTGGCGGAAAGCGCAGAAGCGGAAGAACCTGCTGCCGAAGCGGAAGTAGAACAAGAAAAGCCCGCAATCTTTGTCATCCGCGGCGTCAGCAACAGGGAAAGCAAAACGGATAACGCGAAAGTAAAGGCTTTAATCGAGGAAAGATCCGGCGTCAAATTCGATGTCATCGTCGTCCCCGTCTCTTCCTGGGATGAAAAGATAAATGCCCTGATCGCTTCCGACGAGCCCATGGATATCATCAATATCACACAGAACGACGGAAACTGGTCCAAATATCTGGAAAAGAACGCCATTGTTCCTTACGGCGATTTAGTGGAAAAATACTTCCCGAACATCCTGGAGAAGGCGTCCGATGCCAAGTCTTGGGAATCCTGCTATGCTTCCGACGGTTCTCTGTACGCTATCCCGAGAGAGGAAAGATGGACGAAGGGCAACAGCCCCGTCATCCGTGAGGACTGGCTTGAAGCCCTGGGTATGGAGAATCCGACCAATATGGAAGAGCTGGAAGCCGTATTCCAGGCTGTCCTGGACAACGATCTTAACGGCAACGGCATTCAGGACGAAATTCCCTACATGCCCGGATACAACAGCTTTATCAAGACATTCCGCCCTTACTATCTCGGATTCCACGGTGAGAAATATCTGGACGAAGAAGGAAACATCATGCCGTGGTACATGCACCCCAACTGCTGGGAAATGCTGAAAAAGGCCCAGGAGTGGTATGAGAAGGGATATCTGTATCCTGAATACATCACCACGACCATAGAGCAGGTTTTTGATATCGCAGGCGCCGACCGGATCTTCATGTACACCGGCTGGTACAACAACACCATCGCTCCTTCTGCCTCGATCAAGGAGGCAAATCCCGACAGCCCCATTTCCTGGACTGCCCTGAATAACCTTTCTGATGCACCCGGCATAAGCGCATGGCCTGCCAATCCGAAGAATACCGCGGAGCTCGTGCTCTCCCGCACCGCACAGGAGCCGGAAGCCGCACTCAAGCTGATGAACTGGATCCTCGACGACGTCGACAACTGGATGCTCTGCGCATACGGTATTGAGGGCGAGCACTGGCAGTGGGTCGAAGAAGGAAAAACTTTCCGGCTCCTCCCGGCGCATTCGACGCCTACAACCTTGAATATCTGCTGACAGAGTGGTTCGGCGAGGACGCTCCCGTTCAGGTCGCGTATGAGGGGGACTACGTCAGGGGAACTGCCTACAAGCTCGAGAACGAGATCAACGAGACGGAAACCACCTACGCATTTGATTACTATGTGCCTTATTCCGTAGTCGGTACCGAGGCTGAGATGCTGACAGACGACGCGGCAACCTTCATCGACGAGGCAACCACCAGAGTCATCTACGGCGAGTATTCCGAGGAAGACTGGAACGCGGCGGTACAGCAGGCATGGGAAATCGACGGGCAGATCCGCAGCAAGGTCTGGACGGAACAGTACCACAATGCTGTTGATTAAAATGCCCTAAAATGGTTATTACTACATCATGAAATACTATCCGGCATACTGTTATATAACAGTATACCGGGGCCATACCGGGAGCAGTTTATAACTGCTCCCGGATGTTTGATTTGTGCGGACAGGGCGCGCAAGCACATTATCTTCCGAAGATTGCCTTGATCATGGCGGTGGAAAAAATGCATTTAAATCCTTTAAAGAATATGTTCCAGAAAAAGCAGCTGTACCGTACACTGCTGCTGCTCATAACCATATTCAGCATGGTCATTATGCTTGCTGTTTCCCTCATGTACATGAGAAGAACAAGAAAAGACGTTTATGATGAGTACAGGAAATTCGGCAGCTCTTCGCTAAACGCTGTTATGGACCACATAAATACAGTCTTCTGGACAATGCAGGATCTCAGCAAGCAGATGATGCAGGACGGTAATGTTAACCGCTTCCTGAACAACAGTTTTGACTATCGCAGTGATTCCGACATCTATGTCAAGAACAAGGCGGACCAGATACTTCTCTCGAACCGGATGATCGACTCCGTCTATATCTCGGCTCTGGACAGAGATATCGTCTATTCGACCAACTACGGCAAGACCACCTTTTCCAATATGCCTGATCTGTCCTTTATGACCTGGTATCAGGACAGTACCAAAGTGATCGAAATGATCAAGACACATAAGATTACTGTCCAGAAGTACAATCACCAGACAAAGGACGTAATTTCCGTGTACACCAGGCTTCCGCTGGATAATTACAGGTTTTCCAACGGAATGCTGGTGATCAATATCGAAGAAGATACTGTTTACGACATGATCATCGATCCGATTCTGTCAGAGAGTTCTGCCAGTCTGTATGTGCTTGACGAAAACGACCAGGTCATTATCGCAAGGAACAAACAGGAGCTGTTCAGGAACTATTATGATCTTGTGACATCTGCCGGGCTCTTCCAGGGTGAAAGCGGCGAAATGTCCGCACTCATTGACGGGGTTGACCATCTGGTAATCTATAAGACCGATCCGGAATCCGGATGGAGATATGTCTATGCTGCCCCTCTTACACAGGTCCATCAGATCTTTTCAGATCAAACGAAATACATGATCCTGGTGTGTCTCGCCGTTCTCGGCGTTACCCTCATTGCTTCCTCCGTCGTAAGCAGATACGCAACGCGAACCGCCGATAATATGATCAATCTTGTCCATGAAAACGTGGCTTCGCATGACGGAATCCATCTTTCTGAGCTGACCGAAGCACTTTCGGGACATTTCAAGAATAATGAAGATATGAAAACCCAGCTCAGTGACGCCAGGGAATCCTTAAAGAGCATGCATATCGTGAACATGCTCCTGAGTTCCGCCAATGACACGGATATCACGATCCAGGGGCTTCAGAAATATGAAATCAACATCCCCCAGGAAGGACTGATGCTCGCAATACTCTCCTCGATTAAAAAAAGAGGAAAAACTGCCGTCGACTCCGATCTGTCCAGCATTGTCCTTCCGCCCTTTGTTGAGGAATTTCTTGGAATGTATGATATCCGCTCTGTCTGCGTAGCCAGCGGCCTCAGCGAAATCACTGTAATATTTGACGGGAGCATCATCAAGCCGGTTGAAATGGCCTTAATCCTGTCCAGCCTGATCGAACAGCTCCAAAGTGAAAATCAGATGGATGATCTGGCTGCAGTGCTATACGACAAGCCATTTGACCTCTCCTATGTACATAACGCCTACAGCCAGGCTCGCATATGTATGGAATTCGGCCTCCGGCCCGATTCGGGTGAAGTAGTTCTCTTCTCGGACACGAACAGCGAAGGCTACAACGACTATCATTATGACTACAACACGGAACGCCAGCTGTGCAACTGCATTATGGCAGGGAACCTGGAAGAATCCATCAAGGCACTTGATAAGATGATTACCTCTTTCAGTTCCAGTACCAGCCTGGAACTTGCCAATATCCTTTTGTTCAACGTCAGCTTCTACAACCGCCTGATGCGAAACGCCTATGAGCAGAATCTTCCTGTCAGTTTTATTTCCGACTACTCGTCGAAATCCTCTGAAATCCAGCGGATCAGTACCATGTCCGAATCCCGCGCTTTCTTTGTCGAAATGATTACGCAGATGGTATCCTTGCTGGACAGCAGCCGACGGAACAAGATAGAGACATATTATGATAAAATCTACCGCTATATTGAGGAAAACTACACGCACAGCGACATGAGCCTGGAACAGGCAAGTATGGATCTTAACATCAGCGTATCCTACATTAACCAGATCCTTAAAGGTCGGAACAACAATACCTTCAACCAGATGCTGACAGAAAAGCGAATATTCTGCGCCGCGGCTCTGCTCAAAGATTCGGATCTGAAAATACAGGATATTTCCACGGCTGTCGGTTACAGCTCACCAAATTACTTCACCAGGGCATTCCGGACACAGATGGGCGTTACCCCCGGCAAGTACAGGGAGATCAGCAGGTCACAATGATAAGTGCTCTCCAGGCCCATTCATCCGGTTCATTTTATTCCCTGCTTCGGCTTCTTGTTCAGCAGATACCCGATCCCTGCTCCCACAAGGCCGCCCACAATATGCGCCATATTCGACACGTTGTCGGAATCGGCAATCCCCTCGATCACCTGCTGCCCGATATAGATAACGGCGACGAGAATAAACGTCAGCGGGATTTCTCCCTCATTAAACGCCGTAAAAGACGACAGCAGGATAAACGCAAATACCACACCGCTGGCCCCGCAAAGCCCGACATTCCAGAAGAAAATGTAGTTCACAATCCCAGTCACAAACGCCGTCGCCGCTATAATCTCAATCAGCATCTGCGACCCGTACTTTTCTTCCAGCAGCGGCCCAAGCAGAAGCAGATATGACGCATTCGCTATGAAGTGCGACCATCCCCTGTGGCCGAACACATGGGTAAATAAGCGGATATACGTCAACGGGTTTACCAGCGAGGAATGATAAGATGTGAACAGAAGGTTGGTGCTTCCGCCTCCGGTAATCAGACCAAGCAGCATCACACCAAAGCATATGAATACAAAACTCAGCACAACCGGTGAATTATAAGAGATTTTCAGCTGCTTCTTCATTTCCGTGAAAACTCC
>JAEEGL011488907.1_pt1 | contig 11084 bp, 9 predicted proteins | sample 9134231 | NCBI WGS metagenome assembly JAEEGL01 (sample SAMN16246548, study PRJNA631951) | gut metagenome | biome: gut microbiome; feature: rumen; material: fiber-attached | host: Bos | place: Iran: Karaj | collected 2018-10
CCCGTGTCGAGCGTGCCGCCATAATCGAATATATATCCTTTTATCATGCTTTATCCTTACATATTATTTAGTATTCAGCGCAGCGCAAAGCTTCTCGTGCTTACGATGCATATACACATACATGGCCTGCAGCACGGTGAGCTCTACGAGGGGATATACCCACGGACAGCCCAGCAGACAGGTGACGTAGATGGTGATAGCTCGCGAGTTGAACGTGAGCAGATTGGTGTACTTCATCAGGGGCCGACTGCCTGTGAGTAATTGCTGGCGCACGTCCTCGGTCTGCAGGGCGGCGTCGCTCTTCCAACGGCCAAAGAACTGCTGGAACTGGGGCGTGCGCTGCTCCTGGCTCTTGCAGTAATTGGCGTAGTTGTAATAGAACAGACGCGAGAGCACCTCGCCCTTAGGCAGATTCTCGTAGATCTGGCGCTGCTGACGGTAGTTGTCGAGTTCGCTACCCTCCTTGCCCAACAGGAAGAAGAGGTGAATCTGGCGATAGTAGTCGGCCAGTGAGCTCTGCTTGGAGTGGAAGCCGAAGCCTGCCAGCGCACAGAGCACGAAGCCCCAGATGCCCCACTCGATGTTGGTGAAGGGGATGTGCTGATGCCACAAACGGGCCACGATGCCTATGTAGATGGCGAAGAACCACACGTCGCCTGAGAAGCCGTCGAGCATTCGGCCGATGAGGGTCTTCTTGCCTGTGAGACGCGCCATCTGACCATCGGTAGAGTCGCAGAAGTTGGCAAACATAAGCAGCAGCACGCCACAGATGTTCGACCACAGATCGGTATAATGGAACATCCATCCTGCACCCAGGCCCAGGAAGATAGACACGATGGTAATGACGTTGGGATGGATGTCGAACTTGTTCCACAACAAAGCGAAAGCCAAGCCTATGGGACGTGTGAAGTGGACATCGAGCCACTCCTCCGTGTCCTCCGACTTAAACGATAATCTCAATAATTCCTTAAATGTTGCCATATATCTGAAAATCTAAATTCTAAATCAGCCCTGCGATGGCGTCGGCTGCCTCGTCGCGACAGCGCGAGAAACTGGGCCAGTCGTTGAAGTCGATGATGCACCACGAGCCGTCGGCACGCACGATGGCGTCGCCGCCATATACCTTGATGCCAACTGCCTCGGCCAACTGCTCCACACGCTGCTGAAGCCGGGCCTCACTGAAGGCGTAGTGACGAGCCTCGCCATTGCGCGCCTCGTCGGAAAACTTGAACTGACCGTCGTCTGTGGGGTAATAATAGCGGAAGAAGCCTGTGCCCTGAACGCCATAGAACTTCACCAGGTCGCCCACCACATGGGCACTCACCACATACTGACTGATGCCGCGCTGCTGCATCTTCTCTTTCTCCTGTTCCAAGGCCTCACGGTTGGGGGCGAACACCACGTCGCCCTGACTCTGGGCGGCCTGGTCGCCACGTTTCAGCCAATAGCCGTCAACACCCTCCTTAGGGGGCATGGGGGTGCCTATGCGCACCATCATGGCTTCGAGCTGACAGCGTCCACAGTGCTCGATGCCCTCTGGACGGTTGACGATCTGTACGCCCTCGAGCGTCTTCAGCCAGGCCAGCGTCTCAGGCAGTCGGCCCATCGTGAAGATGGCGTCAGCACTTGGAGCCGGTTCTAAGACCGTCGTCTCGCTCACCATGCTCACCTCGCAGCCCTTGCTGCGCAGCCTCTGAGCCACAGCCTCGAGTATCGCCAGGTCTTTCTCCACTGAATTTGGCGAAAAGACCTCTGCCCGCTGTATCATCAACACCCTTTTCATTTCTCTTTCATCAGGAAGCCTTCGGCTTTCTGGATATCGCTGGCATGGTCGATGTCGAACACCTTGGAGAAGGGCCATGCCTGCAGGCGCAGTCCGTCGGCCACCAGCGCACGCTGGAAATTACGCATACGGCTCTCGCCACGCTCGATACACTGAGCCAGTATGGTGAGCGAACGGGGTGTCAGACCATAGATGCCGCCACTGATATACTTGGGCTGGTCGCACTGGTCGAGGAAGCCTGTGATGCGCAGCTCTCCATCGGTAGCCACGTAAAGGGGTTTCTCATCGTCGATATAGTCGGTCACACCCATCAGGCCGTCGATCTTGTCACAGAACAGCTGGCGCTGGAAGGTCTCCACATAGGTTGAGAACTCCTCTTCGCGGAAGATAGTATCGACAGTAGTGAGTATAAAAGGTTCATTGCCAAGCCAACGGCTCAGCTCCCACATGCTGTGCATGCTGCTGGGCGTAGACTTGACAATGAACTTCAAGGGCACGTCGCCCCGTTTCTGTATTGTCTCCAGATGGGCACTCACCATCTTCATCTGCTCATTACAGATCACCACAATCTCTGTGGCGCCATTGGCCATGAAGATTCTTATAAGACGGTCTATCAACCGTTCTCCACACACCTCTACCAGAGGTTTGGGATTCTGGACTCCCTCCTGAGCCAGTCGCGAGCCCTCGCCCGCGGCTATGATTGCATATTTCATTCTGATTCTCTTGTACGTACACTAAACTGGGGGCAAAGATACGTATTTCCCTCGAAAATCAGAAAACTTTTAAATCTTATTTATTTTTCTATTGATAAATTGTCTATATCTATATCGCCTGAACCGTGCTTTTCCATGTGGAAGCGACTGACACGGCCACTGAGGTTGATGTCGCCTGAACCGTTGAGCTGGCAATCCACTGAACCACAGTCGTTATTGAAGTTCACGTTGATATCGCCTGAACCACGCAAACCGATGTTGGTATCATTCACACGATGCAGGTTGAGGTCGATGTCGCCAGAGCCTACGAGGGTCACTGAGACGTTGCGCGACTCAAGGTTTTTCACATCCAGATCGCCTGAGCCTACCACCTCTACACGGCATCGGTCGCATACCACATCTTGCACGTCGATGTCGCCAGAGCCACGCAACACGAACTCCATATTGTCCGTGTCTATGAGTTCGCGACTGACGAAGTCGCCAGAGCCATTGAGGCGCACGCTGGTCAAGTCGGGCGACGTCACATATATTGACATATCAGCACCATCGTTGAAACTGACGTTCACCATGCCCATCTTACCACGGTTGCGCACAATAAGGGTACTGCCTTCCTTCTCGGTCAGGATCTCGTCTATCACGTCCTCTGGTGCCTTTACCACTACAGAGAAGCTATCGGCCTGAGTATAATAGACCGTGGGCGAGCCATTGACCTCGATACGCTCGAAATCTTTCAGATGGCGCGTCTCTGTCACCATATCCTTCTCGCTGAAGGAAACACTCCTATAACACTTTACACACGACGACATTGCGACGGATAGTCCCACCATAGCTATGCCCAACAAAAAATGATGTCTCTTCATAACGCTTTCGTATTTTTTTGATTCCACTTCTGCTTATTAGACGCAAGGAAAGCCGCAAAAGTTTCACCGTGAGCAAATATTTTTATATCAATTTTACACCAAAGGCAGATCGACCCAGAAAGTAGAGCCATGATCGATGGTCGAATCGACGCCGATGGTGCCGCCCAGACTCTCTGCATGCGACTTGGCTACTGACAGTCCGAGACCAGCGCCAGGGATGTAGTCGTCGACCTTGACGAATCGTTCGAAGATACGTTTCTGGTCTTCTGGCGCAATACCCTTACCAGTATCCTCTACCCATATCTTGACATGGTCGCCCTGAGGCAGACTGAAGCCCAAGGTGATGGTACCGCTCTCAGTAAACTTCACCGCATTCTCCATCAGGTTCTCAACCATCTCACGCAGCTTGTCGACATCGGTGTTCATGAGCAACTCGTTGTAAGGGTACTGGGTCACCACCCTCACCGACACACCATCTACCAGCTGGGCACACTTCCTTGCCACTCCTGTGAGCACAGGCACGATGTCGGTCTGAGCCTTGACCAGGCTCTTGGCCTCGGCCTCTACCTTCGACATGCTCACAAGACCGTCGATGATCTGCAACAGCTTGTGGTTGTTCATCTGTATCTCTGCTATCAGCTGGTTGCGGTCTTCCTCGTTCTCCACCACAGGCAACAGGTCGGCAAAGCCCACGATGGCATTCAGCGGCGTACGTATCTCATGACCCATGTTAGCCAGGAAGGCGGTCTTCAGGCGATCGCTCTCCTCTGCTCTGTTACGGGCATTGATCAGGGCTGTCTCCATCTGCTTCTGGTCGTCGATGCGCATCGAGGCACCCACGATTTTCGTCGGTATGCCATCGGCATCGCGGTCGGCCACCGTGGCGAAGCTCTGCGCCCAGTGGTATTTCGCATTCGGGTTATCCTTTACCTGATACTGTTGGTTGAAGAACATTGAACGCCCCTCAGTCAGGTCATCCAAAGCCGACATCACTCGCGAGGCATCGGTAGGCATCAGCACATCCTGCAGCAGGTCGATTGGCGCCTCTGTTCCTGAAGAGAAGGTAGCGCCATCACGGAAATCGGCATCATAGGTAATGATGCGGGTACGGGTATCAACGTGCCACGTCGACAGTTTCATGGCCTTCAGCACCAGGTCGTACTCAATATTATATTGCTGAACCCTTGTTAAATCGTCGATTTCCTTACGTATCCTAATGCCATTGCGATATTGTATAATGATACCAGCCACGGCTACCAGCAGCAGCAAGATGAATATGCACCACAGCAACGGATAAAGATAAGCATCTTTAATCTGGAAGAAAAGTAGCAATCCAAGCATGGTTTCTAAATGGTTTCAAACATGAATTCGGTGGGCAAAATTAAAGATTTTATTTGAATTGCCAACAAAAATGCCTGTTTTTTTCGTAAAAAGTCATCTTTTTTGTAAGATTAACAGAAAAAATGTGTGATATTTGCTCACTTTACATTAACTTTGCAGGCTGTAATTGAATGACATTCATGGAACAAAAATTTGAATTAATCGCCAAAACGTTTATGGGACTGGAACCTGTACTGGCGAAGGAGCTGACCCAACTGGGGGCTAACGATGTGGAAATCGGTAGACGAATGGTATCGTTTACAGGTGATAAGGAAATGATGTATCGTGCAAATTTCCAGTTGCACACTGCCATCAGAATTTTAAAACCCATACGGCATTTCAAAGCCAAGAGCGCTGACGATGTGTATGAGGAAATCAAGAAGATAGATTGGACAGAATTTTTAGGGACGGAGAAGACCTTCACCGTCGACTCTGTGGTGTTCTCTGAAGAGTTCCGCCACTCTAAGTTCGTGTCCTACAAGGTGAAAGACGCCATCGTGGATCAGTTCCGCGAGAAGACAGGCAAGCGCCCCAACATCTCTGTGGCTAACCCTGACGTCCGTCTGAATATGCATATCGCAGAAGACAAGTGTACGCTGAGTCTCGACTCCAGCGGCGAGTCGCTGCATCGCCGCGGCTATCGTCAGGAGAGTGTCGAGGCACCTCTGAACGAGGTTCTGGCAGCAGGTATGATCCTGCTCTCAGGCTGGCAGGGCGACACCGATTTCATCGACCCCATGTGCGGCAGCGGTACGCTGCTCATTGAGGCTGCCCTCATTGCCAAGAACATGGCTCCTGGTCTGTTCCGCAAGGAGTTTGCCTTCGAGAAGTGGCCTGACTTTGACGCCGACCTCTTCGACAGCATCTATAACGACGAGAGTTTGGAACGTGAGTTCAATCACAAGATCTACGGCTACGATATCGACATGAAGGCTGTAAACACAGCTCGCATGAATGTGAAGGCTGCTGGCCTGTCTGACATCATCAGCATAGAGCAGCGCGACTTCAAAGAGTTCACCCAGCCAGAGAACAAGAGCATCATCATCACCAATCCGCCTTATGGCGAGCGCATCTCTACCCCCGACCTCATGGGTACCTATCGTATGATTGGCGAGCGACTGAAGCACCAGTTCAAGGGCAACGACGCCTGGGTGCTGAGCTATCGCGAGGAGTGTTTCGACCAGATTGGTCTGAAGCCCAGCATCAAGATTCCTCTCTATAACGGCAGTCTGGAGTGCGAGTTCCGCAAGTACCAGATGTTCGATGGTAAGCTGAAGGACTTCCGTTCTGAGGGCGGCATCGTGAAGACCGAGGAGGAGAAGCGCCAGATGGCCGAGAAGCACCGCTTCAAGAAAGAGCGCGAGTTCAAGAAACGCCTGGAGGAGCAGGAGGAGAACGAAGAGGCCGACATCCGCTCGTTCACCTTCCACCGCCACAACCTCGACAAAGACAAGCGCAATGAGCGCAGAAGCCGCAGAGACAACGGCCGTGAAGACCGTGAGGAGCGCAGAGACCGCAAGGGCGGCTACAAGAGCAGCGCGAACAAGGGCGGCCATGAGCGTTTCGACCGCAGCGGCAAAGGTCGCTCATTCAGCAAAGGCAAGGATTTCGGAAAGAAAAGGAGATTCAACGATGACGAGGATTAAGCAGTTGCTGACCACGACATTGCTCCTGGCAGCCTCTATGACAATGAGCGCACAAAACAGACTTTTCTCCCTTGAGGACCTGAATTTCGGCGGCAATAACTACTACCGTATGCAGCCCAGGGACATGTTCCTCACCTGGTGGGGCGAGAGACTCGTTCAGACGGATGTGGAGGAGTGCTACCTTATCGACACGAAGACTGGTGAGAAGCACCTGCTCTTCACCCTCGATGACATCAACACATGGGCAGAGAGCGACAGCGTGAGATATGTTCGCCACCTGATGAACGCCACCTTCCCCTACCCCAGTCAGCCCATTGTGGCAGTAGGCAACAGAAAGGCTTTCATCCTTGTCGACTTCGAGGCAAAGAAGATTGTATGGCAGGACAGCATCTCCGGTCAGGAGGCAAACGACTGGAACGCCCAATCGCGCGCCACAGCCTATGTCGAGAACAATCAGCTCTTCATCGCCGACGCACAGGGCAAGAAGCACCAGTTGTCGACTGACGGCTCACGCGAGATTGTCTACGGACAGTCTGTCCACCGCAATGAGTTTGGCATTAACAAGGGCACTTTCTGGAGTCCTGATGGTATGCGTCTGGCCTTCTATCGCATGGATCAGAGCATGGTGACCGACTATCCGCAGGTGGATATCTTCCCTCGCGAGGCCACCCATGAGCCTGACAAATATCCCATGGCTGGCATGACCTCTCATAAGGTCACTGTAGGCGTCTACGACCTCCAGTCGCAGCAGACCGTCTACCTGCAGGCTGGCGACCCCACAGACCGCTATTTCACGAACATCGCATGGAGCCCTGACAGCAAGACCGTCTATATTCTTGAACTGAATCGCGGTCAGAACGACTGTCGTCTGGTATCTTATAACGCCATCACCGGTGAACGTATCGCAGAACTCTATCGCGAGACATCCGATAAATATGTAGAACCACAGAACCCCATCCAGTTCCTGCCTTGGGATGACACGAAGTTCATCCTACAGAGTGAGAAGGACGGCTATAACCACCTCTACCTGTTCGACGTGAAGGGTAAGGAACTCAAGCAGCTCACCAAAGGCCCTTGGGTGGTAATGGAGGTGGTTGGTTTCAACCGCAAGAGCCAGAGCATCATCATTCGCTCCAACGAGCTCAGTCCCCTGCAGAGCAATCTCTATGCCGTCAACGTGAAGACGGGCAAGCGCACCCTTCTCGACCGTGGCATCGGCGTGACTCGCAGCGTCAGCCTCTCTGCTTCTGGCCAACAGGCTGTTGAGAAGTTCTCTGCGCCCGACATTCCTCGCATCATCGATATCGTGAACACCAGCAATGGGAAGCGTTACGAGTTGCTCAATGCCGAAGACCCCTGGCAGAACTACCAGCAGCCCATCTTCGAGAATGGCAGCATCAAGGCTGCCGACGGACTGACCGACCTGTATTTCCGCATGGTGAAGCCTGCCGACTTCGATGCCAGCAAGAAATACCCCACCGTGGTATACGTATATGGTGGTCCCCACGCCCATAACGTCGATGCCTCATGGCACTGGATGAGTCGCTCGTGGGAGACCTATATGGCTCAGAAAGGCTATATCCTGTTCATCCTCGACAACCGCGGTTCAGAGAATCGCGGACGCGACTTCGAGCAGGCCACCTTCCACCAGCTGGGACAGATAGAGATGCAGGACCAGATGAAGGGTGTCGACTATCTGCGCACCCTGCCTTACGTTGATATGGATCGTCTGGGCGTACATGGCTGGAGCTTTGGCGGCTTCATGACCATCTCGCTGATGACCAACTACCCCGATGTGTTCAAGGTGGGTGTGGCTGGCGGCCCTGTCATCGACTGGAAATGGTATGAGGTGATGTATGGCGAACGCTATATGGGCACCCCTGAGAACAATCCTGAGGGCTATGCCAGGACTTCTCTGCTTGCCAAAGCCAAGAACCTGAAGGGCAAGCTGCAGATTATCACCGGCTACAACGACAATACCGTGGTACCTCAGCACTGCCTGTCGTTCCTCGATGCCTGTATCAAGGCTGGCGCACAGCCCGCCTTCTTCGCTTACCCTGGTGAGGAGCACAACATGCGCGGCAATGCCAGCGTGCATCTGCATGAGCGCATCACACAGTACTTTGAAGACTACCTAAAGGTGAAAAGGTGAAAAGGTAAAAAGGTGAAAAGGTAGAAAGGTAAAAAAGTAAAAAGAGAAAAGGATAAGAAATATGAAAATACTACTGTTAGGAAGTGGCGGACGTGAGCACGCCCTGGCTTGGAAAATTGCTCAGAGTGAGAAATGTGAGAAACTCTATATTGCCCCAGGTAACGCTGGCACTGGCAACTGCGGTGAGAATGTAGCCATGAAGGCCGACGACGTCGAGGCCATCAAGGAGTTCATCGTGGCCAAGGGCGTTAACATGGTGGTTGTCGGTCCTGAGGACCCTCTGGTGAAAGGCATCTACGACAACCTGAAGGCCAACGAGCGTACTAAGGACGTACCCGTCATCGGCCCTTCAAAGGCTGGTGCCGTACTCGAAGGCTCCAAGGACTTTGCCAAGAGTTTCATGCAGCGCCACAACATCCCCACAGCACGCTATCAGACCTTCGACGGCGAACATCTGGAGGAAGGTCTAAAGTTTCTTGAGACCCTCGAAGCTCCCTACGTTCTCAAGGCCGACGGTCTCTGCGCAGGAAAGGGTGTTCTGATTCTCCCCACCCTCGACGAGGCCAAGAAAGAACTCAAGGAGATGCTGGGCGGCATGTTCGGCAACGCCTCGAGCCGTGTGGTCATCGAGGAGTTCATGAGTGGTATCGAGTGCTCTGTCTTCGTACTCACTGATGGCAAGAACTATAAGATTCTGCCTGAGGCCAAGGACTACAAGCGTATCGGCGAGCACGATACGGGTCTGAACACTGGCGGTATGGGTAGCGTTACCCCTGTGCCCTTCGCCACCAAGGAATGGATGCAGAAGGTGGAGGATCGCATCATCCGTCCCACAGTAGAAGGTCTGGCTGCTGACGGCATCGACTATAAGGGATTCATCTTCTTCGGCCTCATCAACCGCACCAATACGCCAAGCAAAGAGGCTGAGCCATACGTCATCGAGTACAACTGTCGTATGGGCGACCCAGAGACAGAGAGCGTCATGCTCCGTCTGAAGAGCGACATCGTCGATCTGTTCGAGGGTGTAGCTGCCGGCGACCTCGACAAGCGTGCCATCGAGTTCGATCCCCGTTCTGCCGTGTGCGTCATGATGGTGAGCGGCGGTTACCCCCAGGAGTACAAGAAGGGTTACCCCATCACAGGCATCGACCAGGTAGAGGGATCTATCGTCTTCCACAGTGGCACGGCCATGAAGGACGGTCAGGTAGTGACGGCTGGTGGTCGCGTCATCGCTGTCTCTTCCTACGGCAAGGATAAGGCCGAGGCACTTCAGAAATCGTTTGAGGAGGCTCAGAAGATTCAGTTCACCGATAAATATTTCCGTCGCGACATCGGCGCTGATCTATGATCAAACGCTTACAAAACAGAATCGTAGAAAGCCGTTACGCATTGCCAGTAACGGCCTTCTACGCCATACTCATCTGGCTCACCGCTGGTCTGGTGTCCCAGCAGTGGTGGGTCCAGTTCGGCTGTTTCGTGCTGTCGGCGTGGATGATGATGCAACTCAACAATGAGAACCTGCTCATCCGCATCTACAGCCGACTGGTGTCGTGCGCCTATCTGGCAATCACCTGTGCGGCAGTCTTTCTCTTTCCCTCGCGCTCAGGAGCACTCATGCAGATGGGAGCAGCTTTGGCTCTTTACCTGCTCTGGCACAGCTATCAGGACCGCGACTCGGTAGGCTGGACATTCTACACATTCCTTTGTCTGGGCATAGGAAGCATCATCCAGAGTCAGGTGCTTTACTACCTGCCTGCGTTCTGGATTATGATGGCGTGGTTCATCTTCTCACTCTCATGGCGCACGTTCTTTGCTTCCCTGTTGGGCCTGCTCACTCCCTATTGGTTCTGTCTGCCTTATTATGTCTATCAGGGCGAAGATAGTCTGGCTCTGCTGTCAAGTCATTTGAGCAGTCTGTTCGATATCGTGTCGCGCCCCGACTACACGATGCTCAACTTGTCCCAGTTGACATTTCTGGGCTTTCTTGTAGTGCTCTTTGTCATCGGCGCCATCCACTTTATCCTCACCAGCTATAAGGATAAGATCCGTGTACGCCAGATATACTACAGTTTTATCATGGTGGCCATTTATTCCTTATTGCTGGTGGTGGTTCAGCCCCAGTGCTACGACATGGTAATCCGTGTGCTGATTCTGGTGGTCAGCCCCATCGTCGCCCATTTCTTTGCGCTCACCCACACACGTCTCACCAATATCCTGTTCATCGTCATCATCATCATGACCCTTTTGTTCACAGGCTATAACCTATGGATGTCATCATCACTCTTTTAAGTCAGTATGGTTATTGGGGCATGCTGCTGGCAGCCTTTCTGGCAGGCAGTTTTTTCCCTTTTTCCAGCGAGGCGGTGATGATAGCGCTCATGGCCACTGGCCTCGACCCTTGGCAACTCATGGTCTACGGCACCATCGGTAATGTGCTGGGCTCTGTGGTCAACTACGGCATCGGTCGTATGGGCAGGATGGAATGGATTGAGAAGTACCTCCATGTCAGGAAAGAAAGCCTCGACAAAGCCCATCGTTTTCTGGCGGGCC
>JAEEGL013153380.1_pt1 | contig 11084 bp, 8 predicted proteins | sample 9134231 | NCBI WGS metagenome assembly JAEEGL01 (sample SAMN16246548, study PRJNA631951) | gut metagenome | biome: gut microbiome; feature: rumen; material: fiber-attached | host: Bos | place: Iran: Karaj | collected 2018-10
AAAAGGATGCAAAGGAAGTAAATTCTGAAACTGAGAAAGGCTCATAATAAAGATGCTTGAGAAGATCAAATCTCCGCGGGATCTGGACGGGATGAGCTATGACAGTCTGGACCAACTGGCAGGGGAAATCAGAAAAGAACTGATAGCTACCGTTTCTTCAAACGGAGGGCATCTCGCTTCAAATCTGGGCGTTGTGGAACTTACACTGGCGCTGCACAGAGTTTTTCATCTGCCTGAAGATAAAATCATATTTGATGTCGGACACCAAAGTTACGTGCATAAAATGATTACCGGGAGATACAGCCGGTTTTCAACACTTCGTTCCTACGGCGGTTTGTCCGGCTTTCCCAAGAGATGTGAAAGTGAATATGACTGTTTTGAAACGGGTCATGCAAGCACTGCCATTTCAGCCGCACTGGGGATGGCCAGGGCAAGGGATTATCTGAATGAAAACCATGAAGTAATCGCGGTGGTGGGAGACGGCGCGCTCACCGGAGGCATGTGCTATGAAGCACTGAATGACGCCGGAAACAGCAGAACAAGACTGATCGTTGTATTGAATGATAATGAAATGAGCATAGCACCCAATGTCGGAGCGCTGTCCAATTATCTGACAAATCTCCGTATCAGTGCAGGCTGGCAAAGCGCAAAACGAACGGTAAGACATATCAATAATATTCCGCTGATCGGCAAGCCGCTTTATACAATTATACACTGCATGAAAAAACTGCTGCGCACGGTCATAGTCCGGGATACAGGACTGGGCTTTTTTGAGGCGCTGGGATTCGAATACTTCGGACCGATAAACGGCCATGATATTGAAGGAATGGAAAAAGCTTTTCAGCAGGTGCAGCAGCGAAAAGGCCCCTGTGTGATTCATGTGCTGACCAAAAAAGGATATGGATACGACAAGGCGGAAGAAAGACCTGAAGCCTTTCACGGAACGCCTCCGTTCTATATTGAAACCGGAAACAGGATTGACAAACCGGCATCCCCCTCATGGGGACATATTATGGCAGACACACTGGCCGATATTTCAGAACACAATGACCGGATCATTGCGATTACTGCAGCCATGAAGCTGGGAACAGGGCTGGATCATTTTGCGGAGCGATTCCCGGCCAGACTGATCGATGTCGGTATAGCCGAGGAGCATGCTGCAACAATGGCAGCAGGCCTTGCTGCGGGCGGAATGCGTCCCTATGTGGCTGTTTACGCAAGCTTTTTTCAAAGATGCTATGATCAGATGCTGCATGATGTGTGCATGCAACATCTTCCGGTTGTTTTTTTGCTGGACAGAAGCGGAATCGGAGGGGAAGACGGACAGACTCATCACGGTTTGTTTGATTTTTCCATTACTATTCCGGTTCCCGGATTGACTGTTCTTGCACCGTCTTCATCGGATGAACTGAAGCAAATGATCAGATGGACTGCAGGGCATGACGGACCCTGCGTAATTCGTTACCCCAAATCTGTAAAACCCTTCAGTAAAGAAACCGAAGGACAGGAATTCAATGCGGGCAAATGGGAAATACTGACAGCATCAGAAGAGACAGTGATCCTTGCGACGGGATCCATGGTTTCCAGAGCGATGGAAGTCCGGCAGGTGCTGAAAAAGGAAGGTATTCCTGCAGAAGTTGTAAACTGTTCCACTGTCAAACCTCTGGATCAGGAAATGCTTTCTTCCATACCGCAAAACAGTATTGTTTTTACTATGGAAGAGCATATGATCAGCGGCGGATGCGGAGAATATGTAACAAGAATATGCCTGGATAACGGGTATAATGTTCCCAGATACTGTTTCGGCGTGAGGGATGAATATATACAGCATGGGGATCATGAAAGACTCATGCGGGAAGCCGGGCTTGACATAGGGACAATGGCTGAAACAATCCGCAACATTCTGAAGGGAGAAGATTCTGTTGGCTGACAGGGTTAGAGCTGATGTGGCACTGGTCAGGCAGATGCTCTGTGAAAGCAGAGAACGCGCACAGGCCGCAATTATGGAAGGACGTGTATTTCTCGATCAAAAAAGAATCAATAAAGCTTCTGAAATGATCGGCGAAAACGATATGCTTACCCTGAAAACGCCGGACAATGATTATGTGAGCCGGGGCGCCCTGAAACTGGAGAAAGCAGTAAATGTTTTTCAGGCTGATTTAAAGGGAAAAACAATCATGGATATAGGTTCAAGCACCGGAGGTTTCACGGATGTCTGCCTGAGAAACGGTGCAGAGCATGTATATTCCATAGATGTGGGATATGGCCAGCTTGACTGGAAACTGAGAAGTGATCCCAGAGTGAGCGTGATGGAAAGAACAAACGCCAGATATCTTGAGCCTGAAATGTTTCCGGTGCGTCCTGATATTACCGTGATGGATGTCAGTTTTATATCAATCAGACTGATCCTGCCGGTTGCCGCAAGAATTATGGGTGAAAAGGGTGTGTTCTATACACTGATCAAACCTCAGTTTGAAGCAGGACGTGAATATGTAGGTAAAAACGGCGTGGTAAGGGATCCTCAAACCCATACCGATGTACTGAATGGCATTGTACAGTTTGCGGAAGAGATAGGATGGAGAGTGAAAGCCATCGATTATTCCCCAATTACCGGACCTAAGGGGAATATAGAGTTTTTGGCTGAAATCAGATTCAGGGACAATACAATTCCTTTAATCACAACGGATCTGATCAGTTCGACAGTAGAGAATGCGCATAAACAGATGAACAGGTCATAAGTATTCAGGGAATAAAGACCAGGGAAAAGCAGATACGGGAGATGCTGCAATCCGAATCATACGATCACGGAAAACAGGATGAGGAAAGCAGATGCCGGCGGCCCAGAGGGCAGGGGCATCTGCTTTTATTCTGCTGCCGTATTTTTTATCCCCTGCAAGCGGAAAACCGCGTGAACCGAACTGAATACGGATCTGGTGTGTTCGTCCGGTACGAAGAAAGACACGGACCAAAGAAAGGACCTGTTTTTCATGGGATACAGTTTCCAGGACCTGCCAGTCACAGACTGCTTTTTTTACGCCGGAACGAATGCGTTTCACTATAAATGTTTTATTCTGTTTCCTGTCATGAAACAATAAATCCTCATATACGCCATAGGAATCATCCGGCTTGCCGGAAATAACAGCGAGATATTCCTTCCGAACCAGGCCCAGCTGAAACAGTTTTTGCATCTGTGCGCATATTGCCGCAGAGCAGGCAAGAATGCAAACACCACCGGTACCCTGGTCAAGACGATGGACGGGAAAGGGCTTTATTCCTGTCTGGGTGTAAACCAGTTCAGGAAGGCCCGGAGATTCAGAGAGTACTCCAACCGGTTTTTCACATATCAGCAGATACTCATCCTGATATAAAACAGCGATTTTCAAAGGCTTTCCTTTCCGCAGTATGCATAATGAAGGTATAAATATCCAGAAAACAAAACAGAAACTGAAACTATTGAGTAAATATACAGGTTGTGTTACTATTTTGTCAAATCAATCAGGAAGGGAAGAGACACATGCTGAAGGCGGTGGGTCTGATCCTAAACAGGCAAAATGAAAAGGCTGTGCAGCATGCGGAAAAAGCTGAAGTTTTTTTCCGGAAACATCAGATTGCTTATTTTGATCCGCAACGGGAAGAAAAAACTGTAAATCCCGATATGATTATTACATTCGGCGGTGACGGAACGCTTCTGATCGGTGCAAGATATGCGATGAAATATGATGTTCCTTTACTTGGAATCAATCTCGGGACTGTAGGATTCCTTACAGAAGAAGATCCAGAAAAGCTTGAGGAAGCACTTTCCGCCATTTCGGAATCCAAATACAACATTGAGACAAGAAGCCTGCTTCATATCAGTAATCCCGTAACCGGAAAAGAATATTACGCACTTAACGATGCCGTAATTACAAGAGGCGGATATGCAAGACTGATCAGGGTTGATGTATCTGCAGGGGGGAAAGAATATGATTCATTTATTGCAGACGGCATTATTGTTGCAACGCCAACGGGATCGACCGGTTATTCTCTTTCTGCCGGCGGCCCGATTGTTGAACCGGGTATGAGTTGCATGATCATTACTCCCGTCTGTCCCCACAGCATGAAACACTGCCCCTGTATTGTTTCAGACAAAACGGATATCAAGCTTGTTTTGAATCCGCAGAGAGAGCAGACCGCAGAACTGCAGATTGACGGACAAAACAGAGGAAGCTTGTGTTCCGGGAATGAAATTCATGTCAGCGGGACAGAAAAGAAAATCAGGCTGATCAGATTGCATCCATATGATTTTTTCGGACTTACACGCAGAAAACTGACGGAATGGGGTTCATGAACAAACTGCGGGAGGGTGTAAAAATATGAAATCAAAACGGCAGGATGAAATTGTCAGACTCATTTCATCCGGAGACATCGAGACGCAGGAAGAGCTTGTGTCGCAGCTTCGCTCCATGGGATATAAAGTAACACAAGCCACAGTTTCAAGGGATATCAGAGAGCTGCGGCTGATCAAAGTTGCTGCAAAAGGCGGCGGATTCAAATACGCCAAACCGGACAGACATGAGACTGCCGTCAGTGAAAGACTGACAAGGATCCTGACTGATTCACTTGTTCAGGTGGATTCATCAGGAAATATCATTGTTGTGAAAACGCTCAGCGGTTCGGCAAATGTAGCTGCTGAAGCACTTGATAATCTGGGATGGCCGGAAATTCTCGGAACAATTGCAGGTGACAACACGGTATTTATTGTTGTCAGAAATGAGTCGGATGCCGTAGAAATAACAGACAGGATCCGCAGCCTTTCAGAACAGCTGTAAGATTTAGGAGATCAGCATGCTGGAGTCATTAACAATCCGAAGAATTGCTCTGATCGATGAAGTGACAATCCATTTTCACGAAGGAATGCAAGTGTTGACAGGGGAAACCGGAGCCGGTAAAAGCATCGTCGTGGATTCGGTGAATCTGATTCTTGGCGGAAGAGCTGAAAAGGATATGATCAGATCCGGATATGAAAAAGGATCTGTGGAAGCAGTATTCAATGTAAAGGAAAATAAAAACATCCTTCAGTTTATGAAAGAAGAAGAAATTGATTATGACGGACAGACTGTCACTGTATACAGAGAGATTTCTTCGGCCGGGAAAAACATCTGCCGTGTTTGCGGTGTTATCATTCCGGTATCCAGGCTGAAGGACCTGGCTGTATATCTGATGGATCTGCATGGACAAAGTGAACATCAGTTTCTGACAGATTCCGACAGGCAGCTTGCTTTTCTGGATCAGACAGGGGATGAAAAACATATAAAACTGATGCAGGAAACTTCAGAGGCATATTCACAATTTATTGAAAACCATCGGTCATATGCCAGAATGGTAAAACAAAACCAGAATCGTGAAGAAAGAATGAATTCCCTCGAACGGGACCTGGCAGAACTGAAAAAAGCAAAGATACAGCCAGGAGAAGTACAGATTCTGTCAGAGAAGCGAAAGAAGCTTGCTGAAGCAGAAAAAGCAACCGAGGCATTGAACAGAATATATGAGATAATATGTGGTGATCAGGAAGGCGGTTCCTGTCTGAGCCGGGTCCGTGAAGCCACTGATACAATGAAATCTCTGGCGGTTCATGATCCAACCGCACGGGAAATCAGCGAAAGATTTGAATCATTGTATTTTGAACTGGAAGACATGTCTTATCAGATCAGTATCAGGAAACAGAAATCTGAACCTGAAACAGGTGCACTTGAAAAAACAGAGGATCGTCTGGATCTGATTCACAGGCTTGAAAGAAAATACGGAACAGACGCGGATCATCTTCAGGAAGTCCTGAACAGGACAGAGGAAGAATACAGCAGCCTGTCAGAACTTGAAGAAAATATTACCAGAATGGCGTCGGAACACAAAAAACTGTTAAATATTTACAGGTCAGCTGCCAGAAAACTGACAGAATCAAGACATTTGCTGGCTGCGTGTTTTGAAAAAAACATGATGAAAGAACTTGGCGAGCTCGGTATGAATCAGACGCGCTTTCAGGTCGCGTTCAAAGAAAATGATACCGGACGCCCCTTAATGCCTACATCCCTGGGAGATGACCGTGTTGATTTTATGATCAGTCCAAATCCGGGTGAGCCACTGAAACTTCTTTCAAAAACTGCATCCGGTGGCGAACTGAGCCGTATTATGCTGGCGGTCAAAACGCTCGAATCTGCCAACAGCGGTGTGGAATCCATGGTTTTTGATGAAATCGACACGGGAATCAGCGGCAGAATGGCCCAGATTGTTGCTGAAAAAATGATAAAAATTTCCAGAAAACACCAGGTTATCTGCGTAACACATCTTCCGCAGATTGCAGCCGCCGCGGATTTCCAGTATCTGGTAAAGAAAACGGTATCGGAGGGCAGAACGCTCACTTCTGTGACAGAACTGAACGATCAGGGCAGAAAAGAAGAAGTGGGAAGAATGATCAGCGGAGCAGACGGGATCAACAGCGAAGCCTATCAGTATGCTGCAGGTATGCTCCGTGCTGCTTCCGTACAGAAACAATCAGAATCATAGCATTGAAGTTCGTCTGATGCTTAACAATATCGCAACAATACTGCAAGAAAATACTTGCATTGTCTGTTTTCCAAAGATATAATAAAGTAATGGAAAAGCGTGACTGCTTTCCGGAAACGGACAAGTAAGATCTGCGAATAAAATCGGGGAGGAATCATTATGTCCAAAAAGTATCTGTACCTCTTCACGGAAGGCGATGCCTCTATGCGCGAACTTCTGGGTGGAAAAGGTGCGAATCTGGCAGAAATGACCAAAGTAGGTCTGCCTGTTCCGCAAGGCTTTACCATTTCCACGGAAGCCTGCACACAGTATTATGAAGACGGCCGTCAGATCAATGACGAGATCCAGGCACAGATTGTGGAATATATTGCCAAAATGGAAGAAATTAACGGTAAAAAATTCGGAGATCTGAAGAATCCGCTGCTGGTTTCCGTCCGTTCAGGCGCACGGGCATCCATGCCTGGCATGATGGATACTATCCTGAATCTGGGCCTGAATGATGAAGTGGTGGAAGCCATGATAGCCGGAAACAGCGATCCTAAATTTGCCCGTTTTGTATATGACAGCTATCGCCGTTTCATTCAGATGTATTCAGACGTGGTGATGGAAGTCGGGAAGAAGTATTTTGAACAACTGATTGATGAAATGAAAGCCCGGAAAGGCGTTACATATGATGTGGAACTGACAGCGGAAGATCTGAAAGAGCTTGCAACACAGTTCAAGGCAGAATATAAGTCTAAAATCGGTGTTGATTTCCCGTCAGATCCCAGAGAACAACTGATGGGAGCAATCAAAGCTGTTTTCCGCTCCTGGGACAATCCCCGTGCGAATGTCTACCGCCGCGACAATGATATTCCCTACAGCTGGGGTACCGCAGTCAATGTTATGCCGATGGTGTTCGGCAACCTGAATGACAATTCCGGTACGGGCGTTGCTTTTACGAGAGATCCGGCAACGGGTGAAAACAAACTGATGGGTGAATTCCTTGTCAACGCGCAGGGCGAAGATGTTGTTGCCGGCGTAAGGACTCCCATGCCGATTTCCCAGATGAAGGACCAGTTCCCCCAGGCTTATGCAGAGTTTGAAAAAGTATGTGAGCTCCTTGAAAAGCATTATCGTGATATGCAGGATATGGAATTCACTGTTGAAAACGGAAAGCTTTATATGCTTCAGTGCCGCAGCGGCAAGAGAACTGCACAGGCTGCACTGAAAATCGCCTGTGATCTGGTTGATGAAGGTATGCGCACCGAAGAGGAAGCCGTATCTATGATTGATCCCAGAAACCTGGATACGCTTCTTCATCCGCAATTTGATACTGCCGCACTGAAAAAGGCTGTTCCGATCGGAAAAGGCCTTGGAGCCTCTCCCGGTGCTGCATGCGGAAAAATTGTATTTACTGCAGAAGATGCTGAATCCTGGGCAAACAGAGGGGAAAAAGTTGTACTGGTGCGGCTTGAGACATCTCCTGAAGATATTACGGGAATGAAAAGCGCGCAAGGTATTCTTACAGTGCGCGGCGGTATGACAAGCCATGCTGCTGTCGTGGCACGCGGAATGGGTACCTGCTGTGTTTCCGGATGCGGCGATATCGCAATGGATGAAGAAAATAAATGCTTTACTCTGGCTGGTAAAAAATTCAGTGAGGGAGATTTCATTTCCATTGACGGTACCACAGGGAACATCTATGACGGACTGATTCCCACAGTTGATGCTAAAATTGCCGGCGAGTTCGGACGTATCATGGCCTGGGCTGACAAATACCGCCGGTTAAGTGTCCGCACGAATGCTGATACTCCTGCGGATGCCAAAAAAGCAAGAGAACTTGGAGACGAAGGCATCGGTCTTTGCCGGACGGAACACGTGTTCTTTGAGCCGGAAAGAATTGCTGCATTCCGTGAAATGATCTGTTCGGATACCGTTGAAGAACGTGAAGCCGCACTGAACAAGATTTTGCCGTATCAGCAGAGCGACTTTGAAAAGCTTTATGAAGCACTTGAAGGATATCCTGTATGTATCAGGTTCCTTGATCCTCCGCTCCATGAGTTTGTTCCCACCACAGAGGAAGAGATTAAGCAGCTGGCCAACGCACAGGGAAAGAGTGTTGAAACCATCAAGAATATCATTGCTTCCCTGCATGAGTTTAACCCCATGATGGGACATCGTGGATGCCGCCTTGCCGTTACATATCCTGAGATCGCTGCGATGCAGACCAAAGCGGTGATCCGTGCGGCGATTAAAACGCAGAAAGCGCATCCTGAATGGAAAGTAAAGCCGGAAATCATGATTCCGCTGGTCTGTGAACTGAAAGAACTGAAATTTGTTAAAAAGACAGTTGTTGAGATTGCCGATGCGGAAATAAAGGAAGCCGGAATCAATCTGGAATACGAAGTGGGAACAATGATTGAGATTCCGCGTGCAGCCCTGACTGCTGATGAAATCGCAAAAGAAGCTGATTTCTTCTGCTTCGGAACAAATGATCTGACTCAGATGACATTCGGATTCAGCCGTGATGACGCGGGTAAATTCCTGGGCGCATATTATGAACAGAAGATTTTCGAGAGCGATCCTTTTGCCAGACTGGATCAGACCGGTGTCGGCAAACTGATGGAAATGGCTATTGAACTTGGGCGTCCTGCCAATCCCAAACTCCATATCGGCATTTGCGGAGAACACGGCGGAGATCCCAGCTCAGTTGAATTCTGCCATAAGATTGGTCTGGATTATGTCAGCTGTTCACCTTTCCGGGTTCCGATTGCACGTCTGGCTGCCGCACAGGCTGCCATTGCTGGCAAATAATAATCATTCTAAAGAGCCTGTACAGATTGTTCTGTACAGGCTCTTATTATTTTCTGAGGCTTTCAGCTTTTATACAGGCATTCCGGGCGGTTTCCCAGTCATAACCTTTCCGGACAAGAAATTGAATGACTTTCTGGCGGGATTTCCTGATATCTTCTCCGGATTTCATTCTGTTCCAGGCTTTTTGTGCAAGCAGAAAAGAATTATTCAAATGACTGTCCAGATCGACGGAAGAAAGCTTCTCCGAAATTAATTCATCAGAAATGCCTTTTTGCTTCAGTTCGCGGCGGATTACACCGCAGCCCAATTTGCGGGAAAGCCTGGATTGAATCCATAAATCTGCAAACTCGTCATCATTGAGGATATTTTCTTTTTCAAGCTTGTAGACGACTAATTCGCAGACTTCTTCCGTAAATTTTTTATACTGAAGGCGTGTCCGGATTTCCTTTTTGCTGTATGCTCTCTGAGCAAGCATAGATACTGCGTGGTTCAGTGCGCGGGGATATTGTTTCAGTCTGATGAAATCCAGAAAATCATGATAACTGACCTGATCGCCTTCTGATAATCCAGATTCATAAAAGTCGGATTTATGAAGCCAGTACTGTTCATTATTATCGAGAGTAACACAAATCATGGAACGCTGAATGCTGACTGAACGGATAGTTACCATGACGGCAACTCCTTTCCGAAGGCCCAACGAAGCATATCCCTGTTTGCGATGCCCAGTTTTCCAATCCTGGCCTCACTGCATCCGCCGTTCAGAAAAATCAGAATTTTTCCGGAACTTTCTTCCCAGAACAAACCATCCGCACATCCGTAAGCAAAACCCTGATGGCCATAAATGTGATGAGCGGAAACAGATGAATCTGAGATAATAAGCAAACCAAGGCCATAGGAAAGCGTTGGCGACTGTCTGCCATAGGATGCGTGAAGGCGCATCATTTCCTGTACAGACACGTCTGAAAGAAAATGTTCTTTATGATTGACTGTGATTGCCTGAAGTAGTTTTTTCAAGGAAAAGATATCCGTATACATACTTCCGGCAGTATGTCCGTAGTGCAGCAGGGGCTGAGATGAACCCAGCGGAACAGCACCCAGAGGAGTATGAATCAGATCCTGTCCTTTGCGCCATGGAAAAACACGCGTTACAGGCATAATATTCTCATCAGGAAGAAGACAGCCTTCCAGCGTTGAATTCATCCGCAGAGGATCAAAAAGATATTTCTGAAAAATAGTTCCCACGGAATCATTCAGAAGAGATTCAAGGATACAGCCAATCAGACCAAAGCCAAGATTTGAATAATGGAAAGCTTTTCCGGGCGGGTCATGACGGACTCCGGGAAACAGTGCCGGAAACGGTTTTTTGTTTTCCAGACTATATTCAAGGTCCGGTGGATCAACAATTCCGGATGTATGAGACAAAAGATGCCTGAATGTGATTCCATCCAGGGCGGAAACGGCATCTTCAGAAGAAAAGAAATCAGAGACACGGTCATCAAGGGAAATCATTCCCAAATCTGAAAGATGCAAAATCAGGACCGCTGTTGCCAGTTTTGTGATGGATGCCACACGATAAAACGTTTCCGGACGGGCTTGATGAGAAGGAACAGAAGAAGAGGAAAGGATAAGCGCTGATGAGTTCCCTGATACAAGAAGCGTGGAAGAACCGAGCACATGGTGCCTGTGCAGCAATTTTTCAAACGAACGGATATGGATGATATCATGTCCTGTAATTCCGGATACCGGAT
>JAEEGL014375948.1_pt1 | contig 11084 bp, 3 predicted proteins | sample 9134231 | NCBI WGS metagenome assembly JAEEGL01 (sample SAMN16246548, study PRJNA631951) | gut metagenome | biome: gut microbiome; feature: rumen; material: fiber-attached | host: Bos | place: Iran: Karaj | collected 2018-10
AAAAGCGACCAACAATCCGGCATCTGGAGATCCTGTCACCACGTTTACGGGGCGTCTCTACCATGAGCAGGATATCATAAATCCGGGAGAGACGGGGCGCAAATTCTTGGGTGAGAACTTTGCCTCGACCAGAAATCAGACCTTTAAATTCCAACTCGAAGACCGGGTAACGGGAGAACCGATATATGTGTACACTGTTTTTGGTGCTAAGACCGCCAACGCTGGTAGCACTGTAGCATGCAGTTACAATGGAACGCAAATACCGGTGACGAGTGGCGATATAATCAATAAAACCGACGATTTAAGTCACACTCACTATATGGAGAGTGGCAGCCTGAAGGTGATTAACCTGGATGGCACAAATGACTTGAGTTACACTCTTGACTTTTCAAGCAGCGGAACGGTCTATCTGGCTAGGCTGGATTATATCACGGTCAATTATCAGCGTCAATTGAGGCTCAACAACGGCAGTTTGGCCTTTGGCTACGACGAGGCAAGCAGTGGCAGTTGCTATCGCTTGTCAGTCGCTGGCAGCGCTACACATGTATGGGATGTCACAGTACCCTATGCTCCGCTGCAACTCAATGCTGTCGCTGGCGGAGAGGGAGCGTTGACTTTCAGCCCCGAGTCCAGTGGCCGCAGGGAATTTATTGCCTTTGATGAATCAGGCACCTATTCCCATCCTGATTTCAAGGGCGAAGTCCAGAATCAGAATATTCACGGTGAGCCTACTCCTGACATGATTATCCTGGCTCCGAGTGCTTATATGGAACAGGCCAACAGGGTGGCTATGTTGCACGAGGATAATGATGGTTTCCGTGTACTGGTGCTTGACCATGAGAAGGTCTTCAACGAGTTCTCCAGCGGCACGAGTGACGCGATGGCTTACCGTCGGTTGTGCAAGATGTTCTATGACCGTGGCGCCACTAGTGACGGCCACAAGTTGGGTTATCTCTTGCTCTTCGGTAGCGGTAGTTATGACAACCGCCTGATAGGCACCAATTCCGATGTGCTCAACTTCCCGCATCTGCTGACCTGGCAATCCTATAGTAGTAGCAATGAAGATGACTCTTACACCAGCGATGACTATTTCGGCATATTGGACGATGGCAGCTCGACTGATGTGAATGACAAGATGAGCATAGCCGTGGGCCGCATGATTGTCAGGAACGTGACAGAGGCACGTGCCGTTGTCAACAAGTTGGTGAAATATGTGACCAATCCGATATATGGTTCTTGGAAAAACCAGGTGATGTTTGTCGCCGACGATGAGAACAAGGGCATCCACATGGAACAATCCATGGATATGATTAAAATCGCCAAGGAGAATGGTGGTGAAAACTTGATGTACAACTATGTCTTCATCGATGCTTTCAATGCCGTGAGCGAGGGTGGGGCACGCACCTATCCTGATGCCCGTGCCAAGATGTTCAACCTCCTCAACGAGGGCGTTATGTGGTGGAACTATATCGGCCACTCGAGTACCCAGAACTGGACTGCCGAGGGACTGCTCAAGCGTTCAGACGTCGAGACAAATCTGTTCTATAAGCGCCTGCCCGTCTTGTATGCCGCCACATGTGAGTTTTGTCGTTTCGATAATTCAGTCACCTCGTCGGGTGAACTCGTCTATACCAATCCCAATGGTGGCGCTATCGCCGTGATTTGCCCGCCCCGATTGGCATTGATTACATCTAATGGCGCATTGAGTAACGCAGTGGCCCGACATGCCTTCGCTCGAGATGATAACGGCCGTCCTCGACGCATCGGTGACATCATGCGCCTTGCTAAGAATGCGCTCAATGCGGCTTCTAGCAACCATCGTCGCTACTTTGTGTTTGGCGATCCTGCCATGAGGTTGGCTTATCCTTCAAGTACGGCTAAAATCAAGACCATTAACGGCAAGCCTGTCAATAGTGATGACATGCCCGTATTTGAAGCCCGGCAAACCATTGAGTTTGAAGGTGATATTGTGGACTATAAGGGTGAGTTGGCCACCAATTTCAATGGCTCTATTGTCTCGACACTGTTTGGAGCCGAAGAGTCAATTACAACGCATGGTTATGGTGGCGGTGACGGTAGGGAGGTAACCTATGAGGATCGTCCTAACCGTCTGGCAATCAGTGTGGACACCGTGAGCGGTGGACACTTTAATGTGCGAATGATTATCCCAAGCGAGGTTAATAACGACTACGAGAACTACCGTCCGGCAATGATTAACCTCTACGCCTATGACAGCCGTGACACCCTCGAGGCCAATAGCGCCAACAGCGATTTTTACATCTATGGCTATGATGATGAGGTTGTGGCCGATACTATTGGTCCCGAGATCATCACGATGGGCTTGAATACGACGACGTTTGCCGATGGCTCCGACGTCAACGAGTCGCCCTTGCTGCTGGCTACTGTGCGGGACAAGAGCGGTGTGAACTTCTCTAACGCCGGCGTAGGCCATAGCATGACTTTGACCCTCGACGGGACCATCAGTTACAATGACCTGATCAGCTTCTATACACCCATGTTTGCCCAGGAGGGCACATTGGGAAGTATCAACTATCAGTTGAAGGATCTGCCGTCTGGATTGCACTCCTTGAGGCTGCGTGTGTGGGACGTCTTTAACAACGTGAGTGAGAAGACCATAACGTTCAATGTCGTGAACGGCCTTGCTCCCGAAATCGCCGATGTCTATTGCGCTGCTTCTTCGGTCGAGACGGCTTTCTATGTGAAGCACAACCGCCCCGATGCCGTTGTTAGTATCACGATCGAGGTTTATGATTTGATGGGACGCCTCGTGTGGAGTTCCACCCAGTCAGGCCGTAGCGACATGTACACCTCAACACCAGTGACCTGGGATCTCATTGACACGGGTGGCCGCCGCGTGCCGCGGGGCATCTACGTCTATCGTGCCACCATCACGACCGATGGCATTAAAGAGGCGACAAAGGCCAAGAAATTGGCTGTCCCCGGAGAGTGACATTAATGTGAACTCAATGAAATCGTTCGCTAGGAATAAGCGCGTTAGCGTCTCCCCCTCTAAGATTAGAGGGGGTGCCCGAAGGGCAGGGGCGCTGATGCTATCGCGACGGTGCATGCCTTAGGTGGCATCGACGCCCCCCGGCCCCCTCTTATCCAAGAGGGGGAGATGAGTATCAGCCGTTTATTATCATCGAACTCACGTTGACTTTAGAAGGAATAAACACTTGTCACCAGCCCTCAGAATCGTCGCGGGGCTGGTGGCTTGTTTTTTGCTGGCCAGAATAAACACATAAGAATTGTTAAAATCACATGGTTTTCAGTGAAAAATGGCGCCAAATGGCTTGATTTATAAAAAAATAAGCTAATTTTGTAGGTTAATTGCATCATTATACGATGAGTATGACCAGGAATATTGAGAATAGAGCAATTCTTCCAGAGCCTACAATCAGGCGCTTGCCATGGTATTTGTCCTATGTGCGCATGCTTGACAACCTGCATGTCGAGTATGTGTCATCGACCCAGATATCCAAGGAACTAAACGTGCAGTCTTCACAGATTGCCAAGGATTTGTCTTTTCTCAACATTCGGGGCAAGACGCGCATCGGCTACGAGGTGAGCAGCCTCGTGACCGAGCTTGAGGATTTTTTGGGATTCAACCAGCATCACAATGCGGTGGTCATTGGTACCGGTAGTCTGGGAATGGCACTGATGCAGGACCACGGCTTGGAGAACTACGGCTTGAACATCGTGGCGGGCTTTGATGTCCGTGACGAGGTCATCGGCCAGAATATCGGTGGAGTCCCCGTGTATGACATCAATCAGTTGGCCGAATGGCGTCGTGACCATGACGTGTCGATTGCCATTCTCACAGTGCCTGTGGAGCGGGCTCAGCAGTCAGCCGATCTGGCGATAGCCAGTGGCCTGACGGCATTGTGGAACTTCACGCCCATCCGCATCAAGGCATCCGACAACGTGATCATTGCCAACACGTCCATCTATGCCCATCTGGCCATCATCTATAACCGAATGCATGGAAATGATCAGAAATGATCATGTGGTTTTGTTGGCAGTGAATAGCGCTCAGAGATAAGGGAATGAAGATTATTGGTTTCACTGGTAATTATGGCATCGAGGCTAGTGCCCCACAGGCCTACCTCATGGCAGATTCTTCAATCCTGTTCACGGGCCGCCCCTTCTTTGTGCCTGACTTTGCGCAGGCCTTTGTTGCCATGCCCACTATCGTGGTGCGCACGGGAAGATTGGGCAAGTGCATCGCTCCCAAGTTTGCCCATCGCTACTGGGACGCTTTTACAGCGGGCTTCACGGTAAGGGCTATTGAGAGCGACGATGAGCGCCTATTGGTGCTTGACCGCGCCTTTGACGGGGCGGTGATAGTAGGCGAATGGGTCGAGGTGGCATCAGTCGATGACCCCTTGAGGACCCGAGTCCAGTCGATGGTGGGAGACACCGTGGTGTCGGACTGCTGCCTGGCCGACATGATTCAGCCCGTTGACGACTTGTTGGCGGCTGTGAGCACTCGGTGCAGCATCAAGATGGGCGACCTGCTGTTAACGGGTGACACCGCATCAGGACACCAATTGAAGGCTGGCGACCGCCTCACGGCGAACATCTGCGGCAGACAGGTGCTTGACGTGAAAGTGAAGCTGTAGAGCTGAAGAAGATGAGAGAAAAACAAACAATTATAACGATATGCTCAAACTGAAAAAAATTAATTTTGTATTGTGCGCTGCTGTCATGGTGCTGATAGGCAACCTCAACGCCAGTGCCTTTAGTCTTTCCAGTTACGCTACCCAGTCCCTGCTTGCGACTGGCAAGTGGGTGAAGATCTCTATCCCCGAGAATGGTGTGTACGAGATCACCTACGATGAACTGCGCCAGATGGGTTTCAATAACCCGGAGTCCGTGAGACTGTATGGACGTGGCGGTAATCGCATCGGTGAGGTCATGAACGGTAGTGCTATCGATGACCTGCTTCCCGTTTCGGTGATGCGTACCAATAACAAAATCTGTTTCTATGGTAACGGACCGATTCGTTACACACTGTCCAACTACTCGACAACTCCTCATTACACGAGGGAAATCAACCCCTACTCGATGGAAGGTTGCTATTTCCTGACCGAGGAGAGCGGTACCGAAAAAACGGTTCCCTATAAAGCTCAGGTAAACGTCAACAACTATGTTGACACGCCTACCAGTTTAGGCTTTGTGCACCATGAGAAGGAGATGTCGTCCATTACCAACTCGGGTAAGGATATCTTGGGTGAAGACTTCGTGAATGGAAGCCTCAAGATTGACTACACGCTTCCTGAGATTGCCGACAGTTCTGTCGTTGTCCACACGACTATTGCTGCCTACCCTGACGAGGTCGCTTATGTCAAAGCCGTGATGCACAGCGGTGGTGCCACCGATACGACGGCCTACACAATCAGTTCATCGCGCATCTATTCGCCCACGGTCTATGTGTTGTACAACTACGCCTCTCCCTATGGCGTCGTGAAGCTTACTCATCCCAGTGAGCATGGCCAGTTTGAGCCGATGCTGCAATGTGGTTCCACCATCAGTTTCTCGCGCCTGGATTACTTCATTCTCACCTATACCCATCGTAATGTGATCAGGGAGGAGAATGACAACCAGATGATTATGGGCTTTGCAAAGCCCAAGGGCAATGAGCGCTACATGCTTCCCAACGCTTCATCCAGCACAGTGGTATGGCTAATCAATGACACTTATGCCCCCATGATGATGCGTCTCAACCCCTATAATGACGCCAGCGGACAGGGCTACTGCTATTTCACAAGCGCCTCAAGTTACTCCACTTATGTGGCATTTGACCCCGCTAAGACGCTGAAGAAAATCTCCAAGTATGAGGCGCTGCCCAACCAGAACCTGCATGGCATGGAGACCCCCGAGATGCTGATTATCACGGACAAGATGTTCCACGAGCAGGCTGAGCGCATTGCCGACTTGCACAAGACCATTGACGGCATCGACGTGGCTGTCGTTGATCAGGACCTGATATTCAATGAGTTCTCGAGCGGTACCAAGGACGCCATGGCTTACCGCCTGTTCTGCAAGATGCTCTACGACCGCAACCCCAGCAAGTTCAAGAACCTGCTGATGATGGGTCCCGGTTCCTTCGATAACCGTGAACTCCTCGGTGAGCATCCGGGCAACTTGCTCACTTATCAGAGCGACAATAGCAATTATCAGGATTGGTCCTATACCACCGACGACTTCTTCGGCTTCCTGGCCGATAATTCCGGTTCCAATATCTCGTCCGAGAGATTGTCGATCGGTGTGGGCCGCATCACCTGTAAAAACGTTGAGGAGGCCAAGAGCGACGTGGACAAGCTCGTCGAGTACTACGCTAATCCTGACTACGGCGTTTGGCGCAACAACGCGTTGGTGTTCTCGGATACCCCCGACGATGGTGAGTACATGTTCGAGGGCGAGGGCTACAAGAATCAGATTGACAATGGTTTGTTGACCGGTATGCACGTCAGCACGGTTCACAACTCGATGTATCCCCGCTCGGCCAATCAGCCCAATGTGGTCTTTGACCGCAGGATTGCAGAAGGCGGAAAGCAGAAATTGTCCAACATCTTCAAGAGAGGTGTGTACTTCGGCACCTATGTAGGCCACGCCGGCTCCATCGGTTTCACCAAGTACAATAACATGTGGACCACCACCGACGTGCTCAACACCCGCATCCAGCACTTGCCCATCATGTCAACCTCGTGCTGCGATGTCGCCCACTATGATGGTGACAGGCGTGGTATCGCTGAGCTCATGTTCCACAGGCGTTATGGTGGCGCCATCGCCTTGCTTACCACTTCGCGCATGGTGTTCGGTACTAACAATGACAGGATGAACACCAACTTCATCAATGCCTTCTTCAGCAACGCATCCCAGGGCAGAATGCCGACCTTAGGTGAAGCCTATATGAATAGCAAGCTGGCCTTTACCAGCGCCGAGACCAATAAGCTCTCCTTCTTCCTGCTCGGTGACCCCGCCATCAAGATCAACTATCCTGTATCGCGTTTCAACATTGTCAAGGTGAACAACACCGATATGACCGACACAAGCAATGTCGCTCACGTCAGCCCGCTGATGAGATTCGACATCGAGGCTAGGGTAATGGATGACCAGGGCAATCTCGATACCGGTTTCAACGGCGACGCCACGGTAACCCTCTATGACAAGCAGGACCTGTTTGTTTCCATGTCCTATTCGGTGAATGGTGTAAGGGTTGACCGTGACATCTTTACCGACCGCGAGAAGCTTGCCGAGATTACCGGCCGAGTGGTCAACGGTGTGTTCCAGGGCCAGATGATTGCTCCCAGGAAGCCCGAAGCCAACAATGATTCCATCCTGCTCCGTGTCTATGCCCACCAGGACAACAGCACGGTGATGGTCAATGGCTTTACCAAGAAGATGGTGATGCTGCCCTATGACGAGCAGAATGCCATCGACGATGATGCTGCTCCCGTTATCAACACGATGTTCATCAACGATGAGATGACGTTTGCCAACGGAGGTTTTGTATCTCCCGATGCCATCCTCTACATCAGTGCGAGCGACGATCAGGGCATCAGCGTGCAGACCAACACGGTCGACAAGGACATGACGCTGCTGCTCGATGGCGGCAAGGTGTCCTACAGCGATGTGAACGGCTTTGCAACTACCGACGATGGCGGCCGAGTAGTCAACGTCGAGTATCCCCTGGCTAACCTCTCGGAGGGCCAGCACACGCTCACGTTCATCGTTTATGACCTGCTGGGTCACAGCGCAACGCGCACAATCACCTTCATGGTGGGCCAGAACATGGCGGCCAACATCGTGGCCGACAAGTTGCCCGCCTACGTGGATGATGTGGTAAACTTTGACCTCGACGCTGCCAACATGAACTCCAATGCTAAGTTCATCTTCCGTGTGACCGACGCTACTGGCAAACTCATGTGGATGACGAACACCGACAGCTTCCCTGTGACTTGGGACATGAAGGATATGAACGGCAACAAGGTTCCTGCAGGCTTGTACCGCTACTTCGGCACCTACAATGATGGCGCCAACTATGGTGGTACGCCCATCAACAAGCTCATCGTCCTTGACCCTGTCAAGACGGCCATGAAGTAATCCGCCTCTGTAGTGAGGCAGACGCTATAGCACAACGCGCGGGAGGTCTAGATGACCATTCCCGCGCATTGTTTTTGTATCGCTGCCGTGATATAGAAAGCGTTAGCAAAAAATCTTTGTGACAGGATGTTTGTAAGTCAAACTTTTCGTATTTTTGTCGCCAATAGACGAGAATGACTTCGCGAGTATTGTTATTATCCTTTCAAGGAATGATTTTAAATACTTCAGATATGCGTAAAAAAACGATACTTCAGATTGCCTGCACTGCTATGATGCTGTTGTTGTGTTGCGGCATGGCCAGTGCGTTTAACGTGTCTCATTATGCCACCCAGTCCAAACTCTCGACTGGCAAGTGGGTGAAGATTTCGATTCCGGAAAGCGGTGTCTATGAGATCACATACGATGAACTGCTCGAGATGGGTTTCAGCAACCCGTTGTCGGTGAGGCTTTATGGCTGGGGTGGTAACCGTATCAATGAAATCTTAAATGGCAAAGCCTATGATGACCTGATTCCCGTGTCGGTAATCCGTGCCAATGAAAAAATCATTTTTTATGGTAACGGACCGATACGCTATACTTTGTCCAATTACTCTACAACTCCCCATTTCACAAGGGAATTCAACCCTTATTCCATGGAAGGCTGCTATTTCCTCACCGAGGAGAATACTACAGAGACGCAGGTGCCTTACAAGGCTCAGGTGAATGTCACCAACTATGTTGACAAGCCCACCAGCATGACCTATTTGTATCATGAGAAAGAGTTGATTTCTATTGGCAAATCGGGTAAGGATATGTTGGGAGAGGAGTTTACCAACGAGAGGTTGTTGATTGACTATTATCTTCCCGACATTGCCGACAGTACGGTGGTCGTTCACACGACAGTAGCAGCCTATCCCGACAAGGTTGCTTATGTCAAAGCCGTAATTCACAGTGGTGGCGCTACCGACACGACAGCCTATACTGTCAGTTCGTCGCGCATATACACGCCCACAGAACATATGTGGTATAATTACGCCTCACCGTATGCTTGCTTGAAACTTACCCATCCCAACGAACATGGCCAATTTGAGCCGATGTTGGCATGTGACTCCACCGTCAATTTCTCACGTCTGGACTACTTCATCCTTACCTATACCCACGAAAACGTAATCAGGGAGGATAATGATAACCAGACAATCATGGGCTTTGCCAAACCCAAGGGAAACGAGCGCTACATGCTTCCCAACGCCTCGTCCAGTACGATGGTGTGGCTCATCAATGATACGTATTCCCCCATGATGATGCGTCTCAATCATTACAATGACGCCAGTGGTGAAGGCTATTGCTATTTCACAAGTGCATTAAGCTATGCTACCTATGTGGCATTTGATCCTGCCAAGACGCTAAAGAAAATCACCAGGTATGAGGCTGTGCCCAACCAGAACCTGCATGGCTTGGAAACGCCGGATATGCTGATTATTACCGATAAGATGTTCCATGAGCAGGCTGAGCGTATCGCCGATCTGCACAAGATCATTGACGACCTCGACGTGACAGTCGTAGACCAGGATCAGTTAATCAATGAGTACTCCAGCGGCACCCGTGACGCGATGGCTTACCGCCTGTTCTGCAAGATGCTCTATGATCGCAACCCTGACAAGTTTAAATATCTGTTGCTGATGGGTCCTGGTTCCTTTGATAACCGAGAAATCTTCGGTGAGCATCCAAGTAATTTGCTCACCTATCAGAGCAACAATAGCAACAATCAAAATATGTCCTATACCACCGATGACTTCTTCGGCTTCCTGGCCGACAATTCGGGTTCCACTATTTCGTCCGAAAGACTATCGATAGGTGTGGGTCGTATTACTTGTAATAATGTCAGTGAGGCCAAGAGTTACGTGGACAAGCTCGTCGAGTATTATGCCAACCCCGACTATGGCGTTTGGCGTAACAATACGTTAGTGTTCTCTGATACCCCTGAAAATGGTGAATTTATGTTTCAAGGCGAGGGTTACAAGAATCAGATTGACAATGATTTGCAGACTGGCTTGCATGTTGCGACGGTGCATAACTCGATGTATCCTCGCTCTACAATACAACCTAACACGGATTTCTCACGCAGAGAAGCTTCAATGGCCAAGCAGAAATTGTCCAATGTGTTCAAGAGCGGTGTGTATTTTGGTACCTACGTAGGTCATGCAGGTGCAACGGGTTACACAAAGTACAACAAAATGTGGGTGACTACCGATGTTTTTAATACCAAGATGAATCATTTGCCCATCTTAACGACAGCTTGTTGTGATGTCGCTCGATTTGACGGCGACCTGCGTGGTATCGCTGAATTGATGTTCCATAAGCGGGATGGTGGTGCCATTGCATTGCTCACTGTTTCGCGCATGGTTACTGATAGCAATAATGACAAGATGAACACGAACTTCATCAATGCCTTCTTCAGCAACGCAACCAACGGTCATATGCCAACTTTGGGTGAGGCCTACATGAACAGCAAGTTGGCTTTTGTCAATGCTGATATCAATAAGCTCTCCTTCTTCCTGCTCGGTGACCCCGCCATCAAGATCAACTATCCTGTATCGCGTTTCAACATTGTCAAGGTGAACAACACCGACATGACCGACACCAGCAATGTTGCTCATGTCAGCCCGCTGATGAGATTCGACATCGAGGCTAGGGTAATGGATGACCAGGGCAATCTCGATACCGGATTCAACGGTGACGCCACGGTAACGCTCTATGACAAGCAGGACCTGTTTGTTTCCATGTCCTATTCAGTGAATGGTGTCAGGGTTGACCGTGACATCTTTACCGACCGCGAGAAGCTTGCCGAGATTACCGGCCGAGGTGTCAACGGTGTGTTCCAGGGCCAGATGATTGCTCCCAGGAAGCCCGAAGCCAACAATGATTCCATCCTGCTCCGTGTCTATGCCCACCAGGACAACAGCACGGTGATGGTC
>JAEEGL015102834.1_pt1 | contig 11084 bp, 6 predicted proteins | sample 9134231 | NCBI WGS metagenome assembly JAEEGL01 (sample SAMN16246548, study PRJNA631951) | gut metagenome | biome: gut microbiome; feature: rumen; material: fiber-attached | host: Bos | place: Iran: Karaj | collected 2018-10
GATACAGCTGAGAAGCTTAATGGCATGGTAGCTCAGGTTCAGGGAATTGCTGAGAAGGTTAAGAGCATTGCCGAGGCTTCAAATACTCAGGCAGTATCTGTAAAGGAGATGTCAAATAACATTGGCGAGATTTCTTCTGTAGGTCAGAATAATGCGGCTACATCAGAAGAATCACTGGCTCTCAGCCACGAGATGAATGAGCATGCAAATTCGTTGAAAGAGCTTGTTGAGAAGTTTGAGCTTAAGAGATAAAAAGGGTTAATAAAAAAGTTTATATGGGGGAACAGAAAGACTTGGTTCACATGGGGAACCAGGTCTTTTTTTTGGAGGAATTAGAGATGAAAGGAAAGAAAATGAGTAGGATTATGGCACTTGGAGTAGCATTCTTACTCATTGTGACAGGTATAAGTGCAAATGTTATCGCAGATGAGCTGCAAGGGTCATCTGGTAAGATTGTGTCATTTGAGCCATTGCCTGAGGATGTTCAATATCAGGAGGTATCAGTGGGGGCAAGCCCTGCTGATATAGTATTTCCTTCATCTATAACAGCAGTTGTTGAAAAACAGCAGCAGATTGAAACAAAACAGCTTAGGGAAGAGACTGAGGAAGTGACAGAGGAAATCCCAGAGGAAGAGCCTGAAGAGGTGTCTGATGAACAGCAAGAGGAACAGACTGAGGATGATTCCGCTAATGAGGAGGAGCAGTTAGAAGAAACATCATCTGAGGCCCCAGTAGAGGAGGAGCCAGCAGTAGAGGAGACTCCAGTAACAGAGGACGCTCCAACTGAAGAGGCGCCTTCTGAACCTGATCCAGGAGAGGCTCCAGCAGAGGAATCAGCACCTGAAGCTGAGAAGCCAGATTTAATTGGAAGGCTGTTTCCAGCATTAATAGCTTATGCAGCGGACCTTGAGGATTATGAAATAGTAACACAGACTATTACTACTACTGAAAATGTAGTTTTAGATAGTGTTTCATGGAAGATAGATGCCGAGAGAAGTACCTTTGGCAGCTTTGATTTTAGTGTGGAATCTACTTATTATATTTTGCCTGATATTTCATGGTTTTATGAGGTGACTTGTGACCTGCCTTGTATTGTAGTGCAGGTGGTTGAATCAGAGGATGAGGAGGATTTAGACGAGGGATTACAGCTTAGATCTCTCATGTTGACCAGTACTCCAGAAGGCACATTGGCAGTGGAAATTGGTGGAACTGGTACAGAAGGTAATACACTTACTGCTACAGTAACCAATCAGGGAGCGGACACAACATTAACCTATCAGTGGTATAGAAGTGGTTCGGAAATAGCGGGGGCAACATCAGCAGCATATCAGCTTACAGCAGATGATGTTGGAACAACTATTTCTGTCAGGATAGAGGAAATTGATGGTCAAAGCGCTGTTCAGAATTTTGGTACAGACACAATGACAGCACCAATTGTTGGTATGGATAGAACTGTAACAATAGGAGATGTTACAAATGGAACAATAGCAGTCGATAAAGATTCACCAAAGACAAAGGACACCGTTACTATAACAGCAACCCCAGATGAGAATTATTACCTTAACACACTGACTGTAACCTATGGAGATAGTCAGAGTATAACACCTGTTAAGAATGGTAGTGGTTACAGGTTTACTATGCCTGCAGCTAATGTTACTATCTCGGGTACATTCTATTCGTTTACAGCTGCAGAGGCAAAGACTGCAGTAACAATTAACTATGCAGCAGAATCAGCATCTGTTGAAACAGGCTATAAGCTATCGACATCAGCCGATGGAACAGGTGCGGCCACAAGCATATCAAATCTTAAGAACATTATAGATGCTGGAGCAGACAATAGAAAAATCTATGTTCAGAAATGTGAAGCTTCTGATTTGGAATCAAGTAGCTGGCTGCCAGTGTCATTGTCAGCAAGACCAGCGCCACCAACAGGCATATGCTATACAAATGCTTCGTCAACTACAGCAGAAGATGGAAGTATTCAAAATTTGACTACAGCCATGGAGTATAGGCGCTCTGATGAAAGCGGATACACAGCTGCCTCAGGAGATACGGCTTCAGTTAAGGCTGGTATATATTATGTAAGATATAAAGCTGTGACAACAGCGGGTAGTGAAGCCTTTGCAAGTAGCGATACCGATGTAGAGGTGGCATATAAGACTACTCCTGTTATTACACCAACAGAAATTACCAAACAGCATGGAGAGAGTGTGGCACTGACAGATTTTACTGCCAAGGTGGAAGATACAGAGGTTGAAGGAACTTTTTCATGGGTGACAGCGCCAGATAATCCACTTACAGTTGGTACATGTACAGCTGTAGTAGGTTTTACTCCAAGTGATATATCATCATACAATAATGCAGCAAACACCACGATTAATATTACGGTGACAAAGAACACAAGTGATTTCACAAGCACTGAGGCAGAATCGGCGGTGACTATAAATTATTTAACAGAAAAAGCATCAGTAACCTCCTCAGATTATTTGCTTTCCGCGGCTTCTGATGGAAGCAGTTCAGCTGGTGAGTTGTCACTTACTACAATAATCGATGGTGCAGCAGCTAACAGGAAGATTTATGTCCAAAAGAAGGCTACAACAACCATGGAAGCCAGCGGATGGCTTCCAGTAGATATTGCAGAAAGACCGGGTACGCCTACAGGCTTGTCAGCAACTAAGGCATCATCTGATACAGAAGTAGATGGAGTAATTAAAAATCTGACAATAGCTATGGAATATAAGCTTACCAGCGACACAGATTACACAGCTGCTGAAGCTACAACAGCTACTGTTAAGGCTGGTACATATTTGGTAAGAATTAAGGCAACTGCTTCTAATTTCAAAGGAAATACAGCAACAGTGACTGTAGGTGTAAAGGATAATTCTGTCATTACAGAGCCTGCACTTTCACTGACCTACGGACAGCTGATAGGAGATTGTACTGCAAATGTGGGCGGTAGCTTCTCATGGTCGCCAGAAAGACCAACAACAGCACAGCCAGTTGGAACTTATACCTATACGGTAACATTTACTCCTACAAGCACAGCAGATTACAACAGTGCCACCAAGTCCTTTACAGTGACTATATCAAAGGCAACACCTGCTGTTTCCACCTGGCCAACAGCAAGTCCTCTTACAAAAGGAAAAGTGCTTAGTGCCAGTACACTTACAGGAGGAAACGCAGAAGTACCTGGCACATTTGCTTGGAAGAATCCCGATGTGCACTATGATTCGACTGGAGATAAAGCTCAGCCTGTAATCTTTACACCTAGTGATGCCACAAACTACAACACTGTTGAAGGAAATGTAACAGTCACATACAGTGAAAAGACTACTATTACAGCTAGTCCTGAACCAGCTGCTGTCAGTAATCTTGTATATAATGGACAGGAGCAGGCATTGATTTCGGCCGGAGTGGCAGCATCCTCACAGGGAACTGTAAAATATTCAACCAGTGAGAATGGAACATATACCACAGCTATTCCTACAGGGAAAAATGCAGGTAGTTACAATATTTGGTGGAGAATAGATGTAGCTGATGATGCTGATTATCTTCCAAAAACTGCTGAGAAGATAACTGTGAATATAGCTCAAAAGGAGCTTACAATTTCAGGTTCTTATGGTGTGGATAAGACCTATGACGGTTTAACTGAAGTGTCGGTAAACTGGGATAATCTCACATTAGATGGTGTGGTTTCAGGTGATGTTGTCACAGTAACATGCGTGGCAAATTATGATGATGCCAGCGTAGGTTCAAACAAGCCAGTAACAATAAGTAATCTGATATTGGGCGGTGCTGATAAGGACAATTACCAGCTTGCTTCTAACACTGCCTCAACAACAGGAACTATCTCTAAGCGTTCATTAACAGTGGCAGCCAAGAATCAGACTATTATTCAGGGCGATGAAATTGCAACTACGGTGGATCAGGTGACAGCAAATGATTTGGTATCCGGACATAGCATTGAGTCGGTGGATTTGACAGCTACAGATACTACCATAACACCTGCTAATGCTGTGATAGTTGATAGTAGCAGTAATGATGTGACTTCAAATTATATTATCGTATATACGAATGGAACACTAATTATAAATGAGACAGCCCCAACGCCTACACCAACTCCTACACCTACACCTTCACCTTCAAGTGGAGGAAGCTCAGGTGGTAGTTCAGGTTCGGGTAACAGTAGTTCTGGAAGTAGTTCATCTAGTAGTAGTTCATCAAGTAGCAGCAGAGCGGATACAGTCACACCGACACCTACTCCAGTACCGACTCAGGCAACTGAGAATACAGGAATTATTAAGCCTCCTATTCCAGAAGTAAAGGCTATTAGAAACTTTGTGGATAAGGCGAAGGAGAAGATTTCAGGTAATGATGATTCCGATGAAGAAGAGAAGCTGGAGGCAGATGAGGAATCAGAGGCTGATGAAAATTCTGGCACAGATGGCGGAGTGGTAAAGGTCACAGTGGAGGATACAGATGATTCTGGTGTAAGCGTGGGAATCGTTGATCAGAGGGATGTTATCGATGCCATTTTGACTAAGGAACAGCGAGAAAAGGTTGAGGCAGGAAGCTCTGTTGAAATAAAGGTAGAAACCAGAATTCTTTCTGATACTGATATTTCTGAGGAAGAGCAGGCTGCAGCAGCTGAGCGAATGGAAATGCTGAAAAAGCGTGTACCTAATGCAAAAATGGCAGGCTTTATCGACATCAGCATATATCTGAAGATAGATGAGGAAGACTGGAATTCTGTATCACAGACAAATCATAACATCCAGATTGTGATTGCCATTCCAAATGAATATAAGGGCTTGGCAGAGGATTATTATATTCTTAGAATTCATAATGGTAATGGTACAATTTTAGAGGATATGGACGATGACCCAGAAACTATCACCATTGCCACCAGTCAGTTCTCTACCTATGCCCTTATCTATGATGAGGAAAAGCAAAATGCCGTAACAAAACTTGCTAAGCGCGGAATAGCATGGCTTCCAGATAGCCGATTTGACTGGTTATGCTTCATTGGAGCAGGGGTAATTATAGTATTGTTGATACGCGGAGGCTTTAAAAATAGGTTGTCAACTAAAGTAAAATGACTTATAAAAGGGTATAAGACTGAGTGAGGAATTAAGTTATGACCAACCGCCAGATTTATATCATAGCGTATCTTTTAAATCATCCACAGGGTATAAAAGGGGACCACCTTGCATATCAGGCAGGTATATCGGTCCGTAAGCTGCAAAGTGAGATTAAAGAAATAAATGAGCTTCTCCCTGGTGGAGCAAAAATAGGAACAATCAGCAAAAACATATATAGGGCAGATGGCTTTACGGAGGAAGCCAGAAAAACTCTTCTGGATGCTTCAGATGATAGAAATTCCTTCTACATGCCAGAAGAAAGGGTAAATGATATCCTCTCTGTTCTTTTGTTTGCAAGGGATTATGTGACTATGGAATATGTTGCAGAGACATTGTTTTTGTCAAAGGCTACTGTATTTCGTGCCATCGAAAATAGTCCTGCTTTGGAAAAAGCAATTACTGTAAATCCTACGCGAGGACTTTTGATTGATGTTCCAGAATTTGAAAAAAGACAGCTCTTAACTAAGGTATTTGACAAGGAACATGCATATCTTTACTGGCCTGGTCTAAAGGAAGGATATGAGCAACTAAGCTTTTCTTTTAAGAAGATATTGCCGAAATTGTTCAAGGAACATTCCTATAATGTGTCAGGTGAAGCGCTGAGAAGCTTTAGACGCTACCTTATAATAACGATTTTACGAAGGAAGAACGGATTCCTGTTAGAGGACATTGATAATAAATTACAGGTATCATCATTGTTGGAGGACGTTCTTCAGGAGATATATAGAATAGAGGGGCTGCAGTTTTCCCCTGCGGAAATACAAGATTGTCAGGCTAAGCTTAATGAGTTGTCGACCTTTACTACACAGGTTCCACCTCATCGAAATCAGTGGAAAGCTGAGCTGGAAGATAAGTATCAGTCGTTTGTGGAGGAGATAAAAAAGGGCTGCGGTCTTGAATTATCCATGGATGAGGATAAACGTGAAAGCTTCATGGTTCATGTCCACAAGCTTAAACAAAGAGTGGAGTTTGGACATCATATAAGCAATTACAACAAGAGAATAATTAACCGAAGCTGTCCTTTGGCGGTGCACATCATTCTCAATTACTTTGAAAAAAGTTTTGGATTCAAAGTTCCAGAAGCTGAAATTAGTTTTCTTGCCATTTATTTATCTTTATTTTTGCAGGAAAACGATAAGAAGATGAGAGCTTTGATTGTTTCAGATATGCAACCAAGTATGGTGTATTCAATGCGCCAGTGGCTGCTACAACATTTCTCATCTGATATATCAGATATTGAAATTGTACCAAAATATGCTTTTTCACCAGATAGTATTGAAGATGATATTCTTGTCTTTACTACCGTAGAAGAGGTAGTTCTGGCTTGTCAGAATGCAATTCTCATTAAGCCATTTGCTCTAGATGAATCAATAGAGGTAATAGGCAGCTGGATTAGAGGAATGTGCGATAGCAATAAACAGAACACATTTGATAATTCTTTGACTAGATATTTATCAGGAGATATTAAAGAGGTCAATTGTTCTCATAAACATTTCTTCGAAGTTATTGATGAAGCAGAGTTTTCTAAAAATAATGGCTACGAATTTGTAACTGACACAGAAGTTTACTTATTACCTAGATTTCATGAAAATGAGTCAGGCAATAACCATATAGAAATTCTACATCTAAATCCGCCAGTGCTTCATAGAGGTGGATATGTTAGACACATACTAGTGTCGGATTATTACACTGAGACTGATGAAATCAAGGATTTTTACAACTGTATTAAGATTCTAATGGAGCCTGACAGAATTGATAAAATTCATAATGAAGATTAATAATCCATTCCAAGTTTTGTGCAAAATCAGCACATTTTTTGGAATGGATTTTCCTTTTTTGCGATGCTAAACTTTTTTCATAAACACAAGGGAGGGCTTCGAAATGATTTTTCCAGAAAATTTTCTTTGGGGCGGCGCATTAGCAGCAAATCAGTGTGAAGGCGCTTGGAACGAAGATGGAAAAGGCTTATCTGTACAGGATGTACAGGCATTCAAGCCAAATATAGATCAAAAAAATCTTAAAGCTCATGTCACAGTTTCTAAAGATGGAATCTTAGAAGCTATGAAAGAGCAAGATACAACTTATTTTCCAAAGAGACATGGAATCGATTTTTATCATAGATATGAGGAAGATTTAGACCTGTTTAAGGAAATGGGATTTAAAATTCTTAGAGTCTCAATTGCTTGGACAAGACTTTATCCAACAGGTAAGGAGGAGACACCTAATCCAGCAGGAGTGGAGTTTTATCATAAGCTTTTCAAGGCTATGAGAGAGAGAGACATTCAGCCTCTCATTACACTGGCACATTATGAGATGCCACTTCAGCTTGCCTTAGATGGTAATGGATGGGTATCCAGAGATGTGATTGAATACTTCTTACGTTTTTGTAAAACTTGCTTTGAGGAATATGGCAGCTATTGTAAATATTGGATTTCATTCAACGAGATTGATAGTTGTATTCGTCATCCATTTACAACAGCTGGCATTATTCCAGAGCTATGTGAGCGAGGCGAGCTTGAGGCATGCTATCAGGCTCTACATCATCAGTTTGTGGCATCATCACTTGCAACAAAGATGCTTCATGAGATGGTTCCTGATGCAAAGATGGGATGTATGCTGACAAAACTTACAGTATATCCATATACATGCGCTCCAGAGGATGCACTTGCTACACAAAAGCGTAATCTTGAAAACCTTTCATATACAGATATTCAGGTATTTGGCGAATATCCAAGACTTATCCTTAGGGATTTGGAAAAGAAGGGTATTAGGTTAAATATGGAAGCTGATGATTTAAAAATCCTTAAGGATTATACAGTTGATTACGTCAGCTTCAGCTACTACATGAGTATGACAGAATCAGTTGATCCTGACGCTCCGCGTACCCCAGGAAATACAGTTCTTGGTGTTAAGAATCCTTATTTGCCATCAAGTGAATGGGGCTGGCAGACAGATTCAGTTGGACTTCGATATTCATTGATTGAACTTTATGACAGATATAGAAAGCCTTTATTTATAGTAGAAAATGGAATTGGTGCCCGTGATACTGTAGAGGAAGACGGTTCAATCCATGATGCGTACAGAATCGAGTATTTCAAACAGCATTTCATCGAGATGTCAAAAGCCATTGATGATGGAGTAGAGCTTATGGGTTACACAAGCTGGGGACCAATAGATATCATCAGTGCGTCAGGCAATCAGATGAGTAAACGCTATGGTTTCATCTATGTTGATCAGGATGATTTTGGAAACGGAAGCTTAGCGCGAAGCCGAAAGGATAGTTTCTATTGGTATCGCGATGTTATAGCTACAAATGGTGCAATTTTATAAGAAAATGTATTGGAGGAAAAGGAAATGAATTTTAGGGAGATTGCAACACAAATTATCAGTCTTTTAGGAGGGGCGGAAAACATCAAGACACATACACATTGTATGACACGTCTTCGCCTTGTCCTTGTGGACAAGAAAAAAGTAAACGAGGCCGGATTAAAAGCTTTATCTGCTGTTAAGGGAGTTGTTGATCAAGGAGGACAGTATCAGATTGTTATCGGTCCTCAGGTAGAGCAGTTATATAATGAGATGCTTCCAATGCTTCCAGCGGAGGGCGCACAGTCTGTTATCAAGGAGAACCTTGATGGGGAAAAAACATCTACAGCTTCAAAGGTTGTAGCTTATATTTCAGGATGTATCACACCTACACTACCTGTACTTATTGGGTCAGGCTTGATTTCAGCTGTATTGGCACTGATAAAATTTATTAATCCTGCATTGGCTGATACACCAACATATTTACTTGTTAATACACTTGCACAGGCAGCTTACTCATATCTTCCTGTAATGGTTGCTATTGCAGCAGCACGTAGATTAAAGACAAATGAGTATGTTGCAGCATTAATCATGCTTGCTTTATGTACAGGTACTATTTCAGGTGTAGCTGACCTTACATTCTTTGGTATTAAACTTACTACAGTAGCATATACTTCAAACATTGTTCCTGCACTTCTCATGGTTCCAGTTATGGCGGCACTTGATCGTGTAGTTGTAAAGGTACTTCCAGATGCAGTAAAGGGTATTTTGAGACCATTTATTCTTGCAGTAGTAATGTTCACACTTACACTTTTAATACTTGGACCTATTGGAACACTTATTGGTACAGCACTTGCTAATTTCTGTGTATGGCTTACAAGCTTTGGTGGATTATCAATGGCTATCCTTTCAGCTCTTCATCCACTTCTTGTTATGGTTGGAATGCACACTATTATTACACCACTTATTATTAACGAGATTACAGCAACTGGTTCATCATTACTCTTCTCTAAGGCTCTTGCAGCAAACCTTGCAATTGCAGGTTCAGCATTAGCAGTAGGTGTAAAGAGTAAGAAGGCTGAGAACAAGCAGACAGGTATCTCTACAGGAATTACAGCTCTTATGTCAGTAACAGAGCCAGCACTTTATGGTTCTTTAATTAGATTTAGAAGACCACTTGTTTCAGCTATCATCGCATCAGCAATTACAGGTATCTTCATTGGTATTTTCGATGTTCGTGCTTATGCGACAGCATCATGTTCATTACTTACACTTCCAATCTTCATGGGTGGAAGCATTCAGAACTTCATTAATGCATGTATTGCAGCTGTTATTGCAGTAGTATTGGGATTTGTTATCACATACGTTGTTGGTTTTGAAGAAGATTAATAGAAGTTAAAAAATAAGAGGGATTCGTATATGCGAATCCCTCGTTTTTTGTTTCTTTAGAATGTAACAGTCTTAGGTGCTTCTGTGAAAGATGAGAATGTTGCAGTTGCATTCTTGAAGTAGAGTACCTCTGTGTTGTCATCTTCTGCAGAATACATATTTTGAAGTGAAGGGTATGCGTCAAGCATGCTCTTTTTTGCTTCAATGCGGTCGTCGCGAACAAGCTCACCAGCTACGCGAACCCATTTACCCTGAGCGAATCCACAAAGCTCAACCTTAGGATTCTTCTGAATCTGCTTTGAAACATCCTTTGATTTTCCTGTCTGGATATAAAGCTTATCCTCGAAAATATGAATTGTTCCGAAAGGACGAACTCTTGGCTGGTCGCCATCTACTGTAGCTAAATAATATGTTCCACAAGTCTTAAGAAATTCTAATACTTCCTGCATATTTATCCTCCTCTGTAATAGATTGATTGTACGCAATCTATTATATAACTCATTAGAGAAAAAGACAACACTTGAGTAAATACCTAAAAAATTTTAACTAATACCTTGACATAGTAAAAAAGATGGGTATTATATTGGTTAGTTAGTTAAAAAAATTTAACTAAATACTTTTAAACAATGAGAATAATTATCAACAGAGAAGGAGAATGATTATGGTAGAAGTAGCAATGTTTGATGTGGTAAAGGAAGTTATTATTGATACTCTTAGCTGCGCAGCAGAGAAGGTAACAATGGAGGCTAATCTTTTCGAGGATCTCGGCGCTGATTCACTTGATGCTGTAGAGCTTTCACTTGCAGTAGAGGAGAAGACAGGTATCACAATCGATGAGGATGCTATGGCTGAGATTAAGACAGTTGCAGATATCGTAAATTATCTTGAGGCACATAAATAATTATGGATACAAAAGAAATTAAGGAGCTGCTTAAGGCTTTCGATGAAAGCGGCAGCTCATATTTTCAAATTAAACAAGATGGCGTTGAAATCAAATTTAAAAAGCCATCTGAGGCACAGACTATTATGGTGTCTCAGGACGTGGCACCAAAGAGCAACATTGTAGAGATGCCACTTCCAAAAACAGCTGTTAGTGCAGATGAGCATGAGCAGGAAGAGCCAGATGGCGACCTTGTTCTTGCACCACTAGTAGGTGTATTTTATTCAGCACCATCACCAGATGACAAGCCATATGTTCAGGTGGGAGATAAGGTAAAGTCAGGTCAGGTTTTATGTCTTATCGAAGCC
>JAEEGL016342199.1_pt1 | contig 11084 bp, 6 predicted proteins | sample 9134231 | NCBI WGS metagenome assembly JAEEGL01 (sample SAMN16246548, study PRJNA631951) | gut metagenome | biome: gut microbiome; feature: rumen; material: fiber-attached | host: Bos | place: Iran: Karaj | collected 2018-10
CAGCGTTGGCGCCGCCCTGAAACCTGACGACGATGTCGAAGGCTTCCGCCAGCAGGTCAACCATTCTGCCTTTTCCTTCGTCACCCCAGTTGATGCCTACGAGTGCGGTACAAGCCATTGTTTCATCTCCTCCCGGATTTTTCCTCATGTTCTGTTCCGGTTACATCCTCAAAAAAGCGCCTTTGCGCGTATGATAATTTTAGTCGTGTAAACCCTGTTTGTCAATGGTTGCAGCGTTTTCGCCCTGTACAGTCAAAGTACTTTTTTCAGGTATTCTCCCGTATATGATTCCTTCACTTCCGCCACCTGTTCCGGGGTGCCTTCCGCCACAATCGTACCTCCGCCGTCGCCGCCTTCCGGACCCAGGTCAATAATGTGATCCGATACCTTGATCACATCCAGGTTGTGCTCAATCACCAGCACCGTATTGCCGGCATCCGTCAGCCGCTGAAGCACCTGGATCAGCCTGTCCACATCCGCCATATGAAGGCCGGTAGTCGGTTCATCCAGCAGGTAAATGGTTTTGCCCGTAGCCTTCCTGCTCAGTTCTGTCGCCAGTTTGACCCGCTGGGCTTCTCCGCCGGAAAGCGTGGTGGATGCCTGTCCCAGTTTCATATAGCCCAGGCCGACATCATACAGTGTTTCCAGCTTGCGCAGAATCTGCGGATGGTTTTCAAAGAAACCGAGGGCTTCCTCCACAGTCATTTCCAGCACTTCGCTGATGTTCTTGCCCTGCCAGGTTACTTCCAGCGTTTCCCGGTTGTACCGGTGGCCCTGGCATACGTCACAGGGGACATAGATATCCGGCAGGAAATGCATTTCAATCCGTTTCATGCCGTCACCCTGGCAGGCTTCGCAGCGTCCGCCCTTCACGTTAAAGGAGAACCGGTTTTCCTTATAACCCCTTGCCTTGGCTTCCGGGCTCATGGCATAGAGCCTGCGGATCAGGTCAAAAAGACCGGTATAGGTCGCCGGATTGCTCCGGGGCGTCCGGCCGATCGGGCTCTGGTCAATCATAATAATTTTGTCCAGCTGTTCCAGGCCTTCCATCCCGTCAAACCGGCCGGGCCTGGTTTTGGCCCGGTTCAGTTTACGGGCAAGATGCTTATACAGGATTTCATTGACAAGGCTGCTCTTTCCACTGCCGCTGACACCGGTGACGCAGGTCAGTACGCCCAGGGGCAACCGTACGTCAATATGTTTCAGGTTATGTTCCGCGGCTCCTCTCACCGTCAGCCAGCCGACCGGTTTCCGCCGGGTATTCGGGACGGGAATCACTTTTTTCCGGCTCAGGTACTGGCCGGTGAGGCTTTCCGGACAAGCGCAGATATCCGCTGCCGTACCTTCCGCGACAATATATCCGCCATGAAGGCCGGCTCCGGGCCCTACGTCCACAATCCAGTCCGCCGCCAGCATGGTTTCCTCGTCGTGTTCGACAACAATCACCGTGTTGCCCAGGTCCCGCATGCGGCGCAGGGTCGCAATCAGTTTTGCGTTGTCCCGCTGGTGCAGGCCGATACTGGGCTCGTCAAGAATATACATAACCCCCATCAGCGCGCTGCCGATCTGGGTCGCAAGCCGGATCCGCTGTGCTTCCCCTCCGGACAGGGTTCCTGCCCCGCGGCTCAGCGTCAGGTATTCCAGCCCGACGTCACATAAAAAGCCAAGGCGGCTGTCAATCTCCTTCAGGATCTGGGCGGCAATAATCCGGTTGTTCCCATCCAGTTCCAGTTCCGAGAAGAACGTCCGGGCCTGCCGGATGCTCATATTGCTGATCTCAGGCAGGCTCTTCCCGCCTACGGTCACAGCACGGGCTTCCGCCTTCAGCCGCTGCCCGCCGCATTCCGGGCAGGTTTCCTCCGCCATATATTCCTCATAGGCTTCTTTCATGGCATCAGAAGTAGTTTCCCGGTACCGCCGTTCCAGTGTCGGGATGATGCCTTCAAAGCTGGTGGTATATTCCCGCTGGCCCCGTGCGCCTTCATAAGTGATGCTGATCTTGTCATCCCCTGTACCATAGAGTAGCGCTTTCATGCCGTCCTCGCCGATTTCTTCCAGGGGCGTGTCCAGCGTGAATCCGTACTTTTTTCCCATGGCGCCGAAATACTGGGCAGCAATACCGCTCTCTTCCGAGGCGTTAAACCCCATCAGGTTCATGGCGCCTTCCCGCAGCGTAATCCGTTCATCCGGGAAAATGGCTTCCCGGCAGATTTTCATCCGGATGCCCAAGCCGCTGCAGGCCGGACAGGCGCCGTACGGACTGTTGAATGAAAACATCCGCGGGGTCAGTTCCTCAATGGAAACACCGCAGTCCGGGCAGGCATAATTCATGCTGTACAGCGTCTCTCCCTGCTCCATGCAGTCCACAATCACCAGGCCGGCACCGTGGATGGCGGCAGTTTCCACGTCCTCCGCCAGACGATGGCGGAATTCGTCAGTATCCCGCCGGATCAGGCGGTCCACTACAATTTCAATGGTATGCTTTTTCTTTTTATCCAGTTCCGGCGTATCTTCCAGGTCATACATCTGCCCGTCCACCCGGACACGGACATAGCCGTTCCTCCGGGCCGATGCGAACAGATCCCGGTGTTCCCCCTTGCGTCCCCGGACCAGCGGACTGAGGATCTGCATCCGGGTTCCCTCCGGAACACCGCAGACCGCGTCCACGATTTCATCCACTGACTGTTTCCTGATTTCCCGGCCGCACACCGGGCAGTGCGGCACGCCGATCCTTGCCCACAGCAGGCGGAGATAATCATGGATCTCTGTCACGGTACCCACTGTGGAACGGGGATTCCTGCCGGTTGTTTTCTGGTCAATGGAAATAGCCGGACTCAGCCCGTCAATGGCGTCCACATCCGGCTTGTCCATCTGCCCCAGAAACTGGCGGGCATAGCTGGTCAGGCTTTCCACATAGCGCCGCTGGCCCTCCGCGTAAATTGTGTCAAAAGCCAGAGAACTCTTGCCGCTTCCGCTCAGTCCCGTAATAACCGTCAGTTTGTCCCTCGGTATTTTCAGAGAAATGTCCTTCAGGTTGTGCTCGCGCGCACCCCTGATTTCCAGAAATTCATTCATTGTTATCCTTTTCCTGTTCCCATTCCTTCAGGCCCGTCCATCCTGGTTGTATACGTCCTTCCGGAATTGCTTCAGACCAGTCTCAGCGCGGGCATGGCGTTCAGATCCAGTCCCGCGAGTTCTCCGTTCCGCAGCCTGTAATAGGCTGCGCTGCCGATCATTGCGCCGTTATCTGTGCACAGATGCAGCTCCGGCATAAACAGGGGAATATTCAGTCCGCCGCACATCTCCGATGCCATCCGCCGAAGTTCCCGGTTGGCTGATACGCCGCCCGCCAGCGCGAAACCGCGGTATCCGGCCATTCCCCTCTCCTGAATCAGAAGCCGTGCTTTCGATGTCAGTTCCCGGCAGACCGCCCGGCGGAAACTGGCTGCCAGATCCGCTTTCGGCAGGGTCTCTCCCCGCTGTTCCAGTGTGTGTACGGTATTCATAAAGGCAGTCTTCAGCCCGCTGAAACTGTAATCATACCGCCCGTCTGTTTTGGGACTGGGCAGGGTAAAGGCGTCCGGGTTTCCTTCCTCCGCCAGCGCATCGATCCGCGGCCCGCCCGGATAGGGCAGCCCCAGCGCCCGCGCCGCCTTGTCAAACGCTTCACCTGCCGCGTCATCCACCGTCTGTCCCAGCAGGCGGTATGTTCCGTAGTCAGACACCTCTACCAGATGGCTGTGGCCGCCTGATACCACCAGGCAAAGAAACGGCGGTTCCAGATCCGGATGGCTGAGGTAATTTGCGCTGACGTGTCCTTCAATATGGTTGACACCGACCAGCGGCTTTCCCGCCGCAAAAGCCAGCCCCTTCATGCAGTTGACACCGGTCAGCAGCGCCCCCACCAGACCGGGGCCTTTTGTTACCGCCAGCGCATCCACGTCCTGCAGTCCCATCCCCGCTTCCCGCAGCGCCTGGTCCACGACCCGGTCACAGGCTTCCATATGGGCCCTGCTTGCGATCTCCGGAACCACACCGCCGTACAGTTCATGCAGGTCAATCTGGCTGAATACCACGTTGCTCAGAATTGTCCGGCCGTTCTCAATCACTGCAGCGGCAGTTTCATCACAGCTTGTTTCAAGAGCAAGAATCCGGACCTTTTCCTTCGTTTTCAGTTCTTCCGCCTGTCGGCGAGACATCAGTTCATAATCCATAATTCACAATTCACGGCTTTCCCCGGGGAACCTGAACATTCCCTCCCGTTTTTTCATGGTCCATGCCGCCGCTCCTGCCGCCAGTCCAGCGGCAAGCATCCACATTGCCAGCCTGGCCGCCAGCGTGATAAAGAAACCGACCGGCATCAGGCGGATCAGCAGATCTGTCCGCGGATTCAGCAGCCATCCGTCGTTTGTAAAAGCCACCCGATGGAATGCGGTGAACAGTCCGTCAAAATCTGCGGCTGCCCATGCGGCAAGTCCGGTTATAAGAATCCCCGCAGCAAGCAGTCCGGCCAGCATACCGCCCGCAAAAATCTTCCGGTACCGCCTGAACAGCATCCCGGCGCCGATCAGAAACAGACCGCTTCCCCCTGTAATCCACCGAAGCGTTCCGGCCAGGCGGATCAGTTCCCGGCAGTCGGCCATATGATCTGCCTCATGATCCTGAAAGCAGAGGTACACGTGGCCTTCCGCATCAGAAAAAGCATACTGGAAAACAGCTTCCTGTCCGGTCAGGTATCCGGCAGTCATTCTGCCCACACCGTCATATTCCTTTTCCGGAAGGCCCGTTGTTTCCGGCGGGGCATGGCGAAGCATTTCCTGCGCGATCAGGCTCCCGTCCCCCGCTATACCGTATATCCCCACGGTCAGTACGAACAGGATCACCGTCCACGCAGCCAGGAACCCGCAGATCTTGGTGATAGTCTTGCGTTTTCTGTCCATAAATCCTGAATTCCGGACCCCGGATTCCGAATTGCAATATGTTACTGCATCTTCAGGTACGCGGTAACAAATCCCTCCAGGTTCCCGTTCATCACGTCATCAATATTTCCGCTCTCGTAGTTTGTCCGGTGATCCTTGACCATCGTATAGGGCTGGAAAACATAGGAACGGATCTGGCTGCCCCATTCAATCTTTTTCATCTCACCCTTGATGTCCGCCATCTGCTGTTCCTTTTCCCGTTCTTTCAGTTCCAGCAGCTTGGCTTTCAGCATTTTCAGGCACGTGGCACGGTTCTGCACCTGGTCGCGTTCAGTCTGGCAGGCCACCACGATCGTCACATCATCCTTGACGTAGGTCATACGGACAGCCGAACTGGTTTTGTTGACGTTCTGTCCGCCGGCGCCGGAGGAATGATAGGTGTCCACCCGCACGTACTTCATATCAATTTTAATCTCATCCCCATCGTCCTCAATCATCGGGGCAACATCCAGGCTGGAGAAGCTTGTATGCCGCCGGGCGTTGGCGTCAAAGGGACTGATGCGCACAAGGCGGTGAACCCCTTTCTCTCCCCGGAGATAACCGTAAGCATGGTCGCCGCTGACCTCAAACGTCACGCTCTTGATACCCGCCTCATCTCCGTCCAGCAGATCCAGCAGCTTCACCTCAAAGCCCATCCGCTCACAGTAGCGGGTATACATACGGTACAGCATCTGCGTCCAGTCCTGGGCTTCTGTGCCGCCGGCGCCGGCATGCAGGCTCAGCACCGCGTCGTTGTCATCGTAATCGCCCCGCATCAGGGTTTCCAGTTCCAGCGCATCCGCTTTTTCCTTCAGGCTGGCCAGCTCCGTACCGATTTCCTGGACCATTTCCTCATCATTTTCTTCACGGGCCAGTTCCATCATTGTATCGATATCATCGGCGGAACTCAGCAGGCCTTCATAATGCGCCAGCTTGTTCTTCAGATGCCCCAGCTTCTGGTTCACCCTGGTGGAGCGTTCCGTATCATTCCAGAACTCCGGCTGGTTCATTTCTTCCGTCAGTTCATCGATCTGCTCCTTCATGTGATCGATGTGCAGCGCCTCTCCGGCAGCCAGAATGCTCTTCCGGATACCCGTGATGTCCTGGGCGTATTGTTCCAGCTCCAGCATAATTTCACTCCTTATTCATACAGCAGGTTTTGTATTTCTTTCCGCTGCCGCAGGGACAGGGATCATTGCGGCCGATTTTGTCGGAAGGTTTTACCCGTCTCGGCTGCCGGGGGCCGTCCCCGGCCATCCTTGCTTCGACCGGTTTCGCGGTCTGTACACGTTCCGGGGTCACTTCCACTTTTGTCTGGTAAACCCGGCGTACCGTATCCTCCCGGATCAGGTGGTTCAGTTCCTCAAACATATGACCGGCTTCAATCTGGTATTCCGTAACCGGGTTTTTGCCGCTGTAGGCCCTGTATCCGATGCCGTCCCGCAGCTGATCCATGGCGTCAATATGATCCATCCAGCGGGAATCAACACTGCGCAGCAGCATGACCCGCTCCACCTCACGCATGTCCACATGGAGTTCCTCCATGAGTCTTTCACGTTCTTCATAGAACGTCCGGGCATCCGCTTTCAGGGCTTCAATAAAGCCCTCACGGTCTTCCTGCTCCTCTGCCGTGGCACGGTTCGCTTCCAGCGCGCCATGATGGCAGCAAAGGTTCTCCAGGTAATTCGTTGCTTCCTTCCATTCCCACTCGGCGGCATCTTCCCCGTTCAGCCAGCGTCCTGCGGCAAAGTCAATCACATGGTCCGCCATGCGCTGGATACTGTCCCGGACGTCCTCGCCCATGAGCACCCGGCGCCGCTGGCCGTAAATCACGCCGCGCTGGCGGTTCATAACGTCGTCATACTCCAGCACGTGCTTCCGTGTTTCGTAGTTCCGGCTTTCAATCCGTTTCTGGGCATTCTCGATCTGTTTGGTCAGCAGGCCCGCGGTCAGCGGCTCGTCATCCCGCAGCCCCAGGCGGTCTACCATCGTTCCGATCCGTTCGCTGCCGAAAAGGCGCATAAGGTCATCCTCAAGGCTGATGAAAAACTGGGTGGAACCCGGATCGCCCTGCCGGGCGCTCCGGCCGCGCAGCTGGTTGTCAATCCGCCGGCTTTCATGGCGTTCCGTACCGATAATATGCAGGCCGCCGGTCCGGAGCACACGCTCATGTTCCTGATCCGTCTCCGCTTTGAAGCGGTTGTAATGATCCTGATAGCGTTTCCGTGCTTCCAGCACTTCCTCGCCCACATGCTCATTATGGCCGACAGCTTCCTCAATGACTTCCTCATCCAGTCCTTCCTGCCGGAGTGCGCGGCGGGCCAGGAAATCAGGATTGCCGCCCAGCAGGATATCGGTTCCGCGGCCGGCCATGTTGGTAGCAATGGTCACCGCCCCCCAGTGTCCGGCCTGGGCAACGATTTCCGCTTCCTTTGCGTGGTTTTTCGCGTTCAGCACTTCATGGGGAATGCCCTTGCGTTTCAGCATATCGCTGAGCATCTCGCTGACCTCAACGCTGATGGTACCGACCAGCAGCGGCTGTCCCTTGGCGTGGTATTCCTCTATGCTCGCCACAACGGCGTTGAATTTCGCCGCTTTGTTCTTGTAGACCATGTCTTCCTGGTCCACGCGGATATTCGGCTTGTTGGTGGGTATTTCGACCACGTCCAGCCCGTAAATGCCCTGGAATTCCGCTTCTTCCGTCTTCGCCGTACCGGTCATGCCGGACAGTTTCTTATACATACGGAAATAATTCTGGAAAGTAATGGTGGCCAGGGTCTTGCTCTCCCGCTCCACCTTGACGTGTTCCTTGGCTTCAATTGCCTGGTGCAGGCCTTCCGAATAACGGCGGCCGATCATCAGGCGGCCGGTAAATTCATCCACGATGATAACCTGGCCGTTCTGTACCACATAGTCCACGTCCCGCTTCATCACGTTGTGGGCGCGCAGGGCGCAGTGCACATGGTGGTTCAGCTCGCTGTTCTCCGGATCATTCAGGTTCTCAATCCCAAACGCGGTTTCAATTTTCCGGGCGCCGTCATCCGTCAGGGTGACGGCTTTTTTCTTTTCCTCCACCTCGAAGTGCACTTCCGGCTTCATAGTCCGGACAATCGCGTCAACCTTGTCATAGAGCTCCGTGCTCTTCTCGCCCTGGCCGGAGATAATCAGCGGCGTACGGGCTTCGTCAATCAGGATGGAGTCCACTTCATCCACAATGGCAAAAGCATGGCTCCGCTGCACCAGGTTGTCCTGACGGATCACCATATTGTCCCGCAGGTAATCAAAGCCCAGTTCATTATTGGTCCCGTAGGTAATATCGCACGCATAGGACTCCCTGCGTTCTTCCGGCTCCAGATCGTGGACAATCAGGCCGACGCTCAGCCCCAGGAAACGATGCACCTTGCCCATCCATTCGCTGTCACGGCGGGCCAGGTAGTCGTTCACTGTAACAATGTGAACGCCTTCCCCCCGAAGGGCATTCAGGTAGGCAGGCATTGTGGAAACCAGCGTCTTGCCTTCACCTGTTTTCATCTCCGCGATCCGCCCCTGGTGCAGCACAATGCCGCCCAGCACCTGCACCCGGTAAGGACGCATACCCAGTACACGGTCCGCGGCTTCCCGCACCGTGGCAAAAGCTTCGGGCAGAATATCGTCTTCTGTTTCTCCGTTGTTCAGGCGCTGCCTGAACTCTTCTGTCTTTGCCTGCAGCTGTTCATCCGTTAGCGCGCGGTATTCTTCTTCCAGCGCCATTACGGCTTCCACCGTTTTTTCCAGTTTCTTTAACTTGGCGTCATTTCCCGCTCCAAGCATCTTTTTCAGGAATTCAATCATCCGTTTCTCCTTTTTAATGAGCCCTTCCGGATTGTTCCGGAATGGGCAAAGCATTACAGGTTAGTATATCACTGAAATCATTTTTCACGCAAGTTTCCGGGGGATTTTTTCACTCTCCCGGAACATCTACCTCCGACCGCCGGACCGGCTCCGGTGCTGTTCCCCCTGTTTCCCGCGGGGACACACAAAAAAGCACCGGGATCATTCCGATCCCGGTGTCCGGTATTATTGTTTTTTATTCCTGCTTGCGGCCCCTGCGGCGCCTGGCGGTTCCGGCTTCCTGAGCGGTCTCCGCGGCGTCCTGCGCCGCTTCCGTTGCCGCTTCCGCGGCCTCTGCCGTGTCATTTACGGCGTCCGCAGCCGATTCAGCCGTTTCTGTCACTATTTCAGGCGCTGCCTCTTCCGGCTTGTCGGAATACAGTTTCCTGAGGGTTTCCGCCATCAGTTCACTGCTCTGGGCTGTGCCTTCTTCCTCTTCCGGTTTTTCTTCCTCCGCCTTCTCCTCTGCCGTTCCGCCGTTGGAAATCTCGCTCCGGTGGCGGCGCTTCGGCACAGCGCTGTAATCCCGGTAGGTACCGCCTTCCAGATGGTCCATAGCCTTCTTTGATTCGCTTCTGCTCTTGCCGCGGCGGACCGCGCCGATCAGCAGCAGCGCAAGCAGCACGGCGGCAATTCCCGTGAAAATCCACTTAACGCCTTCTGCAACGCTTTCCGCCTGGTTCAGCCATTCCGGCTCGGGCTGGTCTGTCGGCATCGGTTCTGTCACAGGCGCTATCGGGGTCACCTGCGGTGCCGGGGTTGGTTCGGGAGTCGGCGCCGCATAGGAAATCTCCACCGTATTGCTGGAGAAGGACAGCGTCTGGTCCAGCTGGTCCTTGCAGGTGGCAACAACCTGGAATGTGCCCTTGGCCATAGTATCATCCAGATTGGCATCAATGTCACGGATAAAAGAGGCTTTACCGTCGGCGGGAATACTTTCAAACCTGTACAGTTCCGTTTCTCCCGCTTTCACAACAATATTCTTGACTTCAACAGCGCTTTCGTTATGCAGGTCAACCTTGAAACGGACTGTTCCCGGCTTCTTGTAAATCACCGTCCGGTCCGCAGTCAGGTCCAGGCTCAGTACGATCTGCTGGCTCGGATCCGCGGCAACCACCTTTATCCGTCCGGTTGCTGTTTCCACGCCCTTGCCGGTGGATTCGTCCGCTTTGACGGTAAACTGAAGTTCCTGGGTTTCCGTGATGGTCAGTTCCTTTTCGAGCGTTTTCGTCTCTTTGGCTTTCACCGTTTCGCCGCTGAACACGGTACCCAGCACGGCATCCGTCACAGTGACATTGGTAAAGTCCACGTTTCCGGAATTCTTAAGTGTCAGCGTCAGCTTGATCCTGTCGCCGGGAACGCCGCCCTTCTTATCCGCCTTCAAGGAAGCTGACAGGTTAACCTGGCCGTATTTGATCACAGCGCTTTCCACTTTCTGGCTGTAGGTCTTTCCGCCGGCCTTATAGGAAACTGTCGCCGCGCTGTTAATGTCCTTGGTGCCCATGTTTACCGTAAAAGTAAAGCTCTTTTTTTCGCCGGGCTGAATGGAGTCTATCGTCCCGGATTTAGAGGAAACCGCGGCGTTCTCCTTGATATTCACCGACTTGATTTCCACTTCCCCGGCATTTTCAATTTCATATACAACGCTGACTTCCTGGCCCTTCTGGGCTGTTTTCGGGTTGAATTCCCGGCTGATATTGACCTTGGGTTCCTCGCCGGAATAGGTAATCTTTTTGGAGAAATTCACCTTATGGCCCTGTTTTTTCGGTTCCCCGTCCTCATTCAGCGGACCGTCATAGGCATAATACTTAACAGAAAAAGTAACCTTTCCCGCGTTCAGTTCGCTCTGGGTAACGGTCCATTCACCGCTCCAGCGCTTGCTTGCGCCCACGGAAAGTGAAAACTCCTCAATTTTTTTGCCGCTCGGATAATACAGTGTGACCTTATCCGGCAGGTCTCCGTCACCTACATTCGTTACGGTAATGGATACGTTAACCGTTTTCGGTCCGGTAAATTTGGTGCTGCTCAGCTCCATGGAAACCTTGATCGGCTTATCCGCAAGCGCGACGGACGCGCACAGCAGAACAAGCACGATTCCCAGGGCCAGCGCAAGGAACAACCGTTTCCTGTTCATATTGTGTCGGAGCCCGGGGCTCCTTCCTCCTTCCCCCCGCCGGAAAAACCCAGCGGACGCGTCAATATGGATAGATACAGGATATCTATAATATTTTATCGGGAAAGCCCAGACCTGTCAAG
>JAEEGL016574436.1_pt1 | contig 11084 bp, 10 predicted proteins | sample 9134231 | NCBI WGS metagenome assembly JAEEGL01 (sample SAMN16246548, study PRJNA631951) | gut metagenome | biome: gut microbiome; feature: rumen; material: fiber-attached | host: Bos | place: Iran: Karaj | collected 2018-10
ACTCGCATAAGCATTCCCGATGGAGCATGCAGTTGCCCACCAGGAAAAATATCCAATAAAGCAACTCTTTCAAACGGCTCTTTTGAGTTTTGCAGCAGAGAAGTATTGTATCCAAATCTTGCGGTTTGCACAATCCCGGCATTAGGACGTTCATGCACAATCTTCATAACTTCACCCAAATGGTTGGTCATAAGATAATCATCCGAGTGCAACATCACCATGTATGGCGCAGTACACAATTCAACACACCTGTTCCAATTGCCACACATCCCGATGTTTTCCTCATTCCTGTATATCGAAATTCTGTTTATTCTATCTTCATAGGGAGCAGTGAACTCCATTAACGAAAGTGTAGACAACGGGTTATTGTCAACAATAAGGATATTGTAATTATCATAACCCGCCTGTGCCAATGCACTATTAACGGCTCGCACCAGCATCTCTCCTCCATTGTATGTCGGAATGGCAATCGTAACTTTCGCTTCTTTATGCGAAGTCCGCTCCACCATGCAAACAGAACGTATCTCTTTCGTTTTTGCGAAGTTATCTTCTATTTTCAAGAAATTGGAGTCTGCTGTCACCATATTTTACTTTGTTTCTTCCAATAAGCTAGTATAAAACTGCACATTATAAGTTTATTGCTATCTATGTATTACTGGAACGAACGTTTTTAGCTTACTTTTTAACGGCTTTGGCAAAAAAGGTCTCACCACATTTCTAATCAAAGCTAATCGTTTAAAATACTGTATATTTATATTGTCATATAAAGCCAATCCAAAACCATGCTCATAATTGGGGATGGGGCAATAAGTCAAATCATTTCGCTTTAAAAACGAAATGTAATTTAAGAATTTAGCAGGATATTGTTGGTTTAATTTATTATAATCACACGTATGGTATAGTTTCTCGACATCATTAATACCACGAATAGGATACCCTGCAAAATAGGGAATATTCATATATTCACACATCTCCCTTGCTCGCGCATCCCCATTCAACACACACACAGGGACTCCACAATTTAAGGCAATCACTCCACCATGTACTCTAGTCCCAAAGAAAAATTCTTTATCTGCAAGATTCTTCTTCCATTCATCAATTGAAGAGAAAATCCTATATCGTTGATTCTTAATATCTTCAATTAGTTGAGCATCTATCACACCTCGTGCATTAAAACCAATTATTTTTATTATCCTTTCCTCTCCCAAATCTTGAAGATATACAATCGCATCTTGAACACAAGACGCAAAAACAGAAGAACACCCTATTGACATTTTTTCATGCCATTCACGCTTAAATATTTGCTTTTTTTCTCCACATTCATAATAAGTAGGGCATCCTATCACTTGCGTATTATCCACTCCTATATTATGAAGCACTTCTTCTGTAAAACTTCCACGAATTCCCATCACATCACATCTCGCACTTAAATACCTCCAAAATGTTATTTGTTCTTTATCTAATATTAAGTGAAAATTTGGAACATAACCTTCTAACGAATTTGCTCCTAACCCAGCTACAATAATAGGACATTTGGTTTGCTTTAGAAAGTTTGTCAGTTGGATAAAAGGCAATCTGTATCCATACGATTCATGTATACGTATTTGGTCCTGGAGCATCAACAAGATGTGAGTACACTCATTGTTTATCGTATCAATATCCCTAGACTCGTTATGAGCGAAATCATAAGTATAGATGTTCTTTATTTCATATCCTTTTATTGAATCAAGTGGAACACCTAGTTCTTTTAACAAGGAATATGTAATATATGAATTACCAGTATTGCATGCTGTCGCCTCCATAAAAGCATCAAATGAAGCGATATCAGAATATGAAGTTACAATATTACTATTTATTACAAATGGTTTAAACATAGTCAGAAACCGTTTTGGTTTTATAAGAAATGCCCTCTCTCATTTATCTGTGAATGTGCGTTTCTGCCAACATCGCGATTCTCCCCAATTGTTCACTACACCAGCCTCATCACCTAACAATCCTCCCTGATCCAGTTGACTTCATCAAGTTCTCCACTTCCGTTGCAGAGACAAGATTGAAATCGCCTTCAATAGTCTGCTTAAGGCAACTGGCAGCCACGGCGAAATCCAATGTCTTTTGTTTGTCAAAGCCCTGCAAACACCCGTATATCAATCCGGCTCCAAACGAATCTCCTCCGCCTATCCGGTCAACGATATGGATTCCGTATTTCCTGCTTTTGTATGTCTTTTCCCCATCATACAAGATGGCTGACCAATTGTTGTAGCTGGCCGACAATGACTCTCTCAAAGTTATAGCCACCAATTTGAATCCGAACCGGCTTTGAAGTCGAGAGGCAACTTCAACATAAGATTGTTCGTCAATCAGTCCGTTATTTGCATCCGATTCTCCAGCAGAAATCCCAAAAACATCGGCGGCATCTTCCTCGTTGGCAATGCAAACATCAACAAACTGGCACAATTCAGTCATCACCTTGCCTGCTTTCTCCTTGACCCAAAGCTTCTTTCGATAGTTTAAATCACAACTAATTGGGATATTTTTCGCTTTTGCCGCCTTACATGCATCCACACAAATCTCCGCCAAGGTATCGCTCAATGCAGGCGTAATGCCCGTGAAATGGAACCATTCCACTCCTTCAAAAATCCTATCCCAATCAAAATCCGACTTTTCAGCAGTTGCTATCGCTGAATTACTTCTGTCGTAAATCACCTTCGACGGTCGCTGGCTGGCACCTTTCTCAACAAAATAAACGCCGATCCTATCCCCTCCTCGCTTCACATTCGACACATCAACGCCGAACTGCCTCAACCGATTGACAGCAGCATCTCCCAACTCGTTATCAGGCAACTTCGTTACGAGCCCAGACCCTACTCCATAGTTGGCCAAAGAAACCGCAACGTTAGCCTCTGCACCAGCATACTCGACATTCATCCTATTCGATTGAACAAAACGCTGATACGACAAAGGAGACAATTTCAACATTATCTCGCCAAAAGTGATAACTTTCATTTCATTAAGGATTTAATTTCTCTAAACGATGAATGAGTAAGCATCCAAAACCAAATGATTCTATGTCACATAATAATGAAAATGTGCACTATTTTCAGGCAACACTACCCATTTCGAGCGATGAATGTTTCTAAACAATTGTGGAAAAACATGTCTTATTATAAAATATTTATAGTGTTTACACAAAGCCCTAACGATGCGATAATTCCTCCAGCTAGATTTTTTCCTATAATTATTCCAGACGGAGAAAAAAGGTCCTCCATAAGACCAATAATTCCATGGCTTTTCAATCGCATAATGCAACACTATAGCATTATTGCTCTCATTAAAATAGAGGAATCGCTCTTCATCCGAATACTTATCCCATAATGGCTTAAAAAAATATGAGACCATAAAATTATACCGCTCTGGCAACCACACTTTTTTATCAAAGCAAACCCCATTCAAAACATCTTGATCCATAAGGAGCAGACTATAAGAATGACTAAAGACGTACTTTTTGAACTCTGCGCTCAATTCATACTTTCTCCAATAATCCAAATCAATTACCATAACTCCTGCATTGAAATAACTATATGAACCGAGGCATAATCTCTCACAATGATAATCACTATCACAATCCTTACAAACAGCCACAGCTTCCCCCATCAAATCGACATCCCATAATGGTCTGAGATCTCCACAAACAATTATGTCACAATCAAAATAAATAACTTTATGTATTTCTGTTGGAAGAAATTCAGCGGCCAATAATCGGTAATAAGTAGGCAAAGTTACCCATCCCTCAACTGTAGGAAACCCTTTAACCATGGATTCGTCTATTGTCTTCAAAACGATTTCATTCCCGTATTTTTTTGCCAAAAGGTGGTACTTCTTGACGTTCTCTTCTGTCAAACTTCCATCCTCAAAGACAAACACATTGAAATGGCAATCCCTATTGTTCTCGAACAAAGAGGTCAGCATAATGCCACAATAAGGAGCATAGTTCTCATCTGTTGCACACAGAATGTTTATGGTGTCGGAATTATCCATACCATCAATCAAAATCTTTATAATATGTATAGTTCCACTATTCTGACTCCCACTAAATAGCGTCAAATTATTTATTTTTAGCCATTTATAGAAACCGGTTTTACAAATTGGCATAACCTGCCCAACGATTGGGCATTCCTCTTCTATTAACTTGCAAAAATAGAAATTTTTTTAATACAAACAAAAATAAAAACTAGGAGTAATTATTTTGAATGCTTGCCGTGGAATAGGATATTTCCGACAATTCTCCAGAAATATTTCCAATCGGTACGGAAAGGATGTTCCATATAATCCTCCAAATAACGCCGCTCGCTTTCCTGGATCTCCTCTAAAGTTTCAGGCATGTCGACATAGAAAGGCGGCAACAGACCAGGCTTGAATTTGATACGAAGTTGCTGCAAATCTGGCTCATATAAATCATAGTATTGCTGGCTTAAAGGCCTCACTCCCACTAATTTAATTTGCCCTTTCAACAGATTGATAAACATAGGCAACTCATCAAGCCAAGTCTTGCGCAAAAAGCGACCCCACTCCGTAACCCTGTAATCATTGTTGAACTTGCCTCCCACGTCGAGGTCATTGTTCTCATAAATGTATGTTTGCAAGTACTCGGAATAGGCGTACATTGTCCTAAACTTGAACACGTTGAACTTCTTGCCATCCTTGCCAATCCTCCTCAATCTAATCAGTATACCATAAGAATGTTGGTCGGTACTGGGCTTACGTTTCTTCTGCGCAATGACACAATAGCGGTCATGGATGTATTGCTCACTGACCACCTCAAAGCCGCAATAATAAAGTCTCCCCAGCACCTCAGGCCGTGGAAACACCTTACGAATTTTTCGGGTACAGAAAAAATAGAACCGACGGGTTAATAGTATTTTTGGACAAACCCTGTGCCACAAAAAATCAAAAAAATAGACGATATAAGCGATGATTTTCGGGAATTTGCTGAAAATCTGGGCTCGGCGTTTTTGAGAAGTGTCGAAGGCGCATACAAGATATCCGTCTTGCTTCAACTTGGCGTTAGCTTCGCGCAAGTAACGGTTGAGGTGACGTATGGCGTTCAAGTGATCCTTAGCCAACAAAACCCCGGCTTCACCATCGGGCACTAACCACGACTTTTCGGCAAAGTCGTTAAGCCACTTGGAACGTTCCGGGCCACGAGGCGTTTCTGCCACTTCAATCAATTCACGTAGCTGTTCAGGGGCATCGTCGAAGTCAAAGCGCGGAGCATGCTGCGTCTCCTTCACAGCGAGGTATTCCATCACCTCGTCGTAATTGTCACGAGCAATCATATCGTTAAACTTTGACCTTATACCCATGTCTGCCAAGGTTTTACTTGTTCATAAAATCGTGTATGACAGCGCAAATCTTGTCTTGCTCGGTCTCCGAGAGATATGGATGCACGGGCAGCGAAAGCACTGCATCGGCCAATCGGTCAGCTACAGGACAAAGGTTGTCTTCAAGGTTCAAATAATTGAAGGCCGTCTGTCTGTGCATCGGGATGGGATAGTAAATGGCAGTAGGAATGTCAGCTGCTTTCAAAGCAGTTTGCAATCCATTTCTCATCTCCTTGTCTTTCAACTGTATGGTGTATTGTGCCCAGCTGGAATAAAACCCTTCGGGAACGACTGGGGTTTTCACTATGCCTTTCAGCTTTTCAGTATACCTTGCCGCCACCTTGTTGACATCAACAAGTTCATGGTCTTTGAAAGCCTTCAACTTGACGAGCAGAATGGCAGCTTGGATGCTATCCATGCGCGAGTTCATGCCAATGCGAATATTGTCGTAGCGGTCACTGCCTTTACCATGGATATGGTAGGAATCGACCAAGGCTGCCCACTCGTCGATGTCAGTAAACACCGCGCCACCATCACCGTAACAACCCACAGGCTTGGCGGGGAAAAACGAAGTCGTGGAAATGTCGCCAAAGGTACAAGCTTTGCGTTCTCCAATGCGTCCGCCGAACCCTTGCGCACCGTCTTCAAGCACATAAAGTCTATGACGATCAGCCACTTGGCGAATCTTCTTGAAGTCGGCGGGCAAGCCGAACAAGTCGACGGCAATGATGACACGAGGGGTGAGTTCCCCAGATTTCAACGTCTGTTCGATTTTCCTTTCAAGGTCGACAACATCCATATTGAACGTGTCCTCGTCGACATCTACGAAAACGGGGGTCGCGCCTTGCATAGCGATGACTTCTGCCGAGGCAAAAAAAGTGAAACTGGGAACAAAAACAGCATCGCCAGGCTTCACATCCCATGCCTTCAGGGCAAGCAACAAAGCATCCGTGCCACTATTACAGGCTACGCAATGCTTCACGCCAACATACTCGGCAAAAGCCATTTCCATCTCCTTGATTTTGGGCCCCATGACGTATGCCGACGACGCTACCACATCAAGGATGGCCTTATCCATTTCGTCCTTCAGGACAGTATATTGTGATTTTAGATCTCTAAATTGCATAAAACAAATCAGTTGTTCAGTTAGCAGTTGTTCAGTTGTTCAGTTAAACAACCATCATGTTCTTTATATTTGCGACCACATTCGCACTGTAGAGTTGTATTAAGGCGACGACCACATTCACACACCCAACCGATTTGACGGGCAGGCACACCGGACATCAGCGCGTATGGTTTCACGTCCTTGGTGACTACAGCACCAGCACCGATGAGGGCGCTCTTGCCCACCGTATGGCCGCAAACCACGGTGCAGTTGGCTCCCAACGAAGCCCCTTCACAAATCTTGGTCTTGGCATACACGCCATGCACTGGGAAATGCGCTCGAGGTGTTACAACATTGGTAAACACACAACTCGGACCGCAGAACACATTGTCTTCAATCTCAACGCCTTCATAAATCGAAACATTGTTCTGCACCCGCACGTTGTTGCCAATATGCACATTGTTACCCACGTTGACATTCTGGCCAAAGGAACAATTTTCTCCAATGACAGCACCCCTCTGGATGTGGCAAAAATGCCAAATCTTGGTGCCTTTTCCAATGGTCACGTCATCATCAACGTAACTGCTTTCGTGCTTGAAATAGGACTGTTCATCCATGTTTGTGGTCATTTTCCTTTGTTATGTTATTCATTCCCAACCTGATGCAAGCACATCGGCAATGTGAATCACCTTAATTGGGAGATTTTCTTGTTCAATATACGCCTTCTGATGCATCAAGCAAGTCATGTCGGTTGACACAATATATTCAGCACCCGTATTAAGTGCGTTTTTCACCTTATGGGAAGCCATGCCAACGGCAACGGGTTCGTGTTCCATCTGAAGCGAGAGATCGGCACCGCAACACAAGTCAGTTTGCTTCATCTCGATGATTTCCAAGCCTTTAACCTTTAAGAGCAATTGCCTAGCTTCCTTTCCCAAGCCCATTCCTCGTAATGCACTACAACTGTCATGGAACGTCACCTTATGCGGAAATTCAGCCCCAAAGTCGTCGAAATGCAACTGGTTGACCAAGAAATCGGTCAACTCGAAAATATTTGCCACCAACTTCTTGAAATTCAAGTGATTGGATGTATTGAAGAATAGCTGCGGAAAGCGCTTGCGAATATAATGTACACAAGCTGCAGAAGGAGCTACCGTAGGCACGTCACATGAGAAATCGTCGAGGAACTTGTCGCCCAATGCCTGCGCATCTTCCACATAACCAGCGTTATAAGCAAATCTACCGCAACAAGTTTGTTCAGGATTGTAGTCCACATCAACGCCAGCACGACGCAACACCTTCATGGTATTGACCGCGACCTCTGGAAAGAACTGGTCGATGACGCAAGGCACAAACAACTCAACTTTCATGACTTTATGACGCTAAAAAGCGTGCAAAGGTAGGGAATTTATCGTTACGCAACGCCAAAAAGTTCAAAAACGCAGAAAATCAGCATCTTTCCAAAAGTTCGGATACGACTTTTCGACGGCTTCTGGATGGTCAAAACTAGCTGGACCAAAAAGCAATGACAATGGTGCCAAAGCCATCACGATGCGATGGTCATTATGCGCACAGAAACGCAGCGGACCACAACCCAGTTTAGCTAATTCAGTCCGCATGGCTTCCACTCGGTCGGATTCTTTCAGACGAAGATTTTCTATACCCGTAAACTGTGCCTCGATTTGCAGTCCGGCACAAGTGGCAGCTATAGTCGGATAAAGGTCAGGACAGTCAGTGAAGTCGAAACTTAAAGAACGTTTTTCGTATGGGATTTTTCGCAAAACTACAGCATCGTCTTCAATGTAAGTACCGACACCCAATTGTTGTATCCACTCCACGATAATTGCATCACCTTGTAACGACGGCAACGACAAACCAGACATTTTAATCTCACACTCTTCACTGAACGCAGCCATTTCGTACCAATATGATGCTGCGCTCCAATCGGATGAAACAGAAAAACTTCTTGATTGATAAGGTTTTGGATTGACTTTTATAACTCTTCCATTTCGTTTCACATCCTCGCCGAAATGACTCATCATGGCCAAGGTCATATCAAGATAGGGCATAGAACTGAATTCTCCGATCAATTCCAATTCAAGACTTTCGTGGAACAACGGTGCGGACAAGAGCAAGGATGAAGCAAACTGACTGCTTTGAGTCATCTCTATTCCGACTTTCCCGCCCCGAATCGGCTTGCCATGGATTTGCAAAGGCAAGAAACCTTGTTTTTCAATATATTGAATATCAGCTCCTAATTTCACTAAAGCATCAACCAATGGTTGTATAGGACGCTGTTTCATTCGTTCCGAGCCTGTCAAGAGCCAGTCGCCTTCGGTGCAGGCCAAATACGTAGTCAGAAAACGCGCCGCCGTTCCGCAGTCAGCAATATTGATTTGCCGAGTACAGATTCGCTTCGGATTTTGTAAGCATGTCATACCAAACGACAAAGGAGTGAGTGTATCTATGCTTACAAAATCCTCGGAATGACATAAATGGCAATGGTTCAACGCTTCCTGTAGCACATGAGTATCATTTGATTTAGAAAGGTTTTGAAAGTCAGGTGCGAAACCACCATACGCGGCAATCATCAAGGCGCGGTTGCTTTCGCTCTTGCTGGCAGGAAGTTGGATGTCACATTTCAGTTTCATTTGGGTGAAACCTTATTAATGACGTAAACCAATGACTGCTTCACCAACTCTGACTCAACTTCCACATCCCGAACAGGTTTCCCAACCGCTTCCAACAGAATGAATTGGGGCTTCTCACCTATGTTTTTCTTATCTAAAACCAAATAGTCCAAAATGGGTTCCACATGGGCTTCAGTCAGGTTCACTTCTGCTTCCGAAAGCAACACGGGGAGTTGCTTCTCATAGTCTTGCAAAACTTTTTCATCGAGGGCACACAACTTCACCGAAAGCCACAATGCCGCCCCCATGCCCAAAGCCACGGCCTCTCCATGTAACAATGGATTTTCAGTTGTAAGGCAATAGCTTTCGATAGCATGACCTAAAGTATGACCGAAGTTCAATATCTTGCGCAAACCCTTCTCTCTCGGGTCTTGTTCCACAATCTCTCGCTTGATTTCGCCACAACGTAGAATGAATTGCTGATAGTTTTCTAAACTGATTTCCAACAACTTATTATTAGCAATAAAACCATATTTAAGCATCTCGGCCATCCCAGAAAGCAGCTCTCGCTTTGGGAGGGTTTCAAGAAAAACAGGCTTAATCAGCACCTCTTCTGCTTCGGCAAAAGTACCGATTTGATTCTTTCCTCCGCCGAAGTCAATACCTGTCTTTCCTCCTATTGCCGCATCCACCATCGCAAGCAAGGTTGTCGGAATGTTGACGAATTTGATGCCGCGCTTGTAGGTTGAAGCAGCGAAACCGCCCAAATCGGTAACCACGCCACCGCCAAGGTTGACTAACAAGGTGTTACGGTCAGCGTGATGCTTCATCAAGGTTTTCCATATCCTTTGGACGGTTTGCAGGTTCTTGTGCTGCTCGCCCGCCTTGATGATGATATCAACAGCTGCATTGCAGTGCAGCCAATGAGCCACTTCCGGCAACCAAAATGGAGCCACGTTATCATCGGTCAGAATGAAGACTTTTGAGGCTTCCCGTACATAGATACTCTCCCTCGTTTCTCGGTCGGTATGACATGCAAGTGAAGCTGAAACATACCCTTCAGCAGTATTCTCAGAAAGCATGTCATTCCAGCGATGGCTTGTGGACAAGCGGGAAATGCTTTGCATTCGGCGTAGCCAATCTATGCTTTCCGAAGCAGTACTATGTTTTTTATCTCTCATGCTCCTATCAGTTCACAACGGATCTCGCGTTCATCATCAGTCATGCCATGACAAATTTCCACGCGAATGTATTTTTCCGGCATCAATGGCTCAATCATTTCGGGCCACTCAATGAGACAGAGGTTGCCGCTATCGAAATAGTTCTCGAAACCAATATCGTAGGCTTCCTCTATCTTCTTAATGCGGTAGAAATCAAAATGATAGACCGATTCGCCTTCTTCGGTGACATATTCGTTGACGATGGCAAAAGTCGGGCTGTTCACCTCGTCAGTGACGCCCATTCCGTGACATAAGTTTTTGATTAGCGTGGTCTTGCCCGCGCCCATTGAGCCGTAAAAGGCAATGACATCACATTCCTCACGGAGGGAAATCAGGTAATCGGAGACCTCATTAAGGGCTTCTACGCTGGCAATATGGAATTCTTTCATCATTTTGCGGTTAAATGGGTCACGGGAATCAACATTTCGCTCATGGAGATGCCGCCGTGCTGGAAGGTGTTACGATAATAACTGACGTAATAATTGTAGTTGTTCGGATAAGCGAAGAAGTCGCTCTCGCCAGCGAAAACGTAGGTCGTGCTAAGATTGGCCTTCGGCAAGAAAATCTTCTCGGGGTCTTTCACTTCAAAGACTTCTTTTGGGTTGTATTTCAGGTTCTTGCCGTACTTGTAGCGCAGGTTGGTGTTTACTTCGCGGTCACCCAAAATCCTCACTGGTTTTTCCACGTAAGTTGAGCCGTGGTCTGTGGTGATAATCATGTCACAGCCTTTCTCGGCGATGAAACGCATCAT
>JAEEGL017326003.1_pt1 | contig 11084 bp, 8 predicted proteins | sample 9134231 | NCBI WGS metagenome assembly JAEEGL01 (sample SAMN16246548, study PRJNA631951) | gut metagenome | biome: gut microbiome; feature: rumen; material: fiber-attached | host: Bos | place: Iran: Karaj | collected 2018-10
AGAGACCACACACCCCGTCCCCAAGGGTCCACATGCCCCGCCTTCATTTTAAAAATATAGCAAAATCCAATATATACATTGCGGATATGACGTGATAGAATATGTTGATTTGCGTAAAAATCTGTTACACAAGGAGGTATTGCCATGGCAGATATGGGAAACTGTATCATTGAATTGAAGGGCATCACAAAGACCTTTGACGACCAACAGGTGCTCAGAGGTATTGATCTGAACATTTATGAAAACGAATTTTTGACATTGCTGGGTCCGTCCGGCTGTGGCAAGACTACGATCCTTCGGATCATCGCCGGCTTCATCGAAGCGGACGGCGGCGAACTGTTATTTAACGGATTTGATATATCCAAGGTTCCGCCATATAAGCGGGAGGTCAACACCGTTTTCCAGAAGTATGCCCTGTTTCCGTTCCTGAACGTTTACGATAACGTGGCATTCGGTCTGAACATCAAGAAGGTGGATAAGACCATCATCGACCAGAAGGTTAAGAAGACCCTGAAACTGGTGGGTCTGGAAGGGTTTGACAAGAGAGATGTCACCCTGTTATCCGGCGGACAGCAGCAGCGTGTTGCCATTGCAAGAGCGCTGGTTAACGAGCCCAAGGTGCTCCTTTTGGATGAGCCTTTAGGTGCCCTGGATGCCAAGCTTCGAAAAGAGATGCAGGTGGAACTTAAGAAGATCCAGCAGGAAGTCGGCATCACCTTCATTCTTTTTACGCATGATCAGGAAGAAGCCCGGTCCATGTCCGACACGGTGGTGGTCATGAACGAAGGTAAGATCCAGCAGATCGGAACCCCCGTCGACATCTATAACGAGCCGGAAAACCGCTTTGTTGCCAACTTTATCGGTGAATCCAATATCATCGGCGGCAACATGATCCGCGACTGTCTGGTACGCTTTGACGACGTGGATTTCCCCTGCGTCGACAAAGGTTTCAAGGAAAACGAAGAGATCGAAGTCGTTCTTCGCCCGGAGGATATTGATATCGTAGAGCCTGAAAAAGGCCAGCTGGTAGGCGAAGTTAAGAACGTCGTATTTAAGGGTGTTCACTATGAGATCATGGTGGAGACCGATAAGCGGCAATATAAGATCCATACCACCGACATCCATGAAGTCGGTAAGAAGGTAGGTCTGTGTGTGGATCCCGACCTGATCCACGTTATGTACACCATGGAATACTGATAATGGGGGTACGTATCGATGAAAGAGTTTAAGAATCTGGTAAAGCCCTACGTACTGTGGTCGTTTTTACTGATCATTGTACCGCTGCTTTTGATCGTTTTATATTCCGTGACCACCGGAGGCAACTCTCTGGTGAACATCCGGTTTACGCTGGAGAATTTTCGCAAGATCGGAGAGCCTATCTACATTCAGGTGTTTATCCGTTCCTTTAAGCTGGGTCTCATTACCACGGTGTTATGTCTGGTATTCGGCTACATCCTGGCGTATGTGATCACCTGGTTTTCGGAAAAGTCCCAGAGCATCCTGATCCTGTTTGTTACTATCCCCATGTGGATCAATACCCTGCTGCGTACCTATGCGTGGATCAGCATCTTATCCGACAACGGGATCATCAATACCTTTTTACAGACCATCGGATTAGACCCCATTACCATGATGTATACGGATTTTTCCGTGATCGTGGGACTGGTCTGCGACCTGCTTCCCTTTATGGTCATTCCCATTCATACTTCGCTTTCCAAGATGGACAAATCCCTCATCGAAGCGGCCTATGATCTGGGAGCCCACAGATGGCAGGCTTTCTGGCGGGTAACCTTTACCCTGTCCATTCCCGGTGTGATCAGCGGTGTGACCATGGTATTTTTGTTATCCATTTCCACCTTCGTCATTCCCAAGCTCCTTGGCGGCGGACAGTATGTGCTCATCGGTAACCTGATCGAGAATCAGTTTGTTTCCATCGGCGACTGGAACTTCGGCAGTGCTATTTCTTTACTGCTGGCGATCCTCATGCTGTTTATGATCAACGTCACCAAACGGCTGGATAAGCAGGAAGGAGGCGGAGACTTATGAAAAAAAGAAGTCGGCTGTTTTCCGTTTTGTATATCGCCCTCTGCTTTTGCTTTTTCTATGTCCCGATCCTGGTAACGGTGGTATTTTCCTTTAACAGTTCCAAGTCCCTTACCAACTTTACGGGATTTTCCATGCGCTGGTACACCCAGCTGATCTCCGATCAGGAGATCATGGCGGCTGTGTATGTTTCGGTGAGCATCGCGATCTTTGCTACGGCGATCTCCACGGTACTGGGCACCATCACCGCCATCGGCCTTTCCAAGAGCCGGAAGGTTCTTCGGGATACGCTGCTTACCATTAACAATATCCCCATCATGAATCCGGATATTGTAACGGCCATCGGCCTGATGATCCTGTTTTCATCCATGATGATCGCCAAGGGCTATGTGACCATGCTCCTTGCCCATGTGGCGTTCTGCACACCCTATGTGATCACCAGTGTATATCCCAAGGTGCGGAGCCTGGATGATTCTCTGGCAAATGCGGCCATGGATTTGGGGGCAACCCCCTTCCAGACCCTTACGAAGGTCATCATCCCCAGTATCAAACCGGGGATCTATGCAGGTATCCTGCTGGCCTTCACCATGAGCTTTGACGATTTTGTGATCTCCTATTTTGTTACCGGCAACGGCGTACAGAACATCTCCATCATCGTCTACAACATGACAAAGCGGACCAACCCCACGATCAATGCCCTCTCCACCATTGTGATCGCGGTCATTTTAGTGGCACTGATCATCGGAAATGTGGTTCCTGCTATATATAACAAGAGAAAAGAAAAGAAAGTCCAAATGGAGGAGAATGAGAATTGAAAAAATTAGTTACCCTTGTCGTTGCAGCAGCACTTGCTGTATCCATGCTGGCCGGTTGCGGCAGCGCAGCACCCCAGACCACGCTTAAGGTCTACAACGCCGGTGAGTACATTGATAAGAGCCTGCTGTCCAAGTTTGAGCAGGAATATAAATGCAAAGTCGTATATGAGACCTTTGATTCCAATGAGTCCATGTACACCAAGATCATGAGCGGTGAGCAGTATGATATCCTGATCCCGTCCGATTACATGATCGAGCGCCTCATCAAGGAAAACTACTTAGCTGAGATTGACTGGTCCAGGATCACCAATGCCGATAACCTGATGGATCAGGTCATGGATCAGGCAGCTTATGATCCGGAGCATACTTACACCGTTCCCTATTTCTGGGGTTCCGTAGGTATCATCTATGACACCACGGTAGTAGACGAAGCAGATACCGCTGCAGGCTGGGATCTTCTGAAGAATACCAAGTACGCCGGCAATATCTACATGTACGATTCCGAGCGTGACTCTCTGATGATCGCATTAAAGGCCCTTGGCTATTCCATGAATACCACCGATACCAAAGAGATCGACGAAGCCTATGAGTGGCTGGTAGATCAGAGAGATACCATGGATCCCGTATATGTCGGCGATGATGTTATCGATAACATGATCTCCGGCAACAAGGCTATGGCAGTGGTTTATTCCGGTGATGCTGCCTACATGATGACCGAAAACGAAAAGCTGGAGTACCTGATCCCTTCCCAGGGAACCAACATCTGGTATGACTGCATGGTCATCACTAAGGATTCCCAGCAGACCGAGATGGCACATAACTTCATCAACTTCATGCTGGATGAGGAAAATGCTCTTTCCAACAGTGAGGAAGTTGGATACCTCTCTCCTGTACAGAGCGCTTATGAGGAAATGAGTGTAACCACCTACGAAGGTGTCAGCGCTTATACCATTCCCGATATCAACAATCCTCTGAACGAGGTATTCGGTTATCAGGATACGGAAACCAAAAAATATTTTGCAGATGTATGGACAAAAGTAAAAGCTTACTGATATTTTCGCGATAATATGCTAAAATACAGCTGAGGCTGTGCCTGTGAGGTCACGGGCACAGCTTCTTTTTTTAGGGGATATAAGAAGTATGGGGGAAATATCGAAATGTTGAACGGGGAAAACCTTTCCGCTTATATTTTAGAGAATTTTCAACTGGCGCTGGATGAAGGCTGGATCGAAGCCTTTTATCAGCCGGTCGTTCGGACACTGACCAGGAACCTCTGTGGCATGGAAGCCCTTGCCAGATGGAGAGACCCTGAGAAAGGTCTGCTGTCTCCTTCTGTTTTTATCCCTGTATTGGAACAAAATCGTCTGATCCATAAATTAGACTGTCGTATCCTGGAACTGGTATGCAGACAGTATCATCAGGCTATGAAGAAAAAGGAAGCCTTTGTGCCGGTTTCCTTTAATCTGTCACGGGCAGATTTCGACCTTCGGGATATGCCTGCTTTTATCGATAAAACCGTTATCGCCGCAGGCCTCCCACGGGATATGATCAATATCGAGATCACCGAGAGTGCCATTTCGGTGGATCCGGCCTTTATGAAAGAGCAGATCGATCGTATCCGCACCATGGGCTATCAGGTGTGGATGGATGATTTCGGTTCCCAGTATTCCTCCCTTAACAACCTGAAAGAGTTTGATTTTGACGAGCTGAAGATCGACATGAAGTTTTTAAGCGATACGGGTCTTAAATCCCGTGAGATCATCAGCGCCGTTGTGGATATGGCCAAGCACATCCGGATGCAGACCCTGGCAGAGGGTGTGGAAACCGGAGAACAGGCGGATTTTCTCTATCACATCGGATGTGAAAAGATGCAGGGCTATTACTTTGGAAAGCCTCTGCCTTACGAAGAGTGCATGGAAATGCTCCGGGAAAATGACATTGTTCCAGAGGCGGTTTCCATGCGCAAATATTATGATGCATTAGGTTCCGTCAATGTGTTAAACGGTGCCATGCTTTCCGGTGAAAATGCACCTTCTGACGGCATGGAACGTTCCGGCATCCCGTTCTGTATCCTGGAGATGCGGGGAGAGGATGCATCCTTTCTGGTAACGAACCAGTCCTTCCGGAAGGAACTTAAGTCCGTGGGCATCGAAAATGTCGCGGAAGCAAAAGAACGGATCCTGGCCAATTCGCTCCTTGCCAGACAGATCCGGTCCATCATGGGAAAAGCCAGAGACAGCGGCAGGATCGAGACTCTGGATCTGAATTATCAGGAGCACTTTTGTACCGTTCGCATGCGCCGGGTCGGTGCCTGGAAGGACGGATGCGCGCTCCTTGCCAGCTTCCGGAATCTTTCCAATAATCCGCTGGTGTTAAAACAACAGAAATTAAACGATGCCATTCAGGTATTCTATACCATGTACGACCGGGTGGATCTGATCGATGTGGAACGGGATACCATCCAGACCATCTATAACAAGAATCACATCATCCCTACGATCACCGGCAACTCCTTCCGTGAGACAGCGAAAGCCTATGTGGAGGACTGTGTCTATCAGGACGACCGGGAACGCTACCGCGCTTTTTGTGATGTAAGTACGGTGCGGCAGCGCTTTGATGCTTCTGTAAGAGGTTATCTGAGTGAGCGCTACCGTGTGCGGGCGGTGGATGGCCGGACTCTCTGGGTGGTACAGGTGATCCTGCAGATGCCCAGTGCGGGTGACAACATGGTGTTATCGCTGGTACGCAGTGTTCTGGTGTCAGGGGACGGAGAGGATGCATCCCTCCCTAAGCAGGGAGCAGCTTCTTCCGGGGCTGATCCCGGTGAACTGTGGCAGAATCTCCTGATGAATGCTGATATCGGCCTGTTCTGGAAGGATAAGGACAGGCGGTTCCTTGGAGCCAACCAGACGTTTCTTGATTATTACGGTATCCGGGATGTCCATGAACTGATCGGGAAAAACGATGAAGATATGGGCTGGCATGTGGATCCGGAAGCTTATAAAAGCGATGAACTGAGGGTACTGGGAAAAGGGGAGATCACCAGTGCGGTTCCGGGGAAATGTATCTGCAGGGGCAGAGAGAGGGATATTCTGGCGACCAAGATGCCTCTTTATCAAAAAGGCGAGATCACGGGACTCATCGGTTATTTTGTGGATGTGACCAACCAGACCACCAAGGCAGAGCACGGAGAGATCAGCACCTACATCGATTCCCTTACGGAGCTTTTAAACATGCGTGGCCTTCTGGAAGAGAGCATCCGTTATACGGAAGGGTATCTTCTCCGGAAAAAAGACTATGCGCTGCTATACCTGGATATCCGCCATTTCCGTAAATTCAATCAGGAATACGGAAGAGAGTGGTCCAACCACCTGCTGATCCGGGTTGCGGAAGAGATCCGATCCGCCCTTGGAGTAACGGGGATCGCGGTCAGGACCGGCGGCGATCAGTTTGCGATCCTGAGGCAGTTTGACAAAGAAGAAGAGATCCGGGAACTGGAAGAAAAACTGGAACGATCGATCTTAAATATCGGCACTGTGGATGACATGCCCTGTACGCCTTATGTTTCCTGTGCGTACGTGATCTACTCCGACGGAAGCGGATTAGAGCAGATGTATTCCCAGGCCAAGGAAAAGGTACGCGCACAGAAGACAACATCGGAAGAGACATGAAAAGAAGACCTCTGGAGTATCAGAAAAACAGCATAGTTGCCACAGCGATCCTGTTTGTTGCAGTGGCCCTGTTATCCGTCCTGTTTGTGAACCTTACGATGCATCACGCCAAGCAGGAATGCTACGGAAGACTGGTGGGAACCACCGGACAGATCGTTCATGAGCTGGAATATAATATGCGAAACAATCGGGCCATGCTGCGGATGCTTGCGGAAATCCTGGCGGAGGAAGAGGATCTGACGGCGGAAAAAGCCAGAAAGATCCTGTCGATCTATGAAACCAACTCCGCTGCCTGCCACATCGGCATCGTGATGCCGGAGGGTAACGTTACGACGGTGGATAACGGCGGCTTTGAAACTGCCTGCTATATCGATTACCCGACGGAATGTGAAAAGGGGGAGCATGTCAGCGGCTTGCAGATCGATCTCTATGATCACAGTGCACTGGTGATCCGAAGTTATGAGCCTATTTTTAAGGACGGAGAGACCATCGGCTTGCTTTTTGGGGAAGTTCGTCCCTCCAGTGTCACGAAACTGTGGCTGTCGGATTATTACGAAGGGAAAGGAACACTGGAGATCGTAGACCGGGAAAACGGCTGCGTAGTGATCAGCACCGATCAGAAGGAAGGACGAAATTTCTTTACCTTAGGCTACAGTCCTGTACAAGGACAGAAGAACCTGAAGAACCTGGAAACGTCCATCTGCAACGAAGAGAGCGGATTTGCAGAATATGAACTGGAGGAACTGGGGGAAAGGGGCTTTATATCCTATCAGCCCATGAGTATCTGCCACTGGTCGGTGGTCTTAAGCGTTCCCGGAGAGGATGTGCTTGAAACAGCCCTTCTGACCGAAAAGAATCTGATGGTTTATCTCCTCAGTATGGCCTTTTTATTCCTCCTGTACTTTATCTGGATCTATACCACCACCCGTAGATCCCTTGCAAGAGCAGAGAAACTGGCAAGCCTGGACACTCTGACCGGTGCCTTAAACCGCAACAGCTACGAGCAGATGGTGAAGCAGTCCGAAACAGCCCCTGCGGGTATGAGCTGTATCTATGTGGATATCAACGGACTGCATGAACTTAACAATGCCCAGGGACATCTTGCCGGGGACCAGATGCTGCAATATGTGGCCGATTCCCTGAGGGGGAATTTCGGGACCGACAATGTGTACCGTATCGGCGGGGATGAGTTCATCATCTTCTGCGTGGACCGGGATAAAAACGAGCTGATCCGGGAACTTAAGGAGATCAAGGAAACCTTGGAAAAGCACGATTACCATATTTCGGTGGGGATCTCCATGGCAGATTCCGGCGAAAAGATCAAGGAACTGGTCAGAAACGCCGAGGTGCGGATGTTCATCGACAAACGGGTCTACTACGAGAATCACGATCGCCGGATGCGCTGATCGCAGAAAGATAGGGACACTACACCGAATCCGGTGATCAAAACGAATAAAGATGCACATTAGCAAAAGCCTGATTTCATTTGAAATCGGGCTTTTCTTATTTTTCTTCCTATGTTAGAATCTATAATCGAACATGATTATTCATGTATACAAGTATATTTATTCATTATGAGAAGGGAAGAGAAAACATGACAACGGCACAGATCATCATTGTAATTACCATTGTTGCCTACCTTTTCGCCATGCTGATGATCGGGGTGATCTTCAGTCGTAAGGGTGCAGCAGATACGGCCAACAGCTTTTACATCGGGGGACGGAGCCTGGGACCTTTAGTAACTGCCATGAGTGCGGAAGCTTCCGACATGAGCAGCTACCTGTTAATGGGCTTACCGGGTCTTGCATATATCGCCGGCGTGGCAGAAGTCAGCTGGACGGTCATCGGTCTGGCACTGGGAACCTACTTAAACTTCCTGCTGGTTTCCAGAAGACTGCGCAGATATTCCGCCAGATTAAATGCCTTTACCGTTCCGGAATATTTCTCCAACCGTTACGGAGATAAGAAGCATGCGATCTCCGTGATCGCAGCGCTGATCATCCTGATCTTCTTCGTGCCCTATACCGCTTCCGGATTTAAAGCGGTAGGTACCCTGTTTAACAGCTTATTCGGTGTGGATTATCATCTGGCTATGCTCTTTGGTGCCGTGATCATCATCAGCTATACCACCCTGGGCGGTTTCCTGGCAGTATCCACCACGGATCTGATCCAGAGTGTGTTTATGACCATCGCCCTCATCGTAGTGGTATTTTTCGGTATCACACAGGCAGGCGGTATGAGTGCAGTTGCAGCCAATGCAGCAGCTCTTCCCGGATACTTAAGTGTATTTAAGGGATATGACGCAGCAAGCGGCGCAGCCGGCTCCTTCGGCTTTTTGCCCATCGTTTCCACCATGGCCTGGGGCCTTGGATACTTCGGTATGCCCCATATCCTCCTTCGTTTCATGGCGATCAAAGAGGAGAAGGATCTTACGGTTTCCAGACGGATCGCCAGCATCTGGGCAGTGGTTTCCATGGCAGTTGCCATCTTTATCGGTATCATCGGTTACAGCGTTTCTGTAAACGGCAAGATCCCTGCTCTTACCAGCAGTTCCGAATCCGAGACCGTTATCATCAAGCTGGCGGCATTAATGAGTGAGCACGGTGTGTTCCTGGCGCTGATCGCCGGCATCATCCTGGCAGGTATCCTGGCAGCTACCATGTCTACGGCAGATTCCCAGCTCCTTGCAGCATCCTCCAGTGTTTCCCAGGATATTGCGCAGGATTTCTTCGGCATCGACTTAACCCAGCGCATGGGTATGATCCTGGCAAGAGGAACGGTTATCGTTATCGCAATCATCGGTATCGTCCTTGCATGGAATCCCAACAGCTCCGTATTCCGTGTCGTTTCCTTTGCATGGGCAGGTTTTGGTGCAACCTTCGGACCGGTTATGCTGCTGTCCTTATTCTGGAAGCGCTCCAACAGACAGGGTGCTCTGGCAGGCCTTGTGGTAGGCGGCGTCATGGTCTTTGTATGGAAGTTTATGATCGCTCCTATCGGCGGTGTCTTTGCGATCTACGAGCTGTTACCTGCATTTATCCTTGCACTGGTTGCTGATGTGGTGGTCAGTCTCTTAACTCCTGCACCGGCAAAAGAGATCGTGGATGTTTACGAAGAAGTTATGAAGAACTGATCTCTTCAGTATCTGCCGGCAGATCAGAATCAATAAGTTTATAAAGTTAAAATGGGTGAATGGTCGGGACGTATATCCCGACCATTTTTATGTCCGCTTCTTCGCTTTAGCGTGATACAATGAGAACAGGGTTTGCGGCCCAATATGGTCCCTTGGGGACGGGGTTAGTGGGTCACTACGGTAACCGATAAGAGATGGATCAGAGGAACGAAGATGGGGTTATTTCGCTCAAAAGCAGAAATCCGGCTGGATGAGATCATCCGGCGGTTGGAAATGAATATGGCCAACAACTATAAGGACAACGCCCAGGCGAATCTGAAGGAACTGGAAGAAGCCTTTGAACAGCTTAAGGCTTCCGGCGCCTTAAAGGGGAAGGCGCTGCCGAAATACGAAGAGCTCCTTACGGGCTATAAGCAGCGGATGAAGGGGTATACCCATAAGGATCAGAAGCCTTATTGGACATGAGCCTTTGGGAATGGTCTTGGTTCATCCCAAGCCGCGACGAATGACAGATTCAGACAGATATTTCACCAAGAAGGGGGAAACATGAAAAAATACGCATTTACAAACGGGGTCATTCTGGACGGGACAGAGCATATGACGCCTCTTGCCGGCAGGACGGTGATCGTAGAAAACGGACGTATCGCGGATATTGTGCCGGATACGGAAGCGGTGGAAAACGCTGAAGTGATCGACCTTAAGGGGGCCTATCTTCTGCCGGGGCTGATCAATCTCCATGTGCATCTGGCCAGTGCCGGCAAGCCCATTAAGGAAAATGAAAAACGGAAGGATTATCGGAAGATCTTTAAGCTGGTCACCGGTAATCCGCTGATCTTAAATATCTTCAAGGGCATGACCTATAAAAATGCAAGGACCCAGCTAATGAGCGGTGTCACCACTATCCGTACCATGGGCGGCGTTCTGGCCTTAGACGGTGAAATCAGGGATGAGATCCTGACCGGAAAAAAGATCGGCCCCAGGATCCTGTCCTCCAACACGGCAATCTCTGTGCCGGAAGGACACTTTGCAGGTTCCATCGCTGTGGAAGCCTTATCTCCGGAGCATGCGGTTTTACTGGTAAAGCACACGGCGGCTACCAAACCGGATCTGATCAAACTGATGATCACCGGTGGTGTCATGGATGCTTCCGAAGAGGGAGAACCGGGCAGAGTCCGTATGTCTCCCAAGATCGTAAAAGCTGCCTGTGACGAAGCCCACCGCCTGGGCTACAAGGTGGCTGCCCATGTGGAATGCCCGGAGGGCGTAAAGATTGCCTTGGAAAACGGGGTGGATACCATTGAGCACGGAGCCCGCCTTAACGAGGAAATGATCGAACTCTTTAAAGAGCGGGGAGCGGCGGATATCTCTACCATTTCCCCGGCTCTTCCCTATGTGGTCTTTGAACTATCCGAGAGCCATGTG
>JAEEGL010266308.1_pt1 | contig 11083 bp, 8 predicted proteins | sample 9134231 | NCBI WGS metagenome assembly JAEEGL01 (sample SAMN16246548, study PRJNA631951) | gut metagenome | biome: gut microbiome; feature: rumen; material: fiber-attached | host: Bos | place: Iran: Karaj | collected 2018-10
ACGTACGCGAAGGACCGGGGCGGATTCTGGCCGCTCTTCTTCGGCTTCTGGTACCAGTTCGTCGGGATATTCGTCATGGCGGCATTTATCGGAGCCGTGTCCGGCAAAAACAGACAGCTCGCCCGCAGAGCCGCCGTGACGCTCGTGGCGACGGCTGTCATGTCCATGCTCCGTTTCTTCTTCGCCTTCGGCAATTTCGGCATATATTGCGAGGAGGTCATCACGCTATTCTACGTTTTGGCGCTGTTTCTCGCTTCCGTCGCCTGCGGGGAGAAAAGCCCGTTCCGCGCCTTGACGTATTCCCTTGTGGCGGTCAACGTAAACGTCGTTACTTATTCGGTCATGAACTGCTTTAACGCGTGGGAAAGACCGTCCAGGATCACGAAAGCTCGTATAGTACCCTCCGTCCCGCAGGTCGTCATATCCTCTGTCGCGGCGGCGGTGATACTCGCCCTGGCGACGTTCGTCTTCAGAAAGTACCGGACGGAACTGGAGAGGCGGGAGAAGATCGCGCTGACGGTATCTCTTTTCGTCATCACGGCCGTGACCGTGATCTCCCGGAAAATACTGGTGACGAATCTGAATTACGTTCGGCAGCGCGTTGTGACTATCAGCACATCGAGGCAGACCATCGTCCTGTGCGTTCTGATCCTCGGCGCCCTGCTCCTTCTCAACGGGGCGGTATACGTCCTGTTCGTCCGTATGTCCGCCCGCCAGAAGGAGAAGGCGGAACAGGCGGTCCTGGCTCAGAAATTCATCGGGCAGAGCGCCATCATCGAGGAGGTGTCAAAGCAGCACGAGAAGGTCTCGCGTATGCGGCACGATCTGCTGAACACACTCGGCACCGTGGACGGGCTCATCGCCTCCGGCAGGACCGACGAGGCGCGGGAGTATATCCGCGCGCATACCGGCGTTCTTTCCTCTGACGTGAGAACGGTCAACACGGACAACGAGTACGTGAATTCCATCATAAGCTATAAGACCTCCCAGGCGAAGGAAAAGGGCGTGGACGTGTCGGTCTACGCCGCGGCGAATATCGACTTCCCCGACAACGCGGACCTGTGCAACCTCATCGGGAATATGCTCGACAACGGGATCAGCGCGGCGGAGAAGTGCGAGAGGGAGCGTGACGTGCGCCTCGACATCCGCCGGGACGGGCAGTCCTGGCGTATAACCGTCCTCAACAGCGTCGTCGCTCCGGTCCTCCGGTCGAACCCGGGACTCGAGACCACCAACCCCGACAAGCTGTCCCACGGCTACGGTATGAAGATCATCCGGGAGATCGCGGAGAAATACTACGGCACCACGGACTGGTACGACACCGACGACGGCAGGTTCTGCTGCTCGGCGGTGCTGTATCCGGCGAAGCCCTTCTGACGGCGGTGCGCGGTATGAAGACAAAGATATTTACTCTGGCGCTGGTTCTTGCGCTTCTGCTTCCGGCCCTTTCCGGGTGCGCCTCCCGTCTTGACGAGAGCTGCCCGATCGGGGAGTATGACGCCGAGAACGTGTTCGAAGGAAACGACGGACGCCGCGTCGTTATAAAACAGAAGAAAATGTCCCTTGAAAAAGAGGACTTTGAGCTTCTTTTCGTAGAAAACCGGTCGGACGCGCCGGTCTCCCTCGATATCATCGTGAAGTATCTGGACGCCGACGGCAACTTGGTGCTCATGAACCGGAAAAATATCGAGGGAATTCCGGTCGACTATTCCGGATACGTCCTTTTTCGCCCGGAGTGCCGGTTTGACTCCTGTTCTTTGCTTGTGAGATCGGACCCCTTCGAGGGGGAGACGCTCCTGCAGTACGTCAAACCCGGGTACGGGATGGATATGCTGGTGTACGCGGGATACGATTACCTGAGCGGCTACGGTGAGGAAGCGTACGACAACCCGGTCACGAGGTATGATGTTTCGTTCGGCGTCGCCTGCTCGTCGGACGAGGGGATCAGGACGGATGGTTATCTTATCGGGCTCGACTCGGACGGCGAACCGTTTTTCCTGACCAAAAAATCCCTCAACGCGTCGAAAGGACGGAAAGAATACAACACGTTCGTCGAGTTCCGGGACAGACCATGGGACGATAACATGACTCTGCCGGACAGTCTTCTCGGCGACCTGCACTGCATCTACGCCATCGAATCCGCGGAGCCGGAAAAGGAATACCGGGAGAGGATGGAAAAGATCGCGGAACAGGCGAAAAAGCAGATCGAAGAACAAAAGAAGAAAAACGGCGGGTGAGCCGTCGCGCCGGAAACGGGAGGATGCGTCCTCCCGTTTTTTGCGTTGTGAGGGGGCGCGTTTTTGCCCTTGTTCACGGCGCTTTGGTGCCAAACTCGACAAAGACGTACCAAACTCGTCAGACGGCCGATTTTTCTTCTCGGGACCTATTGACTCCGCCTCCGAAATGTGGTTTTATGTACGCGGGGAGGCGCTCCGGAGGCATTACGGAGCGCCGGGATCCCACCCCGATTCTTTGAAAGGAGAAAAAGAAAATGAAGAAAACATTAATGCTGATCTCGGTCGTGCTGGCGATGCTCATGCTTCTGCCGCTCGCCTCTTTCGCGGCGAAGGACGGCGGAGATCTGCCGTTCGCAGACGTCAAGAGCGGCAAATGGTACTACGGCAACGTCAAAAAGGTCTATGAGACAAAACTCATGAACGGAGTCTCCTCAACAGAGTTTGACCCGAACGGCACGCTGACCCGCGGCATGTGCGCTACGATACTGTATCGCGCCGCCAACGAGCCGGACGTCAAAGCCGGCAGCACCTTCGCTGACGTTAAAGACGGCAAGTACTACGCCGAGGCTGTGTCCTGGGCGCAGAGCAAGGGAATCGTGAACGGCAGGACCGCGTCTGAGTTCGACCCGAACGGGAAGATCACCCGCGCCGAGTTCGCCACCATGCTGTACAGATTCGAGGCCGCTCAGGAGCTGGCGCTTCCCGCCACCCGTGAGGGCGCTCCCGCCGACGCAGCAAGCGTCGCGAAATTCGCCGCTCAGGCGGTCGACACAATGTACCGCTCCGGCGTAGTCAACGGCAGAGAGAACGGCGAGTTCGATCCCGACGCGTCTATCACCCGCGCCGAGGCGTCCGCCATGGTCACCCGCTTCCTCGACGCCGCTACCGTTGAGGAGACCGACGAGGACACCCTCACCATCGGCTTCTTCGGCGACAGCACCACCATCGACTCCGGCATGATCGAGCAGTTCGCAGCCATCGCGGCGGACAAGAACGTGAAGCTGGTACAGCTCTCCAAGGAGGGCTGCACCCCCGAGCAGATCTACGCCGAGTGGTCGAACCTCATGACCTATGAGTCGAATCAGGAAAAGATCGCGTCCCTCGACGTCATCGTCATCGCGGCTGTCGATACTAACGTGAAGTACGGCCGTTCCATTGACAGAGGAGAGGATTACTGGGTATGGCAGCCAGATGAGGGCTACGAACTCGAGCTCACCGCCGGCGCCACCACCGAGGAGATCCTGGCGGACGTAATGGCTCACGGACACAACGGACCTTACGAGCCCGTTCTTCCGAAGATCAGAGCCCTGTTCGGCGAAGACAAGGAGTACTACTACTTCACATGGAACAGCAACTTCAACTACCGTGCCGGTGAAGAAGAGGAGTGCATCGCCAAGATCAACGCCGGATTCGAGAACTGGGGCTTCACCTTTGTGAATACCCATAACAACGCCCACAAGGCCGTCGCCGGTCTTCCCACCCAGGAAGATCTCGGCGCTGCTCTGAACGGCTACTGCTCCGCGCTGTACCTGTACAACGCAGTTTACGGCGAGACGGTCGCTGACAGGAACAACGGCCTGCTGACCGACGCCGACATCCCCGGCGATGACGACGCGGCTTACATCGCGGCCCTCAAGGACGCGATCCAGTCCGTCATCGACGATCCCGTCGGCGCGATCCACGCAAACACTCAGGCGGCCGACAGCGCGTTCGCACAGTTCGCCACCCAGGTCCTCAACAACCTGATCCCCTATGACGTCCTTCCCGGCGACACCGTCGAGGCAAAAGACGCCTATATGGCAGTTCTGAGGGACCTCGTGTACGATCTCTGCGAAAAGATGGACATCGATCCCGCGCAGTTCATCCTTGACTGAGAACGGCAAGCGCTCGAGCGGTCGGGCTTCAACGATCCACGCCCTTTTGTTCGGGTATAACTTCCTCTGTGACTTATAAAAACCCGTATCCAAACAATAACCCATGCGCTTTGCAAAAAGGCGCGGTCGGACCCGGCTGATAAAAAGATCCCCCGGCGATGTACCTCACGCCGGGGGAGTCTTTTATGCCGTTTTACTTTCTCCTGTCGTAGTCTGCTGTGATCTTTTTGCCCCACGTCGCCTTCAGCGGCTTGCGGCACCGCACGTCTTCGATGGCCTCCGACACCGCCTCGAACAGCACCGCCGTACCGCAGGCGTCCGCGTGGTAGTTCACCGCGCGGTCCGCGCCGATTCCCACCGCCGCCGCTGTCTCCACCGCGTCGATGTTCGCTCCGATGAAGAGGAATTCCCATCCCTCTTCTTTTTTCTTTTCGATCAGTTTCTTCACCGTCTTCGAGTCGAACTTCCGGCTGGCGTTCTCCAGCCCGTCCGTGGTGATGACGAATACCGTGTTCTCCGGCACGTCCTCGCGCCTCTGGTATCTGTGGACCTTCTCGATGTGCTCCACCGTCATACCGATGGCGTCGAGCAGGGCGGTGCATCCGCGGACGTAGTAGTCCTTCTCCGTCAGCGGCGCCACCTCGGCGACCGGGATCCGGTCGTGGAGCGTCTCCACGTCCCCGTCGAACAGCACCGTCGTGACGTACGCCTCTCCCTCCTGCTTCTTCTGCTTCTCGATCATGGAGTTGAACCCGCCGATGGTGTCCGTCTCGAGGCCGCCCATGGACCCGCTTCTGTCGAGAATGAAGACCGCCTCCGTGATGTTGTTTCTCTTTTCTTCCGTCTTTTTCATTTTTATCTCCTCTCATTCGCCGCGGTGGAATTTTTATAAAAACGCGGCGCAGTTTTTTTTCTCTGCGCCGCTATTATATAACGTTTCCCGTGACGAAAGGTCGCCCGCCGGGCGACATTTTACGCCGAACCCAGGATCGGCTGATCGAACGCGAAAAGCGTCTCGTTTATCTCGAAAATATCGAATATCCCCCGGGAGATGAAATACTCCACGATAATGTCCGTTTTGTTGCTCTTTGACAGGGCGAATCCCGCCTTCATCAGCAGTTCCCGCGTCTCGTCCGGCGTGAGTTTCAGCGCCACCGCGAAGGCCAGCGCCGTGTTCTTGCTGGGACGGTACAGCCGGTCGCTCCTGATCTTCGAGAACAATTTTCTGTCCACGTTCGCTCGCTTGTAGCATTCGGAGTCCTTTATCCCCGCCTCGTCGATCCTGCGCAGAAGCATCTCGGAGAATGACTCGTCGATCTGCCCCAGCAGCCGGTCGATCTCGCCGTTTACTGCGCTCTGTCCGGCGCCGCAGGCGGAGAGACTCACGGCTTCCTCGCAGGCGAAGACGTCACGGACCTCTGCCGCTTCGCCCGCCTTCGGCGCCGATTCTCTCGAATGCATGAGCGTCGCGGGCTTCGTCTTCGCCTCTTTTTTCTCCGGCTCCGCGGGGAAGGTTAGTCCCTTCGGGATCGGACTCCCGATGGGAAACGTTCCGACAACGGCAAAATCGGAGTCCGATAGCAGTATCCGCTCCGCTATGGCTTTCTTTATCTTTTTCCCGCTCCGGGGAAGGATCACGACGATCTCACCGTCGGGCCGTTCCGCTTCTTTGAACGCGGCCTCAAGAATAAGTCTGTCCCGGTCGCTGAGCCGGAACGGGGACAAACGGGCGCGGATCACACCGTCCGCAGATTTCATCCTCGCGGCGGCGAAAAACGGCAGGTCCGCGCCGAAGATCAGGCGCACGGCGCCGTCTCCTGCGTCGCGGAGGTCTTTTATTATTCGATACGGCATAGGCGCCTCCTTTTAGTGTTTTCTCTCTACATTTTACCATTTTCCGCCCCGGAAATCAACAGTGCTGCGACCTCGGAAAAATCCGTTGCCCAATCCCTCAGTTTATGATACAATAGTATCATAATTCATCCTGCCGCTCCCGTCGCGGCGGAACGGAGTTTTTATGAAAAAAGGCTTTCGGGGAGGTTTCTCTTACCTCATCATTCTCGCGGTTTACGTTCTCGCCGCGGCGTTCGGCATCCTTATCGCAAAGCTGCTTGATCTCGATCTGTGGCTTGAACTTCTCATCGCCGACGCGGCGGCCACGGTGTTCGTCTTCGTCTTCAGCGTCGCGTTCCGCAACGCGTCGGTCTACGATCCGTACTGGAGCGTTCAGCCCATGGTGATCCTTACGGCGTACGCTGTCTCTCACGGGTCCGTCGGACCCATGGGGATTATCGCCACGGCCTGTGTCTTCCTCTGGGGGATCCGTTTGACCGCCAACTGGGCGTACGTCTTCCGCGGAATGGATCACGAGGACTGGCGGTACGTGATGCTTCGGGAGAAGACCGGAAAGCTGTATCCCCTGGTCAACTTCTTCGGGATACATATGTTCCCCACGCTGGTGGTGTACCTCTGCATCCTTCCCGCGGTGTACCTCGTCACGACAGACGCGGAGTTCACCCCTCTCGGTCTCATCGGAGCGGCGGTGTGCCTTGCCGCCGTGATCCTGCAGACTGTGTCCGATATAGAGATGCAGAGCTTCCGCGCCAGGGGGACCGGCGGGATCATCTCGGAGGGACTGTGGAAATACTCACGCCACCCGAACTATCTCGGCGAGATCCTCATGTGGTGGGGGATCGCCCTTATCGCCGTTTTTTCCCTGCCGTTCGAGCCGATCTTCGTCGTCGGCGCGGCGGTGAATACCGTCATGTTCCTCGTCATCAGCATCCCCATGGCGGAAAAACGGTACTCGTCGCGCGAGGGATACTCTGAGAACAGGAAGAAGACCCGCCTTCTTCTGCCCCTGAGGAAGCCCCTTTTCGGCGGGAAATGATTTATCGAAACGGTTGATTTTTGATCGCATGTGTGATAAAATAAAAAGGATAACACGGAACGTGCGAGGACGGAGGTCAAGGATATATGAGCGAGTCTGAAAAATACGGCGATTCCGTTGAGGTCCTGGGCGAGAAACTCGAAGAATGCAGGAAGCGGATCGGGGACCTTCACGGGGAGATCGGAAAAACGTACTGTCTTCTTTTCGGAGACAGTCCTGCTCCGGAACTGGCCGAACTTGTCAAAGAAGCCCGACTGAACGAAAAAATGGCTGAGGATTACGCCGAAAAGATCAGCGAGGCGATGAGTGAACGCCTCTGCCCGAAGTGCGGAAAATCGGTTCCGTCCGGAGCGTTGTTCTGCCAGTTCTGCGGCGCTTCTCTCAGCGAGTCCGGAGAATCCGGGGAAACGGAAGCACTGATTCCTGCGGAGATACCTGTTGAAGAGGAGAAATCCGCTGAGGAAGCGATTCCGGGGACGGCAGAGGAACTTCCCGCCGACGAAAAGATCCCGGAGGCGGAGAATGAGAGTTCCGGGGAGACGGAAGCTCCGAAAGGGAGGGTATGTCCCGGCTGCGGAGCTATCATCTTCGGAGATCTTCCGTTCTGTTCCGAGTGCGGAAGCAGGATAGATCCCGTTCCCGAGCCGGTACTGGAGCCCGCTCCGGAACCCGAACCCGAACCGGTAAAGGCACCCGAACCGGAACCCGAACCTGTAAAGACACCCGAACCTGAACCTGAGCCTGAACCCGAACCTGCAAGTAAGCCGGAGCCGGCATCTGCCGCAAAGCAGAACAGGATCTGTCCTACTTGCGGCGCGCACGCCGTGGGGGATCTGCCGTTCTGCATGGTTTGCGGCAACAGGATCGACGGAGAGCCGGAGAAAAAAGAGAAACCGGCTCCGTCACGTGGAAGAGTATGCCGCAATTGCGGGGCTGTCGCCATGGGAGACCTTCCGTTCTGCACCGAATGCGGAAGCAGGATTGACGCGGAAGAGAAGACAGGACCCGTGTCCGAATCTATTCCGATACCCGATCCTGGAGCGTTCGAGCCCCGGAGGGAGGTATGCCCGACTTGCGGTACTCCCGTGATCGAGGGGACGGTATTCTGCTCCAACTGCGGCGGCAGAGTCGGCGGATACTTTGAAATAGAGCCGACGGTCGCTGTAAGAAAGAAAGTTTGCCCTGTCTGCGGGGCGGCTGTCGTCGCCGGCAACGCGTTTTGTACCGAGTGCGGCAACAAGCTGTAAAAGATATGTCCTGCGGGATTTTTCCAAAAAAACTACGATAGTGAAAGGAAACGAAAGAGATGGCAAAGTTTTGTGAAATGTGCGGGACTCCGCTCGATCCCGAGACCGGGATATGCCCGAACTGCGGAAATACCGCCAACGCCAAAGTCAATCAGGACGCGGATGCGCCGAACGTAATTCCCGAGACCCCGAATGAGGCGGGATCGGGCCCCTCAAACGATATCGCTGCTGATGACGTCGATAAGACCGTTTCTCTGTGGAACCGCGACCCCGTATCCGTTGGCTTTTGCGATGTTTGCGGATGCCCCCTGGATCCTGCGACGGGGAAGTGCCCCAACTGCTCCGCGGAAAAGCCTTTGAACGCGGAATCTTCCTCCCCTCTTGCTGCTCCCGCGGCTCCGGCGGTTTCCGGTGCTCCTGAGAAAGAGAAGAAGGCGAAGAAGGCGAAAAAGGAGAAAGCTCCCCGGACGCCCGGAAAAAAGAAAAAGAAAAACCCCGGGATCACTGTTCTGGTCGTATTCCTTTTCATTCTGTTTATCGCGTTTTCGCTTGTCTGCCTGTCCCTGTTCATCGTCCGGAACACTCTGACGGGTGATAACGTCGAGAAAGCGGTCAAGGAAGTGTCTTTCAAAGACATTACGTCCTCTCTGGATTCTTCCACAAATAAACAGATCGACAAGTTCGCGACCAACATAAGCGACAGTTTGAAAAACAACAATTATCCGAACGCGGAATGGTTGACTATCAACAGGAAAACTCTCGGAGACGTTTATAACAAGTCCACCCTGAAAAAACTGATAATCAAGAAAGCGAAAGACTTTGTTGACGATTTCTTTAATGAAGACAGCGCGTCGGTCAGACTCACCAGAGATGAGATCGTGAGTTTCCTGGAGAACAACAACAACCGGGACATAATACGGGAGAAGACCGGAGTCGACGTCTATCAATACCTTGAATACCCCGATGAATACGGTAATCGGCATACTATCGGTGTCAGGGACAAACTCACCGATCTGATCCTTGGTAAAGAAAAAGACAAATACGTTCTCTTTGATTCTGATTCTCTCTCCGGAGACGGCGAGACGGCTTACAAAGCCGTGAAGTTCGTTCTCTCATGGGTCGCGATCGTGCTGCTTGCGGTGATTTGCGCAGTCCTCGCCGTTCTGATGTTCATTCTTCGTCCGTCGCTGTCGGCAATGTGCATCGGCATCTACTTCATATTGCTCGGCCTGCCCCTGACCGTGGCGGGACTCGGAGCCATGTTCCCCGATCTGATCTCCGGTATTGTCGGCAATGATCTGATCGGCATAGGCGTAAGCGTTGTCCTCAAGGCAAATCTGCTGGTAGGATTAATACTCCTTGTCGTTGGAATACTTCTCATCGTGGGGCGCTGCGTGATCAGGTCGATCATCCGTAAGAAAGAAAACAGAAGAGCCGCGGCTGCCGCCTGACGCGTCGCCGTGTAACCGAAATTCCGTCCTCACCCTTCCGGGATCCGGTCGGGTGAGGACCGTTTCGTTCATCAGGAGAAAAAAGATGAGAAAAAAAGTGATTTCCGTTCTTTTGGCCTTTTTGCTCGCCGTTCCGTTCTTTGTGACAGGGTGCAAAAAAGGGCATAAGGAAGAACAGGGGTGGAAGGACCCCATGGAACTTGCGAAAACGTATACTGACGCGCTTGCTGAAGGCGATATCAACGCCATAATCCCGTTGAATTATTGCAGGGCGGACGTGAAGGAACTTTCGGAATCCTACGGGAAATACTGGAAACTCGAGGATGAGGAAGAATGGAACGAGTTCGTCGGGTTCATCTCCGATGGGTACGGTACTTCGGACGTCGGCGACGCCGTGCTGAAAATGATCGACCGGATGGAGGAGACAAACAGGGGGTATAACGCCGACTTTGCCGGAGACGATTACAAGGTCTCTATTCTGAAGGTCGAAAAGGGAGACGACGCCTCGAAGGAAGAGATCGAGGATTACGTTCTGGATTACAATGATACGGTCGAAGCGGCGATCGATAACCTGAACGCGGTCAGCAACAATCTCGGGACCGATCTTCTGGGAAAATACATTATAAAAGAAGGATCGGTCGGCAAGGGAATCCACGTCGGATATTCTTTTGAGATAAAGGGAAGTCTGAACGAGGAAAAATCGGCTGATAACGACGTGATGCTGATCGAGATCGACGGGGCGTGGTACGTTGCGAATGACGATCTGAGTTCTCTCACTCTGGTGGAGCAGTTGTTCTACGACTGGCAGTTCGGCCGGGAGTATGAAAAATAGAAAAACGGCGCGTCCGGTACGGACGCGCCGCCATTTTTTGTGCGTCAGAGTTTGATCCTTTTTTCTTCCCAGGGCATATTCGGACGGAATTTCGGCATCTCGATGACCCGTCCGCCGTTGGTGACGGAAAGCTGGCTCAGCAGAGCCACCGCCGTCCACTCCGCCGCGCGGTAAACGTTCAGGTACGGCTGGGTGTTGGACTTGACCGCTTCGACGAAGTCTTCGACTATGTAGTAGTCTCCGCCGCCGTGGCCGGCGCCCTCTCCGCCGCCTTTCTTGTATCTCTCGGGCAGCAAATCGTTGAAGTCGCTCAGCGGACGCCACTTTTCGTATCCCTGGGGATTATCCTCGGTAGCAACGGCGATTACATGATCGCCTCCCGTCCTCGGGGATTCGTAGCATCCCTTGGTCCCCTGGATCTGATAGTATGTCAGACAGTGCGGTCTCGGCGAGATGGTGTCTACGCGTATCTTCACGAGTTTTCCGCTTTCCAGCACGCACATGGCCTGGTTCACGTCGTCGTTGCGCAGACCGTAGGGGTTGTGGTTGCCG
>JAEEGL013244609.1_pt1 | contig 11083 bp, 6 predicted proteins | sample 9134231 | NCBI WGS metagenome assembly JAEEGL01 (sample SAMN16246548, study PRJNA631951) | gut metagenome | biome: gut microbiome; feature: rumen; material: fiber-attached | host: Bos | place: Iran: Karaj | collected 2018-10
GACAGCGAGGCGCTGCGGGAGGCTTTCCCGGACTGGCAGCCGGTCAACATGGGGGTCTACGCCTACACCAACGCCCTCCCGCTGGCGGACCTGATCCTGCCGCGGATGGAGGCCGGGGACGTGCTGCTCTCCGCCCCGGAGTTCGACGCCGTCCGGGAGCAGTTCTGTGTCTCCCACCGCCTGGACCACCACTTCTGGGCCATGATGGAGGCCGACTATGACCTGGCGGCCGCCCTGGACATGCGGGGCTACACCGGCGTCCTGGACAGCTTCGGCGAGTTCCTGCGCATCCGCCGCGGCCTGCCGGGGGGCAGCTACGGCCAGAGCCCCAGCGGCCACGACGACGAGGGCGGCAGCTACCCCTTCGCCACCTACAACCGCTACGGGGATTTCATCCTCCCCAGACCCAACCGGGACAGCGGGGAACGCCAGCACGCCAACATCGCCGACTATACCCCGGACAGCTTCCCGGCGGAGACGGTGGAGCATCTCAACGCCGTCTACCGGCGCTTTCTGGCGCGGGGCGTCCGGGTGTACTTCACCTACAGCCCCCGGAACCGCTCCTCCCTGACGCCGGAGAGCACCCCGGAGCGGCGCCGGGCGCTGCACCGCCTGCTCTCGGAGACCCTCTGCGTTCCCGTCATCTCCGGGCTGGAGGACAGCCTGCTGCCCGGGGAGCTTTTCTGGAAGATCGACAGTCACCTGAGCACGGAAGGCGCCGCCATCCGCACCCGGAACGTGATCCGGGACCTCACCCTGGCCGCCCCGGAGCTCTTCCGTCCCTGACCGCGGGCCGAAAGGAGACATCCGCCATGATGAAACTCGACTTCAACACCGGCTGGACCTGCCAGCCCCTCTCCCGGGAGGGGGAGGCACTCCCCGTGACCCTGCCCCACGACGCCATGCGCACGGAGCGGCGCACGCCGCAAAGCGCAGGGGAGGGCAACATCGGCTGGTTCGAGGGCGGGGACTACCGCTACAGAAAAGTCTTCCGCCTGCCGGAGGAGGCCCGTGGAAAACACCTGCTGCTGCAGTTCGAGGGGGTCTACCACAGCCCGGAGATCAGCCTCAACGGGCACATCCTCCCGGCCCACCCCTACGGCTACACGGACTTCACCCTGTCCCTGGACGGCCTGGCGGAGGAGACGGGGGAGAACGAGCTGACGGTCATCGCCCGCAACGCGGACCAGCCCAACTCCCGCTGGTACTCCGGCACGGGCATCTACCGGCCGGTGTGGCTGTGGGCGGGCGGGGAGGAGCGGATCCTCCCGGACGGCCTCCGGGTGACCACCCTCTCGGCGGAGGAGCGGCGCGTCCGGGTGGAGGTGAAGGCCGCCGGCAGCGGCACCGTGACCCTGACGGTCCTGGACGGGGAGCGGGAGCTGGCCCGGGAGCAGGCGCAGGTCCGGGAGGGGAAGGCCGCGGCGGAGCTGACCCTGCCCGGGGCCGGGCTGTGGAGCCCGGAGTCCCCGCGGCTGTACACCCTGCGGGCCGCCTTCGGGGAGGACAGCGCCCAGATCGACTTCGGCCTGCGCACCCTGGCCTGGGATCCGCGCAAGGGCCTGAGCATCAACGGGGAGCGGGTGGTCCTCCGGGGCGCCTGCATCCACCACGACAACGGCATCCTGGGGGCCTGCACCTGCCCGGAGGCGGAGGAGCGGCGGGTCCGCATCCTTCAGGCGGCGGGCTACAACGCCCTGCGCTCCGCCCACAACCCGGCCTCCCGGTATCTGCTGGAGGCCTGCGACCGGCTGGGCATGCTGGTGATGGACGAGTACGTGGACTGCTGGTACATGCACAAGACGGCCCACGACTACGCCTCCCTGGTGGGCCAGTGGTGGCAGCGGGACCTGCAGAGCCTGGTGGACAAGGACTACAGCCACCCCTGCGTCATCCTGTACTCCACCGGCAACGAGGTGGCGGAGAGCGCCCAGCCCCGGGGCATCCAGCTGCAGCGGGATTTCACCGCCTACCTGCACCGCCTGGACCCCACCCGGCCCGTCACCTGCGGCATCAACATCTTCTTCAACTTCCTCAGCTCCGTGGGCCTGGGGGTCTACAGCGACGAGAAGGCGGCGCAGCAGGCCGCCGCGCAGCAGGCCGCCGCCCAGCAGGAGAAAAAGCCGCCGAAAAAGAAATCCGTGGGCTCGGAATTCTTCAACAATCTGGCGGCGAAGCTGGGGACGGATTTCATGAAGTTCGGCGCCTGGCTGCCCCCCTGCGACTGGAAGACCCGGGAGGTCTTCGCCGCCATGGACGTCGCGGGCTACAACTACGGCAACTGGCGCTACCGCAAGGACGCCCGGAAATACCCGGAGCGGCTGATCCTGGGCTCGGAGACCCTCATCGGGGACGCCCGGCCCTTCTGGCAGCTGGCCAAAAAAGTGCCCCAGCTCATCGGGGACTTCGTCTGGGCGGGGTGGGACTACATCGGGGAGTGCGGCGGGGACAGCCCGGAGTACGGCTCCTACCGCACGGAGGACCCGGAGGACCGCATCCGGGGCGGCACCTGCCGCATCGACGTCACCGGCAAGCTGACCCCCGAGGCGGACTACACCCGGGTGTGCTTCGACCTGGAGAGCAATCCCCGGCTGGCGGTGGTGCCGCCCTCCGAGGCGGAGAAACCCACCCTCACCGGCTGGCAGCTCACCCGGGCCATCCGCAGCTGGAGCTATCCCGGCTGCGAGGGCCGGCCGGCCGAGGTGGAGGTCTATGCCACGGCGCACCGGGTCCGGCTCAGCCTGAACGGGGAGACCGTGGGGGAGAAGAAGGTCCCCGGGAACTGCCGGGTGGTGTTCCGCCTGCCCTGGCAGCCCGGCACCCTCTGCGCCGTGGGCCTGGACAGGGCGGGCCGGGAGACCGGCCGGGACAGCCTGACCTCCGCCGGCGGGGAGACCCTCCTCCGCCTGGAGCCGGAGACGGTGACCTGCCGCCCCGGGGAGATGGTCTACTTGCGCATGCGTTACACCGACGGGAAGGGAGAGGGACAGCCCCTGGCCCGCAGGACGGTCTCCGTCTCGGCGGAGAACGGGGAGGTCATGGGCACCGCCAACGGCTGCACCTTCTTCCGGGGCAGCTATGCCCGGACCGCGGTGGAGACCTACTTCGGCGAGGCCCAGACGGTGGTGCGCGCCGGGGGGCCCGGGCCGGTCCGGGTCACGGTGACGGACGGAGAACAGACCGCGCAGGCGGAGATCCTGTGCAAGGAGTGACAGCCATGGAGAGTCATGAGGCGCGGTGGCGCTGGTATCCCGGGGACCTGGAGCTGTACCATGCCCTGAAGCAGAATTTTTCCCGGGTGGAGCGGGGCTGCCCCTGGCCGGCCTTCTGGAAGAGCGAGGGCTTCCGGCAGCGGGTGGTTTTCCGCCGCACCTACGAGCTGAAGGAGAAAACGGCCTTCACCGTCTGGGGCAGCCCGGGCTCGGTGGGCTACGTCCAGGCGGGGGAGGAGAAGCGCCCCCTGGGGGTCCCCGTCACCTGCGGCCCGGGGACGCTGCGGATCTCCGTACACCTGGGGAACATCGCCGCCGTGCCCGCCATGTACGCGGAGGGGGAGGTCATCCGCTCCGACGAGGGCTGGAGGGTGGAGGACTACAGCCTGCCCCCGGCGGAGGCGGCGGGGAACCGCTTCTTCACCCGGCGGGACCAGGACGTGACCCGGTGGCCCATGCGGGAGACTCCCTTCCTCCCCACGGCGGCGGAGGAGACCCCGGAGGGCCTGCTCTTCACCTTTGAGACGGAGCTCACGGCGCAGCTGGAGGTCCGCCTGGCGGACCCGGCCCGGCCCCTGCCCACGGTGTACCTGGGGGAGTCCCGGGCGGAGGCCCTGGACACGGCCCGGTGCTACTTTTTCTGCAAGCCGGATCCCGACAGCGGCCGCTGTCCCCGGCAGGCCCTGCGGTATGCCTTCCTTCCCGGGCTGCGCCTGGGGGAGGCGGAGGTCAGGGCCCTGCATCAGCAGGTGGAGATCCCGGTGAGGGCGTCCTTCGACTCCGGGGATGAGGAGCTGGACCGGATCTTCGCCGTGGCGGCCCACACCTTCTCCCTGTGCTGCGACGTGTTCTTCCTGGACGGGGTGAAGCGGGACAAGTGGATCTGGGGCGGGGACGCCTACCAGTCCCTGTTCGTCAACCGCTACTGCACCGGGGACCGGGACATCGAGGAGCGCACCCTCACGGCCCTGCGGGGCGGCGATCCCCCCGTCACCCATGTGAACACCATCGTGGACTATTCCCTGCTGTGGATCCTCAGCATGGCGGTGTACCGGGAGAGCCACGGGGACACCCCCTTCCTCCGGCGGATGCGGCCCCGGATGGCGGCGCTCATGGACTTCCTCCTCTCCCAGCGGGAGGAGCACGGCTTCCTGGCGGGGCGGCCCCAGGACTGGGAGTTCATCGACTGGGCGGACTTTGACCGGGAGGGCCCCCTGTGCGCGGAGCAGATGCTCCTGGCGGCGGCCCTGGGGGTCATGGCGGAGATGGCGCCCCCGGAGGAGCGGGCCCGCTGGGCCGGCCTGCGGGCGGAGCTGATGGAGAAGATCGACGCCTTCTACTGGGACGGGGCCCAGGGGGCCTATGCGGATTCCTTCGTCTCCGGGCGGCGGCACGTGACCCGCCACGCCAACATCCTGGCCATCGTCTGTGACCTGGCGCAGGAGGAGCGGAAGCGGGAGATCGCCCGGCGGGTGCTGTTCAACCCGGCGGTGCCCCCCATCACCACGCCCTACTTCCGCTTCTTCGAGCTGGACGCCCTGTGCCGCCTGGGCCACCTCCGGGAGGTGCTCTCGGAGATCCGGGCCTACTGGGGCGGCATGCTGAAGCTGGGGGCGGTGACCTTCTGGGAGGAGTATGACCCGGCCCTCCCCCTGGAGAAGCAGTACGCCATGTACGGGGATCCCTACGGGAAGAGCCTGTGCCACGCCTGGGCCGCCAGCCCCATCTGGCTCCTGGCCCGCTACTTTGTGGGCCTGCGGGCGGACCCGGAGGCTCCAGAGGGCTTCACGGTGTCGCCGGCGCCGGGCTTCTTCCGCCGCCTGGACTGCACCCTGGCCCTGGGGGAGAGGACCGTGCGCATCCGGATCCGGGACGGGGAGGTCTCCGCCTCCGCCCTGGAGGGCTGAGGAGCCGGGTGCCCGGCATGACAAAAACCGCTTTCCGGATCAGAAAGACGCCCCGTACGGCTGTGTGGGCTGTACGGGGCGTCCTTTTCTGTTCCTTTTTGTTCCTTTTCCGTGCTTGCCGCGGGGCTTACTGCTCCTGGTCCTGCCCCGCCGCCGGGACGGCGCCGGTCCGGCCGCAGCAGTTCTTGAACTTCTTGCCGCTGCCGCAGGGGCAGGGGTCGTTGCGGCCCACGTCGGCGAAGGGGCGGGGGCTGTTGGCGACCTTCTGCAGCTGGGCGGCGTTGGCCTTCTTGGCCTCGGCCTTGATCCTGGCCCGGAGGTTGGCGCGGGCCTGGTTCTGACGGCGGCGGGCGGCGCCGTGAGTCTGTCCGCCGGTAAAGATCTGCCGGTGCCGGGCCAGGCGGTTCTTCGCCCGGGCCATGATGGTGTCCGCCCGGTACATGCACAGGTCCCGGACGGTGTCCTCCCGGATGAGGGTGTTCAGCTCCTCGAACATGTGAGCGCCCTCGATCTGGTACTCCGTCACGGGGTTCTTGCCGGAGTAGGCCCGGAAGCGGATGCCGTCCTGGAGCTCCTCCATGGCGTCGATGTGGTCGATCCAGCGGCGGTTCACGGCCACCAGCAGCACCATGCGCTCGAGCTCGCGCATGTCCTGTTTCAGCTCGGTGATCCGCTGCTCCTGCTCGGCGTAGTGGGCGTGGGCCGCCTCCTGCAGGGCCTCCGTCAGGGCGTCGGTGTCCTCGTTGTCGATGAGGTAGCGGTGCGCGTCCAGGAAGCCCTGGGGCACGCAGAGGCTCTCCAGGTACTGCCGGAGGCCGTCCACGTCCCACTCGGCGCTGTCCTCCCCGGTGCAGTAGCGTCCCACGGCGCCCTCCACCAGCTTGTCCATCATGCCGATGATGTTGTCGTGGACGTCGTCCCCCATGAGCACCCGGCGGCGCTGGGTGTAGATGACCTCCCGTTGCCGGCTCATGACGTTGTCGTAGCCCAGCAGGTCCTTGCGGCGCTCGAAGTTCCGGCCCTCCACGGCCTTCTGGAAGCTCTCGATGCGCTTGGTGAGGAGGGGGGACCTGGGGAGCGCGCCGTTTTCCTTGACGGCGAGGCGGTCGATGAGGCTCCGGAAGGTCTCGTTGGAGTGGATGCGGATCATGTCGTCATCCAGGGCGATGTAGAACTGGGTGGAGCCCGGGTCGCCCTGGCGGCCGGCACGGCCCCGGAGCTGGTTGTCCACCCGCCGGGACTCGTGGCGCTCGGTGCCGATGATGTGCAGGCCCCCCGCCTTCAGCACCTTCTCCCGGGCCTCGTCGGTCTTCTGCTTGAAGGCCCGGTACTGCTCCCGGTACTGCTCCCGGGCAGCCAGGACCTCCTGGCTCACGTCCTCGCTGTGGCCCACGGCCTGCTCGATGACCTCGTCCGACAGCCCGCTCTGGCGGAGCTCCCGGCGGGCCAGGTAGTCCGGATTGCCGCCCAGGAGGATGTCGGTGCCGCGGCCCGCCATGTTGGTGGCGATGGTGACGGCGCCCAGCTGGCCGGCCTGGGCCACGATGTCCGCCTCACGGGCATGGTTCTTGGCGTTGAGGACCTCATGTTGGATGCCCTTCTGGCGCAGGACCCGGGAGAGCATCTCGCTGACCTCCACGTTCACCGTGCCCACCAGCACCGGCTGGCCGGTCTTGTGGTGCTCCTGGATGGCCTCTGCCACCGCCTCATACTTGGCGTCCCGGGAGATGAAGATCACGTCGTCCAGGTCCTTGCGGATCAGGGGGCGGTTGGTGGGGATCTCCACCACGTCCAGCCCGTAGATGGCCTGGAACTCGGTCTCCTCCGTCTTGGCGGTGCCGGTCATGCCGGCGAGCTTCTCATAGAGGCGGAAGTAGTTCTGCAGGGTGATGGTGGCGGTGGTAATGTTCTCCCGCTCCACCTTCACGTGCTCCTTGGCCTCGATGGCCTGGTGCAGGCCGTCGGAGAAGCGGCGGCCCCGCATGAGGCGGCCGGTGAACTGGTCCACGATGATGACCTGGCCGTTCTCGGAGACCACGTAGTCCACATCCTTTTTCATCAGGGCGTGGGCGCGCAGGGCGCAGTTCACATGGTGGTTGATCTCCTGCTGCTCCGGGTCGTTGATGTTGGCGATGCCGAATGCCTTCTCCACCTTCTGGGCGCCCTCGTCGGTGAGGGCCACGCTGTTTTTCTTCTCGTCCACGGTGTAGTGGACGTCCGGCTGCAGCTTGGACACCACGGTCTCCGCCTTGTAATACAGGTCAGTGGGCTCGTCCGCCGGGCCGGAGATGATCAGGGGCGTCCGGGCCTCGTCGATGAGGATGGAGTCCACCTCGTCCACGATGGCGTAGTGGTGCTCCCGCTGCACCAGGTCGTTCCGGTCCAGGGCCAGGTTGTCCCGCAGATAGTCAAAGCCCAGCTCGTTGTTGGTGGCGTAGGTGATGTCGCAGGCATAGGCCTCCTGCTTCTCCTCGTTGGACATGTCGCTGAGCACCAGGCCCACGCTGAGCCCCAGGAAGCGGTAGACCTTGCCCATCCACTCGCTGTCGCGGCGGGCCAGGTATTCGTTCACCGTCACCACATGGACGCCCTTGCCCGAGAGGGCGTTGAGGTAGGCCGGGAGGGTGGCCATGAGGGTCTTGCCTTCGCCGGTCTTCATCTCCGCGATGCGCCCCTGGTGCAGCACCAGGCCGCCGATGAGCTGCACCCGGAAGTGCCGCAGCCCCAGCACCCGGTCCGACGCCTCCCGCACCGCCGCGAAGGCGTCCGGCAGGATCTGGTCCTCCGTCTCCCCCGCCCGCAGCCGCTCCCGGAGCTTTTCCGTCACGCCCTGCAGCTCCTCGTCCGTCATGCGGCGGTAGGTGTCCGCCCGGTCCTCGATGGCCTGGATGGTCTTGTCCAGTTTCTTCAGCTGCTGATCGTTGCTCCCGCCCAGCAGCCGCTTCACAAATTCCAGCATTCTTATCTCCTTGCGATCCGTTCGTTCCGGGCCTGTACGCCCTGCGGGCGCAGAAAAAGCCCGGCCCATTATACCATAGGCGGGGAAGGAATTGCAAGGAGGGCTTTTGGGGGCCTCGGGGCAGGGGGAGGAAGACGGTCCACAGCGGTCCCCGGGAACGCCCGTCAGGGCAAAAAACGCCCCCTCCCCGCGGGGAGGGGGCCAGGGGGGGCGGTCACTCCTCGCGCTCCGCCGTGTCCCCCCGGTTCTCGTCCAGGATCTTCTGCAGTTCCTCCATAAAGGTGCCCAGGTCCGTGAATTTCCGGTACACCGAGGCGAAGCGGACGTAGGCCACGTCGTTGACGCGCTTCAGCTCCCGCATCACCATGTCGCCGATGTCCTCGGAGGAGACCTCGCCGTCGCCGCTGTGGTAGGCTTCCTGCTCCACCCGGGCGCACATCTCCTCGATCTGCTGGGTGCTCACCGGCAGCTTCTCACAGGCGTGGAGGATGCCCAGGCGCACCTTCTTCACCTCGAAGGGCTCCCGGCGGCCGTCCTTCTTCACCACCATCAGGGGGAGCTGCTCGATCTTCTCATAGGTGGTGAAGCGGCGCCCGCAGGCGATGCACTCCCGCCGGCGGCGGATGCAGCTGCCCTCCTCCGTGGGCCGGGAGTCGATGACCTTGCTCTCCATGCAGTTGCAGTACTGACAGCGCATTGCTCGCCCCTTCTCCCTTTCCCCCTGGCTCAGGGCTCTTCCGGTTCTTCCGGTTCTTCGGTTTCTTCCGGTTCTTCAGGCTCGACGGTCAGCACGGGGACGTCCGCCCGGATGCCGTAGGTCCGGGGCTTCCTCTCCTCCGGGGCCGGGCCCGCGGTCTCGTTCCCGTGGAGGAGTTGGTCCATCCGCCGGTGCAGGGTGTCCGCCCCGCCGGTGGCGCGCCCGCCCGGGTCCGTGCGGTCCAGGAGTTCCCGGCCCTTGCGTTTGGCCGCCTCCACGGCGCCGGACACCGCCCGGCCCGCGGCGGCCGCCTTCTCGTCCAGCTTCGCCTTGTCCAGGAGCTCCTGCCCCTTCTGCTTCACCGTCCGGGCCGCGGCCGCGGCCTTCTCGTCCAGCTGCGTCCGGTCCAGCAGGCTCTGGAGCCTCCGGCCCGCCTCATCCAGCAGTCCCATGCTTCCGCTTCCTTTCCCTTGGTCCGGGGGTTTTTTTCCCCCCCGTCACTCGCCCAGGGCCGCCAGGGCCTTGAAGACCTCGCGGTTGGCGGGGTACAGCTTCTTGTACACGTCGTAGACCTTGGCGTACTTCGGCACGTTCTCCGGGATGGGCAGCTGCGCCGGGTTCTGGTGGATCATGGCGCGGCAGGCCGCCTGCACCGTGGGATACAGGCCGGCGCCCACCCCCGCCAGGATGGCCACGCCCAGGGCCGGGCCCTCGGTGTTCACCGTGGTGGCCACGGGGCAGCCGAAGACGTCCGCCAGCATCTGCCGCCACAGGGGGCTGCGTCCGCCGCCGCCGCAGGCCAGCATCTCCGCGGGCTCCACGCCCATCTCACGCAGGACGCCCAGGCAGTCCGCCAGGGAGAAGGTGACGCCCTCCATCACCGCCCGGAGCAGGTCCCGGCGGGTGTGCATGGCGGAGAGGCCGAAGAACATGCCCCGGCAGTCCGCGTCCAGGTGGGGGGTGCGCTCGCCCATGAGGTAGGGCGCGTAGAGCAGCTTGTTGGAGCCGATGGGGGACTGGGCGGCCTCCTTGTTCAGCAGCTCGTAGGTGTCCACGTCCATCAGGGCCGCGGCGTTCTTCTCCGCCGCGCAGAAGTTGTCCCGGAACCACTTCAGGGACAGGCCGGCGCCCTGGGTCACGCCCATGACGTGCCAGGCCCCGGGCACGGCGCAGCAGAAGGTGTGCACCCTGCCCCTGGGGTCGATGGCCAGCTTGTCCGTGTGGGCGAAGACCACGCCGGAGGTGCCGATGGTGGTGAAGGCCTTGCCGTCCTCCACCACGCCGGTGCCCACCGCCGCCGCGGCATTGTCGCCGGCGCCGCCCACCACCAGGGTCTCGGTGGACAGGCCCGTGATCTGGGCCGCCTCGGGGGAGATGTGGCCGGTGACCTCGGGGCTCTCATAGACCCTGGCCAGCATGCCCTCGTCGATGTCCAGGGTCTTCAGCAGCTCCCCGGACCAGCAGCGCTTCGGCACGTCCAGCATCTGCATGCCGCTGGCGTCGCTGACCTCCGTGGCGAAGTCCCCGGTGAGGCGGTAGCGGACGTAGTCCTTGGGCAGGAGGATGTGGGCGCATTTGGCATAGAGCTCCGGCTCGTTGTTGCGCACCCACAGCAGCTTGGAAAGGGTGAAGCCCGTCAGGGCCGGGTTGGCGGTGATCTCGATGAGGTGCGCCTTGCCCACCTTCTCGTGGATCTCGTCGCACTCCTTCGCCGTCCGCTGGTCGCACCAGATGATGGACTTCCGGAGGACATTGCCCTCCTTGTCCAGCATCACCAGGCCGTGCATCTGCCCGGAGATGCCCAGGCCCACCACGTCCTTCTTGTCCACGCCGCTCATTTCCAGCACCCGGCGGATGGTGGTCACCGCCGCGTTGTACCAGTCCAGCGGATCCTGCTCCGCCCAGCCGTTGTGCGGCTGATAAAGCGGATACTCTACCGTGCAGGAGGCCTGCGCCCGGCCCTCCTGGTCAAACAGAACGGTTTTCGTGCCGGAAGTGCCCAGGTCGATGCCCAATACATATTTCATGTGATGCTCCCCTTTCCGGTCGGTTTTTCCCGGTTTTCCTTCATTATACGCACCCGGGGCGGGAAAGTCAACGCCGCCCGGCAGATTTGCCCCGGGGCCGGCGGGGGAGGAGGAAGGCATGAAAACGCCCTCCGGAGCCTGCCGGGCCCGGAGGGTGCTGTGCTTCGTGATTGTGCCGCCGCGGCCGGTTCAGACGCGGAGCAGGTAGTCGTTGGCCACATAGCCGGTCTTGCCCGTGGTCATGTCCACCACCTTGCTCCAGGTCTTGCCCACGGCCACCA
>JAEEGL014325554.1_pt1 | contig 11083 bp, 13 predicted proteins | sample 9134231 | NCBI WGS metagenome assembly JAEEGL01 (sample SAMN16246548, study PRJNA631951) | gut metagenome | biome: gut microbiome; feature: rumen; material: fiber-attached | host: Bos | place: Iran: Karaj | collected 2018-10
AACATTATACCTAAAGGTTGAGCCCTTGGCTCATTCATTTTTCAATTTACACCATTATACGGCCGCGGCCGCTGTTCTTTTACAGCCCCTTTGATTCAGAATCATTGAATCGCACATTTGCGCTATCGAGAGAAAGCAGCTATAATGTAGCCGTAAGAACAAACGAAAGATGTCCCCGGCCGATGGCTGGCTGCCATGAACTTGGGGGCAAATATATTGTAACAGGAGCTATCACGATGTTAGAACTGACATTTCATTGGGAGGGCGATTATCTGATTCCCGATCTGGAGCCCCCGGAAGCACCGAGGATCGGCAAATACGGGACCATGCGGCACAACTATCTGCGGGACTGTCACAGGGGCGTCTTCGACGGAATGCTGCTGACCGACAGGCTGAATGCCCACCTGGAGGAGGTGGACAGGCAGGCCAACGAAATGATGGAGCTGCTCACTGAGCAGATGGCGAAGGCCGAGGGCGTGAACGAGGCCCTGAAAGCAAGAGATCAGATGGGATGGGTGGCAGCCATGGACAACATCAAGAACCGAGCGGAGGAGGTCGTGCTGCACGATCTGATCTACGCATGAGGGCCCGGAAGATCAAGCTGGATGACTACGAAATCAAGGTGGCCATCAACGGCTTGTACCGATACCGCAAAGACGCCTCGGATGAAGTCCAGGATGTGATCGACCCGATCATCCTCCGGCTGATTCGGGTGTTGAAGGACCTGAAGCCCGGCAAGCGCACAAAGCTCCCCTTCAGCCCAGAGGAAAAGCACTTGATTCGTTTCAATCTGAACGGATGGCGTAACCAGCTTATTCGGGAGAACAACCTGGGCGGCATGGACAACCTTACAGAAGTCATGCTCAGTTTGGAAAAGTAAAGCAAAAAGGCAGCTACTTCACCAGCTGCCTTTTTGCTTTATGCGCTGATGTCCGATCGAATTTGGATATTGCTTTCTTCGACTGTTCTCTGTATAATAATCATATAAGCTATTATTTTCAGAGGAGGGAATCCAATGTATCAGGAATTCAAACGCAAATTATTAGCTGAGATGGAAATGAAACGAGATATGATTGTATTACGTTCATCAGGTCCATCCATTGAGCCTATCTTTGAAGTGAGCAGTACTGATGATAAATTGTACCGCCGTATCCTTGACGAATTAGACAGAATTGCTGTGTTTCACGCTGAGGATTTGCTGTATGACTTATGCACAAAACATGGAATTACGGCTACAAGAGTACGGGGTACGGGGATATTTGATCTTACTATGACTATAGCTGGACAAGAGTGCTTTGTTGAGTTAAAAACATCTCCGTTGGTTTTTAATTCGTCTTCCTTCAAATCATTTATGACAAATGTTCAAAACTGTAATAAACCTGTTTATCTTGTTTATTTGTCGAAAGATAGTCAACAGAGCAGAAACGCAATCGCACGGCAAGAAAGACGTTTACAGGCTGAGGGAGAGGTCGTAGCGGTGAAATCTCTTTTGCTTGAGGATTTTATTTCTGAGCAATTTGGAATGGAGGAGCTAAAGAGCTTCAAAGAAGCTATGTTGACATACAAAGAAGAAATGCACCAAGCTGTTGGCTATCAAATAACAGAAATATTTAATACACATAATCTTGGCCTACTAAAGTTGGAATTAGATAATGAAATATTAAATTATCCATATGATCGTATAAAGAATGAACGGTACAATGAATTGCATTCCGAGGCCGCTTCATTCAGAGATATAAATGACACAAATTATTCAAAGATTAAAAATCAGTTTCTAAACTGCGGAAGATACAAACTATTACTTGGTGAAAGTGATTTTGCCAAGTCATTTCTTACATCCGAATGGTTATACAAAAAGTATTTTTCATTACAAGAGATGGATAATACATTTATTGTTGCCGGATACTTAAAATCTATTGAACAATTGCTATGGGATATTATATACATAATCGGACAGGGGCGCCAAGTAAGAGGTGTCACCATTGAAGAAAACAACGCTGACGATATCGATACAACGTTAGGTTCATTACAAACATTTATTACTAATTATTCTAATAATGATTTGTTTGAAAATGTTCTAGGAACAAGTAGAAATTTTATAAGGCGATACTTAAAGTGTCAGCTTTCTACATGGCGATCAAGGTATAGAAACGGTTTTTTTCACAAAGATAACTTAAAAGATAAAGAAACGATTGATGCTATTCGAGATGAAACATTCTTTTTATACTTATTGATTTTGGGGACAATATCTCTTGACGCAGAAACGCTGCTTATACTTAGCTGATAAGGACGGCTCCATATAATACCTGCGAATTACGATTCGGTATATCTCTTTTTCTATATATGAACGCCATGTATCTTCGAGCCCCTGTTTTCACTGAGAAAGCAGGGGCTTTTTTCATCCCCAATAGCGAAGAAACGACGAACTGCGAGGGGGGAATATAGTTGCCCTACCCCCTTATTGAACGTCGCTCCTGGGCAAAAAAAAGCCGATTTTCGCCCCGAAATCATACAGTTTTGTTCTTCTATATCGGGATAGTCTTTGTAATTGGCAAATCTCACTGCGGAATCATGTTAGGAGGAGGTGATTCGTATCCCCAGGATGAGCAAGAAGAGGAAGGAGGAATGGGGCCTGTTCCTCAACGAACGAAATCGAATCACCTACAACAAGCTCTGCTTACAGTGCCAGAGGGACTGCAAGCAGAGCTTTCGTGTTAAGGTGATCGATTGCCCCAAATTCGAGAGAAAGGAGAAGCCAGACGTTATTTACCAGCCGAAAAAGAAAAAGTGTTGACCGTTTGTCGGATGCGGCAGCGTTGGTTCAAAAGGGACTGCCTGACCGGAAGCGGATTGTTTTCTCTTCGGCCCAGTAACCCCCGTTTCCCTTCCGGATGGGAAGTTGTCAAGAATTCAATAAGTGCATACACCCGTCGAAGGGTATGAAAAACAAAACTTGTGAAAGGAGAAATGCGTCTATGATTGAAACGCAAGCGCCCGAACAGGCCGCTGAGCTGCGGACCGTTCGGGCCAGCGAGATCACGCCCAGGGAGGTGAAGTGGCTGTGGTATCCCTACATCCCCTTTGGAAAAGTCACCCTGCTGCAGGGCGATCCGGGAGACGGCAAGAGTCAGTTTGCGCTGACCCTTGCCGCTTTGCTTTCCAGGGGGGAGCCGCCTCCCTTCGCCGGACCGGAGGCCGCGCTGCCGCCGCTGACGGTCATTTATCAGACCACGGAGGACGACACGGACGACACCGTCGTTCCGCGTTTCATCGCCGCAAACGGAAACCGGGACAACCTGGTGTTCATCCGGGAGGACGAGCAGAAGCTGAGCTTTGGGGATGAGCGCATTCGGAAAGCAATCCGGCTACACAATGCGAGGCTGCTGATCCTGGACCCCTTGAGCGCATACATCGGGGACGGCTGTTCCCTGAACGCCGCCAATGAGACCAGAGCTGCCTTCAACAATCTGATCACCGTGGCGCGGGAAACCGACTGCGCCATCCTGATCATCGCCCACATGAACAAGGCCCGGGATACCTCCCCCCTGTACCGGACCTCCGGCTCCATCGACATCGCCGGTTCTGCCCGAAGTATCCTTGCAATCACCCGGACCACCAACGAGGACAATCCGAATGAGCGCATCATGGTCCAGGTCAAATCCAACCTGGCCGCCACCGGCTCCGGCATTCTCTTTGAAGTTGGAGAGAAGGGCGTCACTTTTTTGGACGAGGTGGATCTCACCGCGGAGCAGGCCCTGTCCAAGCCAAAGGCCAGGGTCGGACGTCCAAGCGAAAAGGTGGACCAGGCTACTGCGCTGATCAAGGCCATGCTGCGAAACGGGAAGATGCTGGCCACAGATTGTGAGGCAAAGCTCGAAGCCGCGGGCTACAAGAAATCCACCATTAAGAAGGCCAAGCGAAATGCCGGCGTCGCCTCTGAAAAGGGCGGCGTCATCTGGTATTGGTCTCTGCCGCCGGAGGAAGCATACGCAGACGACTGGTGCAGAGACGTGGCTCCGGAGGAGCTTTTGCCGCTGTAAGCGGCCTTTTTTATTGCGTTCGTACCCAAAACTGCGACGGAGAAACAGGGGCTCTGCGCTGGAGTAACAAGCAACGAACGTGAGCGCTCCCGCCACGTTCCGCTTGTCCGGGGAGACCCCTGACACCCCCGCCGAAGCCCGCAAAGGAGGTCAAATGAAAAACAGAACGAGACCGCTGAAGATCAATGTGTATTTCACAGCGGAGGAACTGGCGGATCTGCAAGCAAAGGCTGAGCAAGCCGGTCTTTCCAAGAACGAATTCATCCGGAAACTGATTGCGGGAAAGAAGTTCAGAATCCGCCCGCCGGAGGAAGCGCAGCGTTTGCTCTGGGCGCTTTACGAAGCAATCGGCAATGCCAAACGCTTGATCGCTATGGCCGAAGAGACGAAGCTGACAGACGCGAACCAGATGCGGAAGGTTCTTGCTCGCCTCTACCTGGCTGTGGAGACCATTATCAAATTCTATCAAATTGAAAAGGAGGAATCTTAACATGGCTGTGACGTCGCTCTGGCCCATCAAGAATCGCGTGGACAAGGTGATCAACTACGCCTGCAATCCGGAGAAGATTACAGAGGAGTACTATGCCGAAAACGCCGCCCTGCACGTCATTGACGGGGTGGTGGAGTATGCCGCAGACGATACCAAAACCGAACGCATGGAGTACGTGACCTGCATCAACTGCACCAAGGAAACCGCCGCCGAGGAGTTCGTGCGGGCCAAGCAAATCTGGAACAAGGAGGACGGAAGGCTCTGCTACCACGGATATCAGAGCTTCAAGCCCGGCGAGGTGGACGCGAGAACTGCGCACGAGATCGGCGTTGCGCTGGCCCAAACGCTCTGGGGGCAGCGCTTCCAGGTGGTGGTCGCTACGCACTGTAATACCAACTCGTATCATAATCACTTCGTCATCAACTCTGTATCGTTCAAGGATGGCTACAAGTTCTACAACAAAAAAGCGGACTATAAGAAGATGCGGGATTGGTCGGACCGGATTTGTCAGGATTACGGGATCTCGGTAATCGAAAATCCGCAGCAGCGCAAGAAAGACTACGGCCTCCGAAAGGCTGAACAACGTGGGCAGCTGACCCATTCACAGATGATTCGGAACGACATTGACCGGGCCGAGAAAGCATCCCTGACCACACAGGATTTCGTCAATGTTTTGAAGAGCATGGGTTATACGATCCGGGTTTACGGAGAGAACAGATACCCGCTGAAGCATCCGACGATTACGCCGCCCGGCGGGAAGAAGAACTTCCGCTTTGACTCCCTGGGCAGTGGCTACGATCTGGGCAGCATCCTGGACCGTGTGAACCAGAACATGCGGGTGGTGCAGCCCTTTGAGGTTCCGAAAAAGCGATACTACAGCGCAAGAATGACCCGGAGACCGGCAAACAAGCTCACTGGCCTCCGGGCCTTGTATTTCAAGTACTGCTGCCTGCTGGGGATTATCAAGAAACACCCGAACCGCTGTCGGAAGGTCTCTTACCAGATGCGGGAAGACATCATCAAGCTGGACCGCTACATTGCCCAGGCGAAGCTCCTGACCTCCAACAAGATCGAAACCGGAGAGGATCTGGAAGCCTACAAGGGCAGCGTAGAACAGCGGATCGGGAATCTGGAGGCAGAGCGGACGGAATGCCGCAACATGATCCGCCGCACCACAGGCCGCGAGGACGGCCCCAGCGACGACGAGCTGAAGGAGAAGATCAAGCAGCTTTCCGGCGAGTTGAAGCAGGCCAGGAAGGAGCTGGAGCACTGTGTCGAAATAGCCGAACGCTCTGCACAGGTCCGTCAGAACCTCCTCGCCCTCCGCGCCGGCCGGGAGGATCGGGAATGGCAGAGTCGCTACACTGGTTACTCACGCCAGCCGTCGCGGGATGACTATGAACGATAACATTCAATTTTGCCGAGACAAATCGAAAATGACAGCAGAAAGACACCCCCTTCGACGGGTGTATCCACTTATTGACTTCTTGACGTGAAGGAAAGGAGGTGAAACCTATGTATGAAGGAGAACAGGGAGCAAGGCGCTTAGCGATTACTATGTATCATCGTCTGGATGATGAGGCGGCCATGCAGCGTCTGGCCTATATCCTGCACTACGAGTCTCAGCAGCTGAAGGATGACGTGCAGGCACTGTATGACTGCCTGCAAAGCCGGGAGGTAGCGAGAGATTACGAACGGTGAAAAAACACCTCTTCCCCGAGCGACGAGTGTACTGGCTTATTAACTTCTTGACATGAAGGCTGTGCTACCGGCCAAACGGGCAGAAAGGATTGTACATGAACAAAAACGAAATCACCTTTTCCATCGTTGAGCACCTGGCTGTACTAAGCGCAAGGCCCAGCGGATACACCAAGGAACTCAACCTGGTTGCCTGGAACGGTCACGACGAAAAGCTGGATATTCGGGATTGGGCTCCGGATCACAGCAAGAGCATGAAGGGCATTACCCTCACCGAGACGGAGGGCCGGGCTCTCCTGCGGGCCCTGACCAAATACTTCCAGCGGCTGGATGGAACCACCTGAACGAAACCGTATGACGTTTGCACCTGGGAAACCGGGTGCTTTTTTTATTTCAAAACAAAAATGATGGAGGTACAACATGAGAACTGAAATGATTCAAGTCAATACGTGCAGGCCCTTCGAGGGCAACCCGTTCCGGGTCCGGGACGACGCCGAAATGGAAATGCTGACGGACAGTATCCGGGAGTATGGCGTCATGGTGCCGATCATGGTACGGCCCCTGGGCTATGACAGCTTTGAGGTTGTTTCCGGCCACCGTCGGCTGCACGCCTGCGTCAAGGCAGGGATTGAGACGGTCCCTGCCTTTATCCGGGAAATGAGCCGGGACGAAGCCGTGATCTGCATGGTGGACAGCAATCTCCACCGGGAGGGTCTGCTTCCCTCCGAAAAAGCCTTTGCCTACAAGATGAAGCTGGAGGCCATGAAGCACCAGGGCCGAGCTTCTGGCCAACTTGTCCAGAAGTGGACCAGGGACGAGGTGGCCCTGTCCGAGAGTGGCCGGACCGTCCAGCGGTATATCCGGCTGACCAATCTGGAAAAGCCGCTCCTTGAGCTGGTAGACCAGGGCCGTATCGCCTTGACGCCGGCTGTGGAACTCTCCTATCTGCTTCCCGAAGAACAGCAAGCCGTCATCCAGACCTTTGAAACCGATGAAATTACGCCATCCTACTCCCAGGCAGTCCGTATGCGGAAACTGAGCGAGCTGGGGCTTCTCTCGATGGACAAGGTATTCGAGATTATGACGGAAGTCAAAGGGAATCAGAAGGAATATCTGAAGCTCGCAGCGGAGCGTTATGAGCCGTACCTGGGCCGCTTCACTACGCCGAGAGACAAGGAAGATTTCATTATGAAAGCCTTGGATTACTACACCAAGTATCTGGAACGGCAGCGGGCAGCCCGTGATTGGGACGCCCGCTGAGGAAGGAGGCATTATGGCAAGACAAGCAAAACGCCCCGAGCTCTGCGTCCACCGTGCGTTTACCAACGAGCGTGAAATGCTGGATCTCTTAGCCGACGCCTACAGGGTTTTCTTCGAGGAGAAAAAGCGGGTGAACTCATCAGAACGCACATTCGACACTGATGAACCCACCGACTATAATGGACCTACCGAAGACAACAAGGAGGATGAAGGCAATGGCCCCGCAGCCTAAGATCACAGCGCTTTACTGCCGTCTTTCCAAAGACGATGAACGGAGCGGCGAAAGCCTCTCCATCGAAACCCAGAAGACGATCCTTGCCCAGTATGCAAAGGAGCACCACCTTTTCCCGATTGATTTTTATATCGACGACGGCTATACCGGCCTGAACTTTGACAGGCCGGACTTCCAGCGAATGATCGACGATATTGCGCTGGGCAAGATCGGAACCGTTATTACGAAGGACTTATCTCGGCTCGGACGGGATCATATCCAGACGGGACAGTACGCCGAAATCTATTTTCCCACCCATAAGGTCCATTATATCGCCATCAACGATGGCTTTGACAGCGAAAACCAGCAGAGCACCATTTATGCTTCGCTGAAAACTGCCATCAACGAGTTTTACAGCCGTGATACGTCGGTGAAAATCAAGGCGTCCTTCCGGGCAAGGGCAAAGGAGGGAAAGCACCATTCTGTTGTCCCTCCCTATGGCTACCTGAAGGACCCTGCGGACAAGAACAACCGGATTCCGGACCCGGAAACCGCCCCCTATGTCGTAAAGATCTACGATCTTGTCCTCCAGGGTTGGGGTAATCACCGGATCAGAGACTATCTGCGGGAGAACAAGGTTCCCTGCCCGTCCTGGATTCACCATTCCAGAGGCTGGCTGAACAAGGCTGAGATGTTCCCTACAGAGGATTCCCGGTATATCTGGAGGGCGGAAACCATTCGAAACCTGATCCGAAACCCGATTTACTGCGGCGATCTCGCCTATGGGCGTTCCGAAACCATCTTCAAGACGAAGAAGCACCCAAAAACGGATGAGAGCAAATGGATCGTTGTGCGGGACACCCATGAAGGGCTTATTTCTCGGGAGGTTTGGGAAAGAGCCAATCAGCTTGTAGCAGTCAAACGGCAGGATTTCAAGGACTCCGTGAAAAACCCTACGAACCTTTTCACCGGTATTCTCAAATGCGCTGACTGCGGCAAGCCTCTGACTCGCCGGAAGTATGGAAGCAACTGCGACAGGATGATCTTCGTCTGCACCTCCTACACCACCTACGGCGTCCATCGCTGCTCCCAGCACAAGGTTTTCGAGGACGATATCACGGCTGTTGTGCTGGAGGATATCCGCTCTCTTTGCCGGGAGGCGAAGCTGGACAGGCAGGCATTGATTGACCGGATCGTAGCTTCCACACCCAAGCAGCCGGAGCAGAGCTACTCCCCGGATGTTTACGCCGCACTGACGAAGAGGCTCTCCGATCTGAACAAGCTGCTGGACAAGCTCTATGAGGATCACCTCTTCGGCAAAGTCAATACGAGCAACTTTAATCGGATGATGTCGAAGTATCAGACCGAGCAGGAGGTTGTCCAGGGACAAATTTCCGCATACGAGGAGATCCGGGCCGAAGAGAAAGACAAACGGTCCGTAGCTGAGAAGGTTGCAGATCTGTTCGTTCAGTACGGAGAGTTCGATGAATTGACTCCTGGACTGCTGAATATGCTGATCGACAAGATCACCGTATCGGAGCCCTATGTCCTCGATGGTCGCTTCAAGCAGGATGTCACGATCTACTACCGGTATATCGGAGCGCTCGACACGCTCCGACACGATTCTACACGCTTCTACAAATCCGAGAAATGCACCCAGGCGTCTCAACAGCGAGCTGCACGACAGATGAAAGAACGGGTAGCCGCTGTTGAAGCAGAGGTAAAGAAAGATCAAGATGCTTTACCAGCTGAAGAAAAGGCATTGGGTGCGTAATCGGAACTGAACTGGTTGCCGTTCATCGTTCAAAGTTTTCTCTTCGGCCCAGAAATAAAAGCGGCCAGCCTTCCACGGGAGGGCTGGCCGTAATTGTCTTAACTTCTAGTCAAACGGTGGAAAGATTACTCCATTTCCTGGTACTTATATTCTGTCCGCTCAATAATGGAGTCGTCTTCCGGGTTCTTTTCGACATATTGCGTAATATTCCCGTTGGAATCGTATGTGCGTTCATCCCAGTAACTTGTACTGCGTGATACTGTCAACATACGACCAGCTGTAGTATTTACCCATGAAGATTGATAGGAAATCGTCCCGTCTTCCTCGTAGCTAATCCATGATGTGTTCTCACCATCTTTATCGTACGCGTTGAAGTCATCCAATGTGCCATCTGCTCGGTAAGATGTTGCTTCGTAAGCACCGCTATCATCGGGATAAACATAAGTTGTCCAGCCTTTAATGCTTCCGTCATCATCGTATTTTTGCTGTTTTACCAATTTGCCGTTTGAATCATATTGATTGCGATATTCGTAAAACCAGCCGTATCCACTCGATGAAGATGTTTCCTCTTTTATGAGATTGCCTTGCTCATCATAGGAGTAATCTGTATGGAAACGAAGCTTTCCATCCTCATCATAGGAGTTCTCAATGGAAATCCTGCCGTGGGCATCGTAAGAGTACTCGTAGTGTAAAGTAATCTTGCCATTTTCATCATATGAAATACTGGAAAGTTCGTTGCCATTGGAGTCATAGGTTTCTTCATGGTGATACCAGACTGTTCCATCATCTTCATAACTAATGGATTTACTCGACAGTTTGGCGTCGTTAGAATCATAGGTATACTGATCGTGGCTGGTTAATATCCCTTCGCCGTTGTAGCTTTTATACTCTATTTCATTGCCATTTGCATCATACGTGTATTCAAAGTTTCCAGCAGGGGTATTCTCGCCCACAAATTGTTTGCCGGAGAGCAACTTGCTATTGGCATCATATACCCACTCGCTACGTTTCTGTACAGTGCCATCCGCTGCGTATTCCTTTGAAGCGATTTTGTTTCCATTTTCGTCGTATCCTTCGTCCCGGCGGCCAATAATGGTGCCCTCTCCGTCTACGATGGTATAGTGTCGCTCCTTGCTGGAACTGCCCTCATCAAGAGTCATTCGTTTGCTGACGGCCCCGTTGGTGTCGTAAGTGATGGCCTCTGTCATAACCCAGGCTTTGCTGTCTTTTTTTGCGGAATTGGCATTGCTACAAGCGCAGAGTGAAATGACAAGACAAACAAACAGAACCCAGATAAACACCTTTTTCATAGTGCGCTTCCTCCCATAAAGAACAGTAATGAGAGAAGAACCATGTCGGTAATTGCCCAGGAAACGGGCCTGGGGGATATGGCGAAGCCTTCTCTTATTATTTATTTTACCACGCCTTGTGAAAAAAAGCAATTTTTTTGGGGATGATATCAAAAGGAATAGTCAAGTCCGAATTTGTGTGTAAATTGCTTTAGGCATAACATGCAGGAGGCTGCTTAAGCCTCTTGTCTTCCACACAGCACAGGTGGCTGGCGCTGTCAAGGCCGCCGCAGGCGAGGCGCGAGCCGGTGCCTTGACAGG
>JAEEGL014925692.1_pt1 | contig 11083 bp, 8 predicted proteins | sample 9134231 | NCBI WGS metagenome assembly JAEEGL01 (sample SAMN16246548, study PRJNA631951) | gut metagenome | biome: gut microbiome; feature: rumen; material: fiber-attached | host: Bos | place: Iran: Karaj | collected 2018-10
AGAACGCAGGAACAACGACTACATACCGCAGTGGGATGAAGCTGTGGCAAAGGAATGCGGAGTGGAGTTTGTGGATATCCACAACATCACGGCAGACTATCTTGACAAGAAGTTCAGCAACAAGAAGGGCGACAGCGAGAAAGCAAAAGCAAAGGCATCAGCCTACTTCAACCACGACCATACGCACACCTCGCTGCTCGGAGCCAGAACAAACTGCCAGAGTCTGGCAAAGGGACTCAGGGATATCAACTCACCATTGGTTCAGTATCTGAAGTAATCGTTGCATTCTATTGTATTATTTTAACTACTTCGCTCGGCACGCAGTGACGCTTGCGAGAACAACGTGGAGCGAGAAATTCTTTAACTCCTTAACTCCTTCATAAACCCAGATAATGAACAACTCAAAGGTCCGTCCAAAGAAAAACCTCGGTCAGCACTTCCTCACCGACCTCGGCATAGCGCGTCGCATAGCTGACACGGTGGATGCCTGCCCCGACATACCTGTGCTGGAGATAGGCCCCGGCATGGGTGTCATGACGCAATACCTCTACCCCAAGGAGCGGCCGTTCAAATGTGTGGAAATTGACAGAGAGTCTGTGGCGTACCTGCAGGAGCACTTTCCGAAGCTGCAGGGCAACATAATAGACGGGGATTTTCTGCGAATGGACCTGAACGAAGTGTTTGAAGGAAAGCAATTCGTGCTTACGGGCAACTATCCGTACGACATATCATCGCAGATTTTCTTTAAGATGCTGGACAATAAGGAGCTCATCCCCTGCTGCACGGGCATGATACAGCGCGAAGTTGCGCTGCGTATTGCAGCCACTCCGGGCAACAAAACATACGGAATACTGAGTGTTTTGATACAGGCGTGGTATGACACGGAGTACCTCTTTACCGTAGATGAGGGTGTATTCAACCCGCCTCCAAAGGTAAAATCGGCTGTCATTCGCATGACTCGTAATGGCCGTACCGACTTAGGATGCAATTGGGAACTGTTCAAACGCATTGTCAAGGCGACCTTCAACCAGCGGCGCAAGATGCTGCGCGTATCGCTGAAACAACTGGTTTCACCTGCAGATGCCTTCGCATCATCGCCCATAGACCTGACGAAACGCCCTGAACAACTGACACACGAGGAGTTCGTAACGCTGACAAACTACATCAGCGGCATACTGTAGCTCTGCATTTCGCATTCTTATTTCTTAATTTTGAATTTTGAATTCTTAATTATTCATTCACCACAGCTCAATCACTTCCAGGTCACGGATGTTCTTTCCGTCGATGACAAAGCGCACCAACGTCCTGACAGCCTGCTGACCGGTGAGGCCTGCAGCACCGGGATTGATGTGCAACAGACCCAGATGACGGTCATACATCACCTTCAATATGTGTGAATGGCCCGATATAAATAGCTGCGGACGGTCGTGACACAGGATGCGATAGGCCTTAGGGTCATACCTGCCGGGATAGCCTCCGATGTGCTTCATCACTACATTCACATCCTCACACCTGAAGCTAAGCACCTCAGGAAACTCCACCCTCACCATGGAACCGTCGATATTGCCGTGCACCCCGCGCAGCAGAGCAACCTCGCGCAGCTTGTCGGCAACGCGGATATCGCCGAAATCACCGGCATGCCATATCTCGTCACACTCTGCAAAGTACTTGGCAAACTTCTCGTCCCAGTGGTTATGAGTGTCTGACAGCAGTCCTATTTTCTTCATATCGTTCTTTTGGATGATATACGTTATTCAATTTTCCCAAGTAGTCAGTATTCCTTGCTCCACATTTTTACGCAGCCCCAAAGGAGCGAGCGGAGCAGTTCTGACACATTACCAACCCTTGGTAATTGAGTTACCAAGCCTTGGTAATTGAGTTACCAACCCTTGGTAATCGGGTTACCAAGCCTTGGTAATCGGGTTACCAGCCCTTGGTAATCCGTTTTTTCGGCTTTTGCCTCTCTTCGCAAGTTGCTTATCTTTAACGGTACTCCGGTACTCAGGCGAGCAAAAACTTGGAGCAGGGCGTATTCAAACTTGCATATTATGACCGTCTCGCAATTCTTTAATTCGCCAATCTTTCCAACAATCCCCTGCAACCGTTCATGCAGTCACGCCATGTAGCATTGAAATCGCCCGTGTACCAGGGGTCTGCCACGTCCTGCATACCGTTTCCCGCATACTCCATGAGCATGTGTATCTTGTAGTCAGGGTCACCACCGCACATACGTTCCATGTTGCGAATGTTGTAACGATCCATACCGATGAGCAGATCATAGTAATCATAATCCCTTCTCGTCAGCTGTCTTGCGGTCTTACCGTCGCAGGCAATGCCATGCTCGGCAAGTTTACGGCGGGCAGGTGGATATACCGGATTGCCAATCTCCTCGGTGCTGGTGGCGGCAGAAGCTATCTCAAACATCTCGGAAAGACCTGCGTCTGCAACGAGTTTCTTCATGATAAACTCAGCCATAGGACTGCGGCAGATGTTACCATGACATACGAATAAAATTCTCTTCTTCATCATTGTGATTCGGTTTAATGTGGTTGCTAACCCACGTTAAGGTTGCCAAAGATACTAATAATATGCTCCACAGACAAGAAAAACAGGTTATTTCTTTTGCTAAATCAATAATAATTGCTACTTTTGTGCACTATAATCCTCATAAACTGCATCATGAACAGACGAATAATAGGCCTCGGCGAGACCGTCCTCGACATCATCTTCCGCAACGACCAGCCCTTGAAAGCCGTCCCGGGAGGCTCCACATTCAACGCCATGATTTCCATAGGACGCACAAAGACACCATGCGTCATGGCTACAGAGGTGGGCGATGACCACGTGGCAGACATTGTGACATCGTTCATGGAGGCCAACAATGTGGAAACATCATACGTGTTCCGCCACGAGGGAACACAGTCGCACCTGTCGCTGGCATTCCTCAATGAGAACAACGACGCGCAGTATCAGTTCTACAAAAACCATGCTGCCCTGACCATGAACAGCAGGATGCCCGAGGCGGCGAAGGGTGACATAGTGCTCTTCGGGTCTTATTTCGCCATCAGCCCCAAGGTGCGGGAATATGTTAGCACCGTCCTCAAAAAGGCGAAAGAGGCAGGTGCCACGCTGTATTACGATGTGAATTTCCGTGCATCACATAGGGCAGACCTCTCCGTCACCATGCCATACCTCCAGGAAAACATGCAGCTGGCAACGGTGGTGAGAGGTTCATCAGAGGATTTTCAGATACTTTTCGGCACGGGAGACGCCAACGAAGTGTATGAGAAATATATCTCACCCCATTGCGACACCTTTATCTATACGGACGGAGCGAAGCCCATCCGCCTCTTCACGCCAACGCTGCGTGCCTCCTACCCCGCCAAGGAGATAGAGACAGTGAGCACCATCGGCGCCGGAGACAACTTCAATGCCGGCTTCTGCTATGCCTTGTACCACTCAAAAAAGACCGATTTCAACGCTCTTTCTGCAGAGGATTTTGACCAGCTGATAGCCACAGGACAACGGTTCTCAGCGGCTGTTTGCCAGACATTAGACAACTATATACCCACGGATTTTGAATTATAACACATATTACATAACGACGCAAATCATCGCATGAGAAGAATTTTTACACTACTACTATTGACGTCATTCACCTGTATCTATGCACAGGATGCTGAGACCGAAGCCGACATCAGGGCATGGAACCTAAGCAGCCTGCCCGCTGAAGACGTGGCAAACATCACCGCTGACAGTCAGTGGAGCAAGGACTCAAAGAACCGTTATTGCTTCAAGGGAGCTATAACCGACGCTCCCATCACCGCCAACGGCACAGAGCTGACCATCACCAAGGGTCTGCGCTTCAATGTCCTCGACGGCTCCACCAACAGCGACGGCCGCAACCTGTATATGGGCGGCAGCACCAACGGCCTGTGGCTGGGTGACGGCTGCGTCATGATAATCCCCGACGCAAAGGCCGGACAATATGTTAAGGTGGAGTATATGACCTCTAATAAGTCCAACACCCGCACCATGAGCGTCACGAATGTCGTGAAGCAACTGGCTTCCACTTCCGGCACCACCCACACCACCGACACGGCCCGCATCGTGGCCGACGGTGAGGTGCGCCTGACTATCCCCAAGGGAATATACTTCTACAGTCTCTCCGTAGGCGACTCTATCGTCGTGGCAGGGTCAGCAAGCGGCGGTGCCACACCGTCAGACACGGAGAATCCGGACAACCCCAAGGACGAGACGCACGCATTTGACATCACCCAGGATTTCTCCCTGATGCACACAAACATCTACGGCAACGGCCCAAAGATTTATGTCTCGCCCACCGGCAATGACAGTAACGACGGTGCTACACCTGAGACTCCGCTGCTCAGCATACAGAAAGCCGTCAACATGGCAGTGGATCCAGGCACCACAATCATTCTCGCTCCGGGGGAATATCGCCCCACAGCCCGCATAAACATAGACCAGCGCAACGGTACTCACGATAACTATAACGCGATGGTGTGCCTTGACGGACGCGCTATCATAAACTGTGACCACCCCTATCACAAGCATAGCGACAACCCATATCAGGGTGTTCGACTCACTTCCTCATACTGGTACTTCTATCATATCGACATCACCAACGCCAGCGACAACGGCATGCTCATAGAGCGCAACAAGCCCGCAGGAGGCAGTTCCAGCGATGTTGCCAATGCTAACGACCAGGCTCACGATAATATCATAGAGGCATGCAACTTCTATAAGAACGGCGACACAGGGCTGCAGATGAAGAATCTCGCCGCCTATAACTATATCATCAACTGTGACGCCTACCTGAACTGCGACGAGGATCAAGGTGATGCCGATGGCTTTGCGCCCAAAATTTCCGTTGGAACCGGCAATTACTTCTTCGGATGCCGCGCCTATCTGAACAGCGACGACGGCTGGGATGTGTTCTATAAGAAGGACAGCGGCTTCGGCGACAATATGACCATCATCATGGACCAGTGCATAAGCTACAAGAACGGCTTCCTTGACGAGAACACCATAGCCCCCGACGGCAACGGCAACGGCTTCAAATGCGGCTCCAATCAGGGCGCTATGAACGTCTATCTGAACCGCTGTCTCGCCGTAATGAACAAGGCAAAGGGCTTTGACCAGAACCACAACAGCGGCGACATCATACTGAACAACTGCACCGGCTTCACATCGACAGAGAACGGCAGCAAGACCTATTCATACCGCATCTACGAGGATATCAACACCGGCGGCGGTCACAAGGTGGAGCTGACGAACTGTATAGCAATCAATGACAACGACGAGAAGGACAAGCGAGACTCTAACGGCAACGTCAAACCCAGCGAGTATGGCAAGTACGGAACCTACGGACGCTTTGAGGTGGACGAGACATTGCTCGGACTGACCGTGAAGACCTCAGAGTTTCAGAAGGCCTTCCCCATGTTCTTTGAGAGTATGGACCACGCCCAACTCATTGCTCCACGCGACGCAAACGACAACCTCAGCGACTGTACCTTTGCACATATCAAGCCGTCTGTCAACTATTCCTACACGGGCAACATGAAGAACTCGCCCACGTTCTCCGCCTCTTCCGACGCTCTCATAGACAGCGGTACGAAGATAGAGACCACCGAATATCAGGGTCTGCCCGTTCCGGCAATCCCTTATAGCGGCCCTGCGCCAGACCTTGGAGCCTATGAGACCGGCGCAATCACAGGCATCGGCAGTATCACGGCAGGCCATGCACGGACCGGCAACATCTCCCTGCACCAGACGCAGGGCGGCCCGTTGCTCATCACCGTAGCCGGAGCCACGCTGAGCGACAGCCATGACATCACGCTCCACGACCTCGCAGGCAGGCAGATTGCAGCCTACTCCATGCGCGGAGCCACCACAGCCATAGCGCTGCCAGCCGTCAATGCCACCTGCATCCTTACGGTGAAAGGCAGCAAAGCCAGCGAGTCCGTCAAGCTGCGCATAAAGGCAGAATAGGCTCCCGGCTCACATTCACAACACGATATATCCCCCATACGCATCGCTACAGTTACCTGTAGCCCGCGTATGGGGGATATTTCTTTCGCGTGCTTCATATATATAAGTAAGGTATAGGTGCTAAATAGGGTTGTTTCGCCACTATTATCGTTTCGGTTAACGAGTGTGAAAAAGTACAGCTGAACTATCCGTTCGGATGATGTACATCAACAAAATGACGTTGTGTACGCACACAATTACAGAAAAACTTGCAGGAATGAGGGAACAGACGTACCTTTGCATCAGAAATCAGAGAGATACTTAAAGCGGGTCTCGAAGATTGAGAGCGGGCAATACGAAGCCCAAGTAGAGTTAAATTGATTTGATTAAAAGGAAAAAAAGATTGTAAAGGAGATAAAGTTATGATCAAGAAAGTATTAGTATGGATGGTTTGTCATACTCCAGTAGTTGACCCATCGTATTATGCTAGAGCTTAGCCGAAAGGCGATTCTCTTAAGCAACCAAAAGAAAAGGAAAAAGGTTTTTTCAGGATTAGTTAGAAATTGTTTAGGTTAGTTAGTTGAGCAAAAGCTCGGGCCCCGAATGCATAAATCCGTGAGGACAGGCATTCGGGGCCTCTTTTTTTGTGCCTATACGTATGGTTGGATTCGCTTTTCTTCCCACATTGAAGAAGAAAAGAGGCTATATCGACTTTATTTTGTCCTCTGACGGACGGCTTCGAACATCAGGATAGCGGCGCTGACAGAGACATTGAGCGAGTCCAGGGCGCCGAGCATCGGTATGCGGATGTGAGCATCGGCGGCTTTGCGCCACTGATTGGTAAGTCCGGTAGATTCCGTTCCCATCACTATTGCAGTGCCGCAGGTCATGTCGGTGGCATAGTAAAGCTCAGAATCCTGCAGCTGCGCAGTAAGTATCTTGATGCCTTTTGACTTCAGAAAGGCTATGCACTCCTCTGAACTGCACGCCACTACTGGCACCGTGAAGACGGCACCGATGGAACTTCTGATGAGGTTGGGGTTATATAAATCGGTCAAAGGGTCGCAAACTATCACGGCATCCACCCCTGCAGCATCGGCACTCCTTAGTACTGCACCGAGGTTTCCCGGCTTTTCCACACTCTCCAGCACCACTATCAGCGGCTCCTGCGGCAAGGACAAGTCGCTGAGAGACTGCTTCTTAGCCCTCACGATGGCTATGGCGCCCTCCGTACTTTCACGATATGCCACCTTCTCATAGACGTTCGGCGTGAGTGTAAACGACCTTTCTGCTGGCATTGGCTTACCAATCACATTGGCAGCATGGGCCTCCTGCCCCTTGGGAGCAAGCATAAACAGGCTGTCTATATCGTAGCCGGCCTCTATGCAATGGCCTATCTCGCGCCGGCCTTCTACTACGAACAGTCCCTCTTCGCGCCGCAGGGAGGACTTCTGCTGTAGCGCGAGGAGGTGCTTTATCTTTGGATTTTGTGTACTTGAGATTATCAAAATGAATAGAAAAGTGATAATTGAAACAACGCCCCTCGCCCTTGGTGTAGGCCTGGAGGGGGCTCTTATTGCAACTTTATGAGTCCATAGATGCCCAGGAGCGCCACCATGAGTGTCTGTACGCTATGCACGATGATGACAAACAGGAGTGCGGTCTCGTCTGTCACACCATAGAGGATGAGCATTGTCTTGACTGCAAAGTGCCACGGACCGGCACCGTTTGGCGTGGGAACCAGCACCGCAACACATCCTACGATGAAGCAGACGATGGCGCAGGTGAGGCTAAGCCCCGCCGTTGCGTCAAAGCAGAAGAACGTGATATAGAAGTGCAGGAAGTATGCCACCCATATTCCGAAGCTATAGAAGAGGAACAGCGGCACGTTGCTTACGCTTCTCAGCGACGTGATGCCTGACATGATGCCACAGGCCGTAGCCTTCACCTTATCATAGAAAGCCAACTTCTTTCTGAAGATATACGCCCCCAGCAGTGTGGCAACCATACACGCCGCGATGACAAGATAGCCCATGGACGAGAACTGTGACAGTATCGCCGTGATGTCATCGAAGCGCGTTCCAGTCTTGCTAAAGAAACTCAGGAACACCGGCACCTGCAGCAGAAACACCATCCCCACGATGAGCATGATGATGAGAGAATCTACAACACGTTCTGTCACAACCGTTCCGAGTGCCCTAGCGAAGCTGACACCGTCTTTCTTTGACAACACTCCACAGCGGGTGAACTCACCTACGCGGGGCACAAGGAGCGATGAAGCGTATGAGACGTATATGGATCGGATGCAAGTAGAGGTGCGGGGCTTCTCGCCGAGCGGCTCCAGGAGCTGCTTCCACCGCAATCCGCGAAACGCCTGAGCAATGACGCAGAACGGGAACGATGCCAGCATCCACCACCAATTCATCTCATGGAGGAGCGTATGCTGCACCATGCGGAAATCGAAGTCACGATACATCCAATAGAGTATCGCAACGCCGAGCATGAGCGACATTGATACATTCAACGTCTTGCGTATGTGAGGGTGTTTCTTAAGCATTCCCGTAAAATTGGGACAAAGGTACGATTAAGTTATGAGATACGCAAGAAATCAAACCACGAATTACGCGAATTACACGAATGAATGGCAAAACAGATGGATGTAATAGATGATTAAAGTTTCGGAAATGCGCCATGAAAGGGCAAAAGAAGTTCATTCGAGTTGTTCTGCTGCCCTTACAGGGCGTGATTACTGTTTGCCTTCATACCCAGGGCGCTGCCCTGGGCTACATGCTTTTGCCCTTTCAGGGCGTTTTTCTACTTCAGAAACTCCTATGACATGAATGACTCCTACATATAGAATGTCAAAATCACTTTTGTCACTGTTTGGCCTTTTTTGTGACAAATGCGTTTTTCGCACCTTCAATTTTCGGGCAAATTTGCGAGCACGACCACTCACGCCACAAATATCACCAAAAATCGCACGAATAGCCAAAGTGCTTATAATCAGAGTGTTCGGCGCTTCCCGCGCCGAATATCATTCACAAAAACCGCCAAAACGACCACAAAAATAGGGGTAAAAGACCTACTATTACCTCCTAATAGACCTGCTTTTAGCCAGTAATAGACCTACTATTGCAAGGTAAAAGACCTACTTCCACTCAGTAAAAGACCTACTTCCACCCTCAATTATGCATTCTGCACCATGAATTATGCATTATTTCACCCTTCTTCCGCTCTAGATTTCATTTTTTAGTCGAAACTTTCAAAATGACAATTTGTTCATTTTTTAGTTAAAAAAGTGTCATTTTGTAAATTCGGCACCATCGGCTACAGAGGCCTGCTACCACACCCCATTTAGCCCGCTTGCAGACCCCTTACGGCGTTAAACGATGTTAAATATAGCACATTTTCGCCCAAAACATTTGGTGATATGAAAACTTTTGTATTACCTTTGCAGTGTCCTATTAAGGTAGTACACTAAAATTAATTAATAATGCATAATGCATAATGCAAAATTATCAGTGCATAGAGCATAATTCACACATCATAATTAAGCAAGCTATGATTGACGTAAGGAACATCCATTTCAGCTATCCAGGTCAGAAGAACCTGGTATTCAAAAGTTTCAATCTTCGTTTAGAGCAGAACCGTATCTATGGTCTGCTGGGCAAGAACGGCACCGGAAAGAGCACATTGCTCTATCTCATCGCAGGCCTTCTGAGGCCAAACAAGGGCTATGTGACTGTAGATGGCGACGTGGCGGCAGAGCGCAGGGCCGAGATGCTCAGCGAGATATTCCTCGTGCCCGAAGAGTTTGACCTGCCCAAATGCCGTCTGAACGAGTACGTAAGTCTCAACCGCACGTTCTACCCCCGCTTCAGCGACGACATCCTGAGCAGCTGCCTCAGCGAGTTCGGCCTGCCGGAGAATCCCAATCTGCAGGAGCTCTCAATGGGTCAGAAGAAGAAAGTGTTCATGAGTTTTGCCCTTGCCACCTGCACCAAGTACCTGCTGATGGACGAACCGACCAACGGCCTCGACATCCCGTCAAAGTCGCAGTTCCGCAAGGTAGTGGCACAGTCGATGAGCGAAGACCGCACGCTCATCATCTCCACCCACCAGGTGCACGATGTGGAGCAGCTGCTGGACCACATTCTCATCCTCACGGAGCGCAATCTGCTGCTGGATGCCGCCACAACGGAGATACAGCGGAAGTACGTCTTCGGCTATCGCACGCCGTCAGAGATGGACTCGACGGTCATCTATGCAGAGCCGTCGCTGCAAGGCAACGCCGTGATAGCACGCCGACAGGAGGGCCAGCCCGAGACGCAGATAAACTTGGAGCTGCTGTTCAGCGCCGCCGTGCAGGACAAATTAAGCTAAATGACTGTAATAATAAGGTAACAATTACAACCCACTAAAAGCAATATAGACGATGAAAAATTTCAATACAAAACGCATGTGGCAGGTGCTGAAGTACGACCTGCTCATCAATCGCAGGCAGAATCTGGCAACTTTTGCAAAGATAGCGTTAATCTTCTTTATCGTGTTTTCCTTTTTGTTCATAGTCAACACATGGTATTACCCCGATGGCAGAGTGGGCGAAATAGGAGAGGGAAACTACGTAATGACACTTCTCACAATAGGTCTCTGTACCGTGTTCTATGGCTCCTGGATCCTCCGCCACATGGACACCAAGCAGCATCGCACTGCCTACCTGATGCTCCCTGCCTCACCCGCCGAGAAGATGGTGGCCCGACTGCTGATAACAGTAGTACTGTGGCCGCTGGCATGTATAGCTGCTATCGTGGCAGCCGACATGCTGAGATGGCTTATACACGTAACTCTCCAGGTGGGTCTGAACGGTACCGTGACGCTGCCGACGCTGCAATTTATCAGTTACACTCCGTGGCAGGCCATAGTAATAAGCATATTGGGCACGCTATGGGCGCAGTCCCTCTACATAGCCGGAGGCGCACTCTTCACACGCCGCCAATGGCTTCTCACGGGAACAGCATTACTTATACTGGCTATGGGGGGCGGTGGAATGATTGCTCGCGCGTGGGAGTATATGTTTGACGAAGCCCTGAAC
>JAEEGL014990262.1_pt1 | contig 11083 bp, 10 predicted proteins | sample 9134231 | NCBI WGS metagenome assembly JAEEGL01 (sample SAMN16246548, study PRJNA631951) | gut metagenome | biome: gut microbiome; feature: rumen; material: fiber-attached | host: Bos | place: Iran: Karaj | collected 2018-10
CATCCTGAGCCAGGATCAAACTCTTCATTGTATTATTGTTGTACTTTCTTATTATCCTGTTTAGGGTTCCGCTGTTGCTTTCAAGTTTACCTTGCTTGCTTCTTATGCTGGCTTCAGACTTTCAAAGAACTTCCCGCCCCTCTTCCCTGCTTGGCTTTCCCTCGGGGCGAAAACGGCTGCAAAATTACAGCTTTTTCCGATACAAACAACAAAAATCGAAAATATTTTTTCAAAAAAATTGGAGAGCCTTGTAAAAGGCTCTCCAACAGTACTTTAAAGCAAAAAATAATTTTTACTTTTTCAGAAGATCCCTGATTTCAGTCAACAGTTTGATGTCCTCTGAAGGTTCAGCTGGAGCAGGTTCGGGGGCTGGTTCTTCTTTTTTCTTCAGCTTGTTCATCCCTTTCACCACCATGAAGATGCAGAAGGCAATGATGATGAAGTCGAAGATCACCTGGATGAAATTACCCCAAGTAAGGGCCAATTCAGGCTTGACCACCGTCTCGCCCTCCATAACGGCTTCACGGATCACCCATTTCCAGTCGGTGAAAGTAAGACCGCCCGTTGCCGCACTAATCAACGGCATGATGATGTCTGACACCAAAGAGGTGACAATTTTGCCAAATGCACCGCCGATGACCACACCTATAGCCATGTCCATCACGTTGCCCTTGACGGCAAATTCCTTAAATTCTTTTAATAAGCCCATAGTACCTAGTATTAAATGTTACACCTTAATTAATAGTCCGTGCAAATATAGAAAAGAAAAATCAAAATTCCGAAGTAAAATGAAATTCTATGTCAGGATATTTTTCCATCGCGATTTGCAACGCGTAGGGAGACTCGGCCAAAAACACATCCCTACCCTCCTTGTCCTCCGCCAAGTTCATCGCCTTGCGGTTTTTGAAATCGGCCAACTGCGCCTCGTTGTCGCTGGTGATCCAAGCGGTTTTGTAGAGTGAAATCGGCTGGTAACGGCAAGAGGCATTGTATTCGTGCAGCAGACGGTATTGTATCACCTCAAATTGCAGTTCTCCAACGGTGCCAATAATCTTCCTTCCCGTCATCTTGCCTGTAAACAGCTGTGCCACACCTTCGTCGGTAAGTTGTTCCAAGCCTTTGTTCAACTGCTTGGCCTTCATTGGATCGGCATTCTCCACATAACGGAACTGTTCAGGCGAAAAGCTCGGGATACCTTTATAGTTGAGGATTTCGCCTTCGGTCAACGTATCGCCGATTTTGAAGTTGCCCGCATCGTACAAACCCACAATGTCTCCTGGAAAAGCCTCGTCAAGCACCGACTTTTTCTGCGCCATGAAAGCGGTCGGGTTGGCAAACTTCAGTTCACGGCGTTGGCGTACATGGAAATAGTTCTTGTTGCGCTCAAAGCGACCCGACACCACGCGCACAAATGCAATCCGGTCACGGTGATTGGGGTCCATGTTAGCGTGAATCTTGAAGACAAAGCCCGTAAACTTATCCTCGGTTGGCTCAATATGCCGCTCTTCGGTATCGCGACCCACCGGTGCAGGGGCGATCTCAATAAAACAGTCAAGCAACTCTTTGACACCGAAGTTGTTCAAAGCGGAACCAAAAAACACAGGACAAATGTCCCCGTTCAGATAAGCTTCTCTGGAAAAAGAATCGTAAACACCCTGCACCAGGTCTGTTTCATTTCGAAGGGTCTCTGCATCTTCGCCAATCATTTTGTCGAGCTCAGGGTTGTTGAGATCATCGAAGGCGATACCCGCAGTGATGTGCTGTTTGTCTGAATTGAAGAGATACAGGCTCTTGTCGTAAATGCTATACACTCCCTTGAACTTCGGGCCCATGTTGATCGGCCAACTCAAGGGCGTCAGATGGAGACCCAGTTTCTGCTCAATCTCGTCAAGCAATTCAAAGGCATCCTTGCCAGGACGGTCCATCTTGTTGATGAAAACGATGATGGGCGTGTTGCGCATCCGGCAAACCTCCACCAGTTTCTCGGTCTGCGACTCCACACCTTTGGCGGCGTCAATCACCACGATGACACTGTCCACGGCGGTCAGCGTTCTGAAGGTGTCCTCCGCAAAGTCTTTATGGCCTGGGGTGTCCAGAATATTGATCTTGATGCCTTGATAGTCGAACCCCATCACCGAAGTGGCCACGGAGATGCCACGCTGGCGCTCGATCTCCATCCAGTCGGAAGTGGCGGTTTTACGGATTTTGTTCGACTTTACGGCACCTGCCACCTGGATGGCACCACCATAGAGCAGCAGTTTCTCAGTCAGCGTAGTCTTACCCGCATCGGGGTGGCTCACGATGGCGAAAGTCCTTCGCCTATTGATTTCTTCTAAAAACGTCATTGGTCTTCGATTTCAAAATCGTCTGCAAAAATAGGAATAAAATCCTTAAGTCGTTCTGTCATGGCCCGATGAACGGTAACCAACGCAACACTATCGCGATACGGCAGCCGAAAGTCATACCTATTATTAATATAAGGAATGGTCGGGACAACATAAAACTGGTTTTTACCATGAATGTACCCACGATGCACATAATACGGAATGTAATGGGTACTGATGACCCGACCTGTAAATCGGTTCACCTCCGCCTGTACCATGATACCGCCATTGGTGTTGTGCCGACGCTGGTTGGAAACCACATTGCCCATGGAATAGTAGACCACCACAGGATGTCCATCAGGCGCGTATAGGGTGTCTGCATCCTGTGAAACATGGGGGTGCCCTCCAATGATCAGGTCGGCACCGTGACGAACCAGGAAACTGGCATAATGGCACTGATACCGGTCGGCTTGCAGTTGATATTCATTCCCCCAGTGGATAAACACCACTTTCAGATCGACGCCCAATTCTTCAAGGCGCTTGAAGTCCCGAATCACCTCCGCAGTATCCATCTTGTTCACCATGTTGGGTGCTTTCGTTTTCAAGCCGTTGGTGCCGTAAGTCATATTGAGGAATCCCACCTTCAGTCCCCTCACATCGACCACCAAAGGATAGGTGGTGTCACGACTCATGGTGTCGACATAACTTCCTGCATGGAGCATTCCTACGCTATCGAGCATCTGGATGGTGCGTTCCAATCCAGATTGTCCATGGTCAAGCACATGATTGTTGGCCGTGAAAAGCACATCGAACCCTGCATCGTCCAAAGCATAGAGCAAAGCATCAGGCGAGGAAAAGCAAGGGTAAGAAGTATAGGGAGGGCCGGCAAGGGTGACTTCCAAATTGGCTAGGGCCAAGTCGGCTCGACTAACGTAGGGTTCAACGTAACGGAAACAATCATGATAGTCGTAGGTTCCTGTAGTTGGGTCGTATGCAACCCTCCATTGGGGCTCGTGGCCCATGACATCACCGGCAAAGAGCAGGGTCACCACGCTGTCGGCCAGATAGGCTTCACGCTCTGCAGCCTCTTTCTTCAGGCGAACCGCCTGCTCATTGGATGTGGCGGTCGCAAAAGCTGCCCAGACAATCATCCAAATGATGATCACGGATGACAGCCATAACAGCCATTGCCGGTCAATACTTCTCTTGGGTTTCATGCATAAAAAAAGCGCAAACCCCGAGGCTTGCGCTTCAGCGGTCCGGACGAGACTCGAACTCGCGACCTCCTGCGTGACAGGCAGGAATGCACAAGCACGTTATCCTGCTGAAAATCATCATATTGTGTCTGTCCGTACAAGCATATTATTCAACTATTGTTCAACTTTTGCAAGAAAAGCGGCTCTGCGTTTGCGATGCAGAGATAAGGAAAAAACATGAAAGATGTCTATTTGATGAGATTAATTCTGTAAGTAAGGTTGAGTCCTGCAACCCATCGGCCCTGATAGTCTATCGCCCCGAATGTCGAAAAGGCGGTCTTCGGCATGTTCATCCTCACCTCTCCGACAAGATAAGGCGCAATGCCGCCATCGTGGTACATCGCACCGGCACCAGCGTCAAGCGTCAGCCTCGGCATCTTGTACTCGGTCTTGACAATATTGTTTGTCACGATGGTGTTGTGTGTGTAGAACCGCATCGAGTCCACCGCTGCCATTATGCCGTGATACCACACGTCTGCGGTGTCGGGTACGGAAGCAAGGTGCCACTCCATCGGCAGCTCCACCAATACCGAGTCAACGGTGGTGTCATGTACTGCCACAGGGAACGGCACCTTTATCTTTTTATATACCGTATCGGGTGGCGAAGGCACGTAAACGACATGGGTCTCGACAACGGTGTCCGTCTCCACGATCGTACCGCAAGCAGCCTTGCCCTTGTCATAGCCGATGATGCCTCCGAGCATACCAGCTCCGAGCATCAGGCCGATGGCAGACAGGAGCAGAAATCCAAACAATTTTAACTTGTCGCCCATGATGCGTCAACTTTTTTCGTTTTCGTTTACGTATTCTATCTCCTCTATCCACGCCCATTGCTTCCAAGGACGCTCGGATAGCTTGGTTCTTACGACCCCGTAACGATGGCCTCTCGCCTCGATGACTTCTCCGTTGCCGACATACACGCCAACATGTCCCGCCATGAAAACGGCAATGCCTGGCACGTCGGGCATGGCTTTCATGTCCGATCCCTTGCGCTTGCAATGCTGGTAGAACATGTCTGCCGAGAGGTCGTGCATCCCGTTGGAGCAATACACAGGCCTCACGTCATCGGCATCGTCCGTCCACATGTACCCTTTTATGAGTCCGATGCAATCATGCACTTTTTGCCCGTACTGCCTCGGAAAGTCCGTGTCGGTGTAGTAGCTTGGGTATTGCTTGCGCTTGGCGTCGTACAGATGTTCGCTCGCCTTCTGCCCGAAAGTCCCGTACCAGTACGGCCTTCCTAACTGCGCCTCACAGTATTCCACCAAGCCGATGTTGGTCTTCCTCGGTTTCTGTGTGGCAGGCTTGCCGAGCAGCTTCGCCACAATAGCCTTTATTCTCTCCTTCGTTGGTTCCATTTCTCTATCTTGTTATGGTCCATACAATGAATAGTTGTATTGCCTGACCGACCAGTCCGCCGAGCATCGTTGCAAGCCAGTCGAGCCAGTCCCAAGCCATCCAAGACCATTCCCGAATCGGCTTGTTGCCGTTGGCGTGATGCACGTCTTTGAACTCCATTCCCGAGGCGACGCCGAGGATACAAAGCATGGTGAACACCAACCCTATCGGGATAGCCAACAACAGGTGTTTCGTCCTGTTGCTTTCCTTGAGCCACCTACACATCGCCGCCTCCTTTCTGTTCTTCCTGTTGTTCTTTCCGCCATTCGTCGAAAGGACCGTCGAGAAAACCGACTATGTCGCTCACGGTGTCTTCTAACTTGTCGAGCTTGATGAGGATGCGGCTTTGGTTGTCGTTGCCAGCGTCCTGCTTCTTGCTCACTTCGTCAAGCACGCCAAGCACCTTGTCCTTGAAGTAGTCCACGAGGTCTATCTGCTGTCTCTGCGTCTCTACGTCAGAAGCCTTGACCTCGTTCTGCTTGAGTCTTCGGTTCTCCTTGCGATAGGCTATCATGCCAATTACGCCCAGCAGTGACGTGCCTCCGAAGATGATGTTAAGGATGTCGTTGATTTCCATATCGTATGTACAACTTTTTGTTTCAGTATAATAGAGTCAGTATGTATTTTGCCTTGTTGTAAAAGTTCCATTTTTATGCGTTATTAGATTTGGTTGTGACTACATAGTAGTATGTGCCAGTAAACTTGGCTGTAGGTTGGTCGTTGTTATCTCTTAGGTGTATGGTAAGGGTATTACCAGATGTGTTATACTCCATACTAGATATTACCGTGCTTGTGCTATTCCCTTTTCTCGCATCGGCTTGTTGCCGTTTGCGTGGTGAACATCCTTGAACTCCATGCCAGAAGCAAGACCTAAAACACAAAGTATCGTAAAAACAATTCCACAAGGGATTGCAAGCAGGAAATGCTTCATTCTATTTGATTCAGTTATCCAACTCATAGTTTAGTATAGTAATGTAAGTATGTATTTTGCCTTGTTGTAAAAAAAGAAAGGCGCAGCAATGCCCCTATACACAGTGACACGATACCCACCGCTGTCAACTATTATAGAAAAATCGATACCTGCGCCATTCAGCGATGCGGAATGGTGTTCTGACGGCTGCTCCCACTCTACAATATAGTAGTTTTGTGCATGTACCGTTCCGACTCGCATGATATTTGTCAATATACCAGAACCAGACTGCGATTGGGAAACATGGAAGTCGTCTGAATGTATTGCAAATAACGCCAATCCATTTATGTTTTCAATCTTTCTTTCGGTTATGTCAAACGAAATCGAGGAAAGCATGGTACCAGAACCTTGTTCCGTGTATTCGTTATTGTAGATGTTAGTTGAACCTTGTCCATACTTGCCTTCAACACCTAATATCGTAGTTCCATACTTGATGTTTTCAGATTTCAACGTCTTGTTAGGATTGCTGTCAGACATCTCGGACAAATCCACGCTGTTGAAATAGTCGTATCCAGCATCAGACGGATAATACACTTCCTCTATCGAATCTGCACTTCCGTATTCGATGTCACAAGGACCAGACGTGATATGGGGAGGAGAACCGCCACCTGTTCCAGTGACACCAAGTATCGTGACACCGTTGACAATGTTTTCTGGAGACAAGTAAGGGTCTGACACTTGGGCATATCTCTTCTTGTTGCCAAGGACGTCGATTTGGCTTGTGCTGTTTATCGTTTGCGTTCCTGCGATTTGGTTCAGTGTCGTATAGCAGTCTTCAAGTCCGTAGGGGTCGACGCTTCCAGACGGAACTGGCATTAAATTCCACGCCCTCAGTTTCGCCTTGATATTGTTAACTAGTGTGTTTAGTGTTGTAAGTTTGCTCGCTATGCTCATTTTTTCTTCGTTTTAGTTGTTTCCTCCACCTCCGCCACCAGACTGTCCATTGATGATGACGTCAAGTGCAGTTTCTATGTCGCCAAGCATGTCATACATCACAGCCTGGTGATATTCTGTCAATACTGGATCTTCTTCGTCGTCGGCCTCATATCTGTACATCGGATTGTTGTCTTCAAGGTTCATTGAATACCAATCCGTATCTGTTGTGGCAGATGCGTTGTGGCACCCTAACCTTATGACTGTTTGCCCATATTCAAGGTATTTATAAGGAATCACCATTTTTCCACCATCGGTGACTTTGACATACCAACTATATCTATCAGCGTCCACATTGAGGAATAGTGCAGATTGGTTGACGTATGCCGTAGATGGAGATTGCGTGGCTCCGATGTAATCCTTGTCTTCGGCGGTGGTCGCTCCGAACAGCATCTTCCTCATATCGGCATGTTTGAATGTAGCAAGAAGCGTAAGCCCGTATGCGTTGGTGTTGCCAGCCACATCAGTGCCATCATAGTAGTATATCTTCGCACCGTGAGGGAAACGGTCAATTGTGTTCGCTACAGGTTTTGTACCTCCTTTGGGATCTGGATATACAAGTGAAACCAACTCCTCTTCTATGTTGAATGCACACAACGTGTTTTGTAGCAATCCCCTTGCCCCTACTTTCACCCTGTCAAAGTAAGCGACTCCTTCTTGCAAGCCTTCTATTGCTGAATCGTGTTCGGACAACACCGTCTGCAAGGTCTTCTTATTTGTAACTGTCTTGCCGTCATAGCCACCAACATTATAAAGATAATAGTCTCCGTTCGCCATCACCTCGACAGCGTTCTTGCGGTTTGAACCAATACCAGTGCCGATACCGATAGAATGCCTTGTCTTTGTTGCGTCTGTCGACCCGTTGTTCGACTTGTTGTATGCACCTTCGGCATGTTCACATGAGTTATATGCGATTGACGAAAGACCTTCTGTATGTGAATAGCTTCCGCTAGCCTGACCACTGGCACCTTCTGCGTGAGAATATCCTCCAATCGCCTGATTGTTGTAACCTTCCGCATGTGAAAAATCACCACTAGCAGTAGCGGAACGTCCCTCGGCGTGCGAACAAGTGCCTGACGCTACCGAATATCGTCCTTCGGCATGAGCGTATGAGTTAGATGCTTGGGTATACTGGCCCTCCGCGTGAGAATAATAAGCTGAAGCAATAGTGCCGTAACCTTCGGCGTGAGAATATTGCACGGATGCTAATGTGTTGTATCCTTCTGCGTGGCAATAACCAGCCGTGGTCGATGTCCCATATCCCTCCGCATGGGAAGCGACACCAATGGCATTACAATTCTGCCCCTCGGAATGGCCTCTTGAATTGAATGCCACACCTCGGAGTACATAAGCATCAACAGGGTCTGTTATCGTTCCCAAATTATTGTTGTTTGTCGTAGCGGTTGTTCCGCTAACGGCAGTGACGTAGACGTACTTTTCACTTCCGTTAATCATTGCCATTATTACGTCACCGACTTTCACCTCCGTTGATGTAGTATACGTCGTACCGCTTCCCGATATTTGTATCGCCGTCCTGCTTCCAGAACCTTCTGCGTGTGAACCAGCAGACCCAGTGGCCAATGTGGTATTGCCTTCTGCGTGGTCTGATTCACTGCGTGCCACAGTCGCCACACCTTCGGCGTGACTACTATGTCCTCCCGCCAAAGTCCCGTTGCCCTCGGCGTGAGAGTAGTTCCCAGCGGCTGTAGTGCCGTTACCCTCGGCATGGCACCGACCGCCGCTTGCCGTCGTACCTACACCTTCGGCATAGGCGTAATACCCAGTGGCGGTGTTACTAGATAAATCTCCTACAATAACAGCTGTTGCTGGATTATCCGCAGTACCTCCGCGCCTGATGTTCGGTTTGTTCAGCACTTCATTGTCGGCACCAAGTGCAGCCTCCCAGTCTGGCTTCACGTTTTCTTCGACCCAACTGTGCCACGAACTGTTGTAGTATTGTCTACTCCATACCTTACCATTCGCTTGTGCGTAAATCTGCTTTATGCTTTTCCCTTCTTCAGTAGTAGATGTCGTGGTTCTCAACACAACCAAAAAAAAGCTTCCTGTTGAACCTGGTGGCGTGTTAAGTGTATTGCCTTGTACGGCACTACCGATGTATCCGCCAGATGTAATATATGTCCCTACGGTCTTGTAGTCGTTCAAGTCGGCCTTGTTTGAGGAAGTGGCGATTATTTCCTGCGCATTGATTTTGTTGTAATCAACTGACGACATCGCTCCGTTTAATGACGAAGATGCAAGACTTAAAGCCACACCGTTCGCACTTACCGATAGACCGTTTGCGTTGTTCGGGTCAATTACAACCGAGACCGTGTTGTTGGAGCTGATGTTGATACCGTTGCCTTGCGTGTACACGTCGACCAATTCGTTTACCAAGATGTAGATGTGTTGGTCGATAGCCGTGCCGCTTTGCACGTTCACGACAAAATCCAAGTATTTTCCTGCTTGTGTGACTGGAAGAGGATTCGTGTGCGATGTATCCTCTACGTTGTAATAACCTCCGTTATATTCTACGACATCAATGATTTCACCGCTTTTTACAAGAAAATCCTTAGGAATGTTGATTTTCGCACCGACAGCAGTACCGTCCTCTGTAAGTTGGTATGCCGAAAGGTAACCTTGGTCAGGTGTGGTAGAAACTATAGTGTATTGGTGTATTCCAGACAATAGGTTTTGCAACGGTTGACTTGTTGTCGGGTTTGTTCCAACGTAATCACCTACGCCATATAGATACATGTTTCCGTTGGCCATCACTTCGACTGCATTCTTTCGGTTCAACACACCAGTTCCTATTCCTATAGAATGTCTGGTCTTTGTTGCATCAGTATTACCTGCATTTGACTTGTTGTATATTCCTTCAGCGTGCTCGCCTTCGTTTGAAGTCACTGTCCCGTTTCCTTCTGCGTGAGAAGATGCACCAAACGATTCTGTCCCGTAACCCTCAGAGTGAGAATTTATTCCAAACGACATCGTTGTATTACCTTCTGAGTGGGATTGGTCTCCTATGGCTCTCGTCTGCCTACCCTCTTTGTGAGAATATTGACCGATTGCACCATGATTTAAAACCGACACGGTATCTTTACTTAAAACCCCCATGGTTTCGTTGGTAGTGAAACTTGAATTGGTAGGGGTACTAGTGACATATACATATATGGATTTGAACAATAATATGTCGCCTACTGAAAGGTTGTGGTGATTTTGTGTACCGTACGAAAGTGGAGTTCTCCCCGAACCACCAGTTACACCTGACAACAACGTGGCGGACCCAGACCCGTACCCCTCGGAGTGTGAAGCATCTCCAGATGCCAGTGACAACACACCTTCTGCATGTGAGTATTGACCTATCGCAATATTGTTTGTGATGTCGCCTTCAACGATTGCTGTCGCAGAATCACCTGACGAACCACCACGCTTTATATTCGGTTTGCTCAGTATTTCTGCGGCAGAACCGCTCGCTGCCTCCCAGTCGGGTTTCACGTTGTCACCGTCGTTCTCAACCATGACGAGGTTGTATCGTGTCCCGTCATAGAGGAAGAGAGCCTTGCGCCCCGCCTTGATGACATTTGCTGCGATGGCGGCACCGTTGTTGTAGATTGGCTTTGCCGCCTCTCCGTTGATGCTCATCGTAGCGTTGGCAGGCACGGCGTTGGAGAACTTGACGGCAACGAAACTGTTTTCTGCAAGAGAGTATCCAGACATTGTAACAGACATGGGTGAAGCAGATGATGAACAAGTGCCATAGCCCTGCCCTTTAAGTTGGTCGATGTTGATGAGTTTGTCACCAAGATACAACAACCCGCCGACTTCCATGCTTTCTGGAGAGAAAGAGCCGTTTTCATTAACGAAATACAGCGTATTGCCGTCTTTCGGTGTGAGAGCCTCGAACTCTGATGTCGAAGCCCTCACGCATCTTACTCTGTCGGTCGTAACCATAGCAAAGCTCTCTTGTTTTATTCGTTATTGCTCTGTAACTCTTCCCACCACAAAGCGTTCGCATCTATCTGTTGGTTTACATAATCGAAAACCGCCCTATCCGTCACCAGACTATCATCGTAGGTCGTGACTCCGTTTGTCGTATTACTGGTAATGACATCATTGATTTTCCTGTCAATTGATAGTAAGACGAATTTTTGTCCATCGTATAACAATGTGACTGTATCATTACTTTTAATCATACCACTGGC
>JAEEGL015757208.1_pt1 | contig 11083 bp, 10 predicted proteins | sample 9134231 | NCBI WGS metagenome assembly JAEEGL01 (sample SAMN16246548, study PRJNA631951) | gut metagenome | biome: gut microbiome; feature: rumen; material: fiber-attached | host: Bos | place: Iran: Karaj | collected 2018-10
TCAAAGCCCACCATGATGCAGTCGGCGCTGTGGGCCAGCAGCTTCGTCGTAAGGCCCGGGACGGCATTGGACTCATGCAGGAGCGTCGGGATGCCGAGGGCGTGGGCCGCCGCGATGACCGGATAACAGACATAGCCGCCCGTGCCGATCACGGCGTTCGGCGCGAAGTCCCGTATGATCGCTTTCGCCTCGCGGGTGCTGCGCAGCACGGTCTTCGCCGTGTGCAGGTTGTGCTTTATGCCGTCCAGCGACAGCGAACGGCTGAGGTTGCTGATCTCAATGGTCCGGATCGCATAGCCCTCGCGCGGGACAAGCTCCGTCTCCATCATGCCCTTTGCGCCGATGAACAGGATCTCGCAGTCCGGCAGAAGCCGCTTCAGGCGTCCCGCGACGCCGACGGCGGGGTTGATGTGGCCGGCGGTGCCGCCGCAGGTAAAGAGGAATCTCATACCGCCGCACCTGCCTCGTCAGGTTTCGGCTGCCGCTTTTTTCGCGGCCCGGCCAGCTTCTTTTCGGGCACGTCGCGGGATATGGAGAGAATGATCCCCATCTCCGCCAATTGCAGCCACAGCGCCGTGCCGCCGTAGGAGAAGAAGGGCAGCGAAATGCCGGTGCAGGGCACGAGGTTCGTGACGACGGCGACGTTCAGAAGGACCTGGATCGCCAGCAGCGCGGTGACGCCGCTGCACACCAGAAAGCTGTAGCGGTCCCGGCAGTGCAGCGCCAGAAAGAAGCCGCGGGCGATGAGCAGGGCGAACAGGATCAGGATCAGCGCCGCGCCGATGAAGCCCAGCTCCTCGCAGACGACGGAAAAGATGAAGTCGTTGTGCTCCTCGGGAAGATAGAGGTATTTCTGCCGCCCGTTGCCCAGGCCCAGGCCGCTCAGTCCCCCGCTGCCGATGGCATAGAGCGACTGGACGATCTGATAGCCGGTGTCGGAGGTGTCCGCGAAGGGATCGAGCCAGGCGCTGATGCGGTCGGAGGAGTATTCCAGCACGTTGATGGCGATGAAGCCGCCGATGGCGACGAAGCCGCCGGCCAGCAGGAACCAGTAAAGGCGCGTCCCGCCGATGAACATCATGACCGCGGTGACCGCAATGATGATGATGGAGCCGGACAGATGCGGCTCGAGGATCAGCAGGCCGACGATCAGGCCAGCGACGAGGCCGAAGGGCAGCACGCCGTAGCGGAAGGTCGTCATCTTTTTTTCCCGGAACCGGCAGATGAGCTGCGCATCAAAGAGGATGACGGCGATCTTCGCGATCTCCGAGGGCTGGAAGGTGATGGAACCGATCGAGAACCATCGGCGCGCGCCGTTTACCTTTTCGCCGCCGACGAGGACGAGCAGCAGCATGACGACGGAGAAAAGCAGCAGAACGCCGGCGAAGCGGCGGTAAAAGCCGATGGGAAAGCGCGAGGCCAGCAGCATGATGGCGACGCCCGTCACCGCGAAGAAGAGCTGGCGCGTGAAATAATAGGTCGCGTTGTGCTTCGTTGCGGCGCTGTAATAGGCGCGGGCAAAGCTCGCCGAGAGCACCATCACGACGCCGATGGTGAGCAGCAGCAGCACCAGCAGCAGAAAAGGCACATCGACCGATCCGCGTCCGATGGACGAATCGTCGCTGTAGTCCGCCAGGCGGTTATCATTGTATTCCATGCGATGTACCTCCCGGAAACAGAGTCTTTTGCTTCATTTCAAAAGCGGGCGTGGATGCCGAAGAAGGAGATCACGGCGAAGACCGCGGAGACAAGGGTGTAGAGCGCGAACAGCTCCTTTTCCTTCCACTTCTTCCCTGTCCAGCCGCCCATCTCGAGGTGGTGGTGGAACGGCGCCATTTTGAACACGCGCTTGCCGTGGGACAGCTTGAAATAGGCGACCTGGATGATGTCGGAGAGCGTTTCGATCAGAAAGACGATGCCCAGCGTGATAAGGATCAGCGGCATATCATAGGCAAAGGCCATCGCGGCCACCGCCCCGCCGAGAAACAGCGAGCCGGTATCGCCCATAAAGACCTTGGCCGGGTTGAAGTTGTAAACAAGAAAGCCCATCAGTCCGCCCAGCAGCGCCGAAGCGAAGATGCCAAGCTCCAGGTAATCCTTGCCCCAGGCATAGGTCACCGCGACAAAAAACAGGCACACAGGCAGCGAAGTGCCGGAGGCAAGTCCGTCCACGCCGTCTGTCAGATTGACCGCGTTTACCGTGCCGACTATCACAAAGGCGGCAAAGATAAAATACAGCCATTCGGGGATCGGGACCGTCGTGCCGACAAAGGGGATGTAAAGGTTGGGTCTGACAAAGCCGATCCGACGCATCAGGAAAATAAAGACCAGCGCCGCAGAAAGCTGCAGCAGGAATTTCATGCTCGCCGTAAGCCCCAGATTCTGCGCGTTTTTGATCTTTTCCCAGTCGTCGAGAAAACCGATCGCGCCGAAGACCAGAGCAAAGAGAAAAACGAAAAGATGGACAAAACGTCCCTGCATCATACTGGGAAAGCCGATCGTAAGAAGCGACAGCAGGACGCCAAGTATGAACATCACGCCGCCCATTGTCGGGGTGCCGGCTTTGGATTTGTGCCACTCGACCTCGCTCTTGATCTCCTGGTTCGCCTTCTGCCTGCGCAGCCAGGGGATATAATATTTCCCGAAGCCCGTCGCAAACAGGAACGACAGGATAAACGCACACATCAGCTTTATCGTCATATCTTTTTCCTCGTCTTCAGATAATCGGCCACGATCTCTCTTTCGTCCATATGCCGCTTTTCATGTCCTACGATCTGATAATCCTCGTGGCCTTTCCCGGCAAGCAATATTACATCACCGTCGCGGGCGTTGTCAATAGCGGCACGGATCGCCTCTTCCCTGTCGCAGATGCGCAGAACCTGCGCGCTGTGGCCGCCCACGCCCTCCATGATCTCGTCAATGATGGCCTCGGGCTCCTCGGTGCGGGGATTGTCGCTTGTCACGATGCAGATGTCCGCCATTTCCGCGGCGATCGCGCCCATGATCGGACGTTTGAGCCGGTCGCGGTCACCCCCGCAGCCAAACAGGACGATCAGCCGGCCGCGCGTTACGGGACGCAGCGTGGAAAGCACGTTTTCCAGCGCGTCGGGTTTGTGCGAATAGTCGATGATGATATCGTAATCGCCGTCCGTCGGCACGCTCTCAAGCCGCCCCTTTACGCCTTTGGCCGAACGCATGGCGTCGGCACAGTCGTCAAGTGAAAGCCCCAGCACAAGTCCGACCGACATGACGCCAAGCGCGTTGTGCACCGAAAACAGTCCCGGGATTGCAAGCGTTGTTTCCGCCTTCTCCTCGCCGAGACAGGCGTCAAATCGCACTCCAGAGGCCGAAAGCCTGACGTTTTTCGCGCGCAGGTCCGCCTCATTCTCGACCGCAAAGGACAGCATCGGGCATTCCGCACCGTCTGTCATAAACTCGCTCCATGCGTCGTCGGCATTGACACAGGCCGCGCTGCACACGGAAAAAATCTTTTTCTTCGCCGCTGCGTATTCCTCCATCGTATGATGGAAATCCAGGTGATCCTGCGAGAGGTTGGTGTAGAGCGCAACGTCAAAACGGATCCCGGCCACGCGCTCCAGGACGAGCGAATGAGACGACACCTCCATGACGACGTGCGTGCATCCGCAATCCGCCATGCGGCGGAAAAGCTGCTGCAGCTCCAGGCTTTCCGGCGTCGTAAACTCGGAATGGATGTGCTCGTCGCCGATCATGTTGCCGTTCGTCCCGATCAGGCCGACCTTGGCCCCCAGCTTTTCCTCCAGCATGTGTCGGATGAGATAACTCGACGTGGTCTTGCCGCTGGTGCCGGTGATGCCGATGACAGGGATGTCAAACTGCCTCCGGTGCTCGCGGGCGAGGTCCTTGAAGGTTTGAAGGACATTTCCGACAAGGATCAGTCTGCCGTTGCGGGTCAGTTCAGGTTGGTTCGCGGCCACCTGTGGGTCGTCGATCACGGCATGGGAGCATCCTTGTTCCAATGCCTTCACAGCAAACTGGTTGCCGTCGAAGGATTCGCCTTTCAGGGCGAAGAAGATACTGCCCTCAGGACACTGACGGGAGTCGGTGGTGATGACGGGATGCTGCTGGTATAATTGGTAAAGCTGTTGGATATCCATGGTCTTTCTTTTTATGTTTCACTTGCAAAATTAGGCATTTTTTTTGTTTTTTGTCATGATAGGAGGAAAATACAGATTATTTTTCCTAATTTTGCATCAGTGGAATTTCTGATGCACCATACGGTCAATGTCAACGGACGGCTTTTGGATTTGTCGTCACCGGTTGTCATGGGCATTCTCAATGCCACACCTGACTCCTTCTTCTCTGGCAGCAGGGTGCAGACGGAGCATGAGATTGCACGGCGGGCGGATGAGATTATCGCCCAGGGCGGCGCGATCATCGACGTGGGGGGCTTCTCCACACGGCCTGGTGCCGCTGAGGTCTGCGAGGAAGAGGAGATGGAGAGGCTCCGTCATGCCTTGTCAATCGTGCGCCGCCAACAGCCTGATGCTGTGGTGAGTGTGGACACGTTCCGCCCTGATGTGGCGCGGATGGCGGTCGAGGAATTCGGCGCCGCCATCATCAACGATGTTTCTGAGGGTGGGGGAGCTGACGGCGCCCTTCGGGCTTCTTTCATCCTTGGCGCTGAAGTGCCTCCGATGTTTCAGATGGTGGCGAGGCTTCAGGTGCCCTATGTGCTCATGTCGGTCCGTGCCACGGTGGAAGAGATGCTGTTGGCCTTTGCCCGTGAGGTGGGCCAGTTGAGGACTTTGGGCGTGAATGACATCATCCTCGATCCTGGTTTCGGTTTCGGCAAGGACCTTGATCAGAATTATGCCGTGATGGCGAGGCTGTCCGACCTCCATGCCCTGCGGCTTCCCATATTGGTGGGCGTCTCCCGCAAGTCGATGATCACCCGTGTGCTCGGCGGCGGACCGGCTGAGGCGCTCAATGCGACGACAGCCTTGCATGCCGTGGCTTTGATGCAGGGTGCCCACATGCTCCGTGTGCATGATGTGAGGGAGGCTGTCGAGGCTTGCCGTATCGTTGGGCGGCTTCGTGAGTGTGCGCCCGGCAATGGCCCGCAGATTACCCGTTTCTGCGTGAATGAAAACTGAATCCTGACAAAACGACGATGTTATGATAGAATTTGGCTTGAAAGACCTGTTGGATATATTTCTGGTGACGGTGATTATTTATTATTTCTACCGTCTGATGAAAGAGTCGAGGTCGATCAATGTGTTCATCGGTATCCTGGTCTTCATCCTGATATGGCTTATCGTCAGTCAGGTGCTGGAGATGCGCCTGCTGGGCAGCATCCTCGACAAATTGGTGAGCGTGGGTGTGATCGGAGTCATCGTCTTGTTTCAAAGTGAGATCCGCAAATTCCTCTATACCCTGGGCGCGCACCAGCGGATGGAACCGCTGATGAGGCTGTTCGGGGCCAGAAGAAAGGATGAGGTTGACCGGAAGGCCATCATGCCCATCGTGGCTGCCTGCATGAGCATGGCCCGCGACAAGGTGGGGGCACTGATCGTGATCGAGAGGGGCATCCCGCTCGATGACCTCATGCAGACGGCCGGTGAACTCATCGACGCCAGCATCAACCAGCGTTTGATTGAGAATATCTTCTACAAGGGCGCTCCCCTCCACGACGGGGCGATGATCATCTCCAAGAAGCGCATCCGCGCTGCGGGATGTGTGCTGCCTGTGTCGCACAGCAATGAGATTCCCAAGGAACTGGGCCTCCGCCACCGTGCGGGCATGGGTATCTCTGAGGAGAGCGATGCCGTGGCCATCATCGTGTCGGAAGAAACGGGGCGTGTCAGCGTGGCGGTCAACGGCGAGTTCAAGCTCCGCCTGTCGTTCGAGGACCTCGAGAGCATCCTGACCAAGGAAATGGGGTAAGTTTTTCGCCTTTTTCGCTGATAATCCAATTTTTTGCATTATCTTTGCTACGAAAATACATTTCTATCAAAAACACAAAATATTTCAAAAAACGACTATGGATTTAGTACAACAAATCATTGAGCGCGCAAAAAGCAACAAGCAGCGCATCGTTCTCCCCGAGGCTACTGAGGAGCGTACATTGAGGGCAGCCGACAGAGTGCTTGCCGAGGACATCGCTGATCTCATCCTGATCGGCAACCCTGACGAAATCCACGCTTTGGCCAAGCAGTGGGGACTGGAGCATATCGACAAGGCCACTCTCATCGACCCGGAAAACAATCCCAAAAGCGAGGAATATGCTGAATTGCTCACCGAACTCCGCAAGAAAAAGGGCATGACCATCGAGAAAGCCCGTGAACTGGTGAAAAATCCGCTCTACCTGGGGTGTATGATCATCAAGACCGAAGGCGCTGACGGACAGATCTCGGGTGCGCTGAGCACCACGGGCGACACGCTCCGCCCGGCACTGCAGATCATCAAATGCTCTCCGGGCATCACCTGCGTCAGCGGCGCCATGCTGCTCATCACCAAGCAACCGCAATATGGCGAGAACGGTATCCTCGTGGTAGGCGACGTGGCTGTCACCCCGATGCCTGACGCCGCACAACTCTCCCAGATCGCCGTCTGCACCGCTCAGACCGCCAAGAGCGTGGCTGGATTCGAAGACCCGCGTGTGGCCATGCTGAGCTTCTCCACCAAGGGAAGTGCCAGCCATGAGGTGGTGGACAAGGTCATCGAGGCCACCAGACTGGCCAAGGAACTCGACCCGAACCTGAAGGTGGATGGTGAACTGCAGGCTGATGCTGCTCTCGTGCCCTCCGTGGGTGCCAAAAAGGCTCCCGGAAGCGAGATTGCCGGCAAGGCCAACGTGCTTGTCTTCCCCAACCTTGAGGTGGGCAACATCGGCTATAAGATGGTGCAGCGCCTGGGCGACGCCGAGGCTCTCGGCCCGATCCTCCAGGGTATCGCACGTCCCGTCAACGACCTCAGCCGCGGCTGTTCCGTGGACGATATCTACAAGATGGTGGCCATCACGGCTTGCCAGGCCATGGACGCCAAGTAATCTATTGAGGTGATGATCCTCTATAACAACCAACCTAAATATTATATAAAAAGGAAAAATGAAAATTTTAGTATTAAACTGTGGTTCCTCCTCCATCAAGTACGCACTTTATGATATGGACACCAAGGAGGTGATGGCTTCGGGTGGCGCTGAGCGCGTGGGCCTCGACGGCGCATTCGTGAAAGTGAAGTTGCCCAATGGCGAGAAAAAAACCATCATGCATGAGATTCCTGAGCACACCGAGGGCGTGAAGTTCATCTTCTCGCTGCTGACCGACCCGGAAATCGGCGCTATCAAGGACCTCAAAGAGATTGACGCCGTGGGTCACCGCATGGTGCATGGAGGAGAGCAGTTCAACAAGAGCGTCCTGCTCACCGAAGAGGTGCTCGATGCCTTCGAGAAGTGCATCGACCTCGCCCCGCTCCACAACCCCGCCAACCTCAAGGGTGTGAGGGCCGTCAGTGAACTGATGCCGGGCCTGCCGCAGGTGGGTGTCTTCGACACCGCTTTCCACCAGACCATGCCCAAGAAAGCTTATATGTATGCCATCCCTTACCGTCTCTACAAGCAGTTCGGCGTGCGCCGCTATGGTTTCCATGGCACCAGCCACCGCTATGTCTCACAACGGGTATGCGAGTTCCTGGATGTCAACCCGAAGGGCAAGCGCATCATCACCTGCCATATCGGCAACGGTGGTTCGATCGCTGCCGTGAAAGACGGACAGTGCGTGGATACCTCTATGGGTCTGACTCCGCTGGAGGGACTGATGATGGGCACACGAAGCGGCGACATCGATGGCGGTGCCATCACCTATCTGGCCAAGAAACTTGACCTGGATGCTGACGGCATGTCCAACCTGCTCAACAAGCAGAGTGGTGTGCTGGGTATCACCGAGGAGAGCAGCGACATGCGCGACGTGGAGAGTGCTGCCAAGGAAGGCAACGAGCGCGCACGGCTCGCCCTCGACATGTATTTCTACCGCATCAAGAAATATATCGGTGCCTACGCTGCCGCCATGGGCGGTGTCGATATCATCGTGTTCACAGCCGGAGTGGGCGAGAACCAGATGGACATGCGTGAGGAAGTGTGCAAGGGCTTGGAGTTCCTTGGCGTGAAGTTTGATACCGAGCGCAACAAGACGCGTGGCGAAGAGGCTATCATCTCCACCGATGACTCCAAGGTGACCGTCTGCGTCATCCCGACCGATGAGGAACTGATGATTGCTTCCGACACGGCAGCATTGGTCTAAGCATTCGCTTTATCACAAATAAAAACCTCCCCGGCACCACATGCCGGGGAGGTTTTTTCTCTATTCCTCGCTCCCTTTAGCCTTATACATAAAAATCCCTCTCCCCCTGGGAGAGGTTAGGTGAGGGTCTCAAACATGAAATATAGTTGAGGGCTTAGGAGCTATGGTTTGCTCTCTCCCTCTACATATTCCTCAATGAAGATGTGGTCGCCGTCATACACGACGTAGGTGAACTGCCATATCCAGTCGCCGATGATCATCATGCGGCTTTTCTTCGAGAGCATCAGGTCAAGTTCGATGTGCCGGTGCCCATAGATGAAATAGTCGATGTCGGCATGGCTCTTCATGTATTCCTTGGTGTAAAGCACCAGATGCTCACGGTTCTCGCCCATATAGGGAGGTTCCTTGCCGTCGGCGCGCTTCAGCCGGCTCTTCTTCGCCCAATGCATGCCGAGCGACATGCCCCAACGGGGATGGATGGCATTGAGCAGCACCTGGCAGGTGCGGTTGTGGAACATCTTGCGCAGGAACTTGAATTTGGCGTCGGGGTCGCCGAGGCCGTCGCCGTGGGCCAGGTAGAACACCTTGTCATATATCTCCGTGGTCAGGGGCTTGCGGTGGATGATCATGCCGCATTCCTGTTCCAGATAACCATAGGTCCAGAGGTCATGGTTGCCGGTGAAGAAATGCACCTCCACGCCCATGTCGGTGAGTTCGGAGATCTTACCCAGGAAACGGGTGAATCCCTTCGGCACCACGTAGCGGTATTCGTCCCAGAAATCAAACATGTCGCCGAGCAGGTAGATGGCGGCTGCCTTGTCCTTGATGCTGTCGAGGAAGCGCACGAGCCGTCGCTCCTGAGTGCGCGCATGCTCGATGGCGAGCGAACCCAGGTGGGCATCGGAGAGGAAATAGACGTTCTTCTTCATGGCTTAGTCAAATCCCAGTTCTATACGTGCTTCCTCGCTCATCATGCTCTGGTTCCATTCCGGCTCAAAGACGAGATGGACGTTGGCTGTGCTCACGCCTGGCACCGACTCTGTCTTTGTCCTGACATCCTCCAGGATGTATTCGGCCATCGGACAGGAGGGGGCGGTGAAGGTCATGTCGATGTCGAGGACGCCCTCATCGTCGAGTTCGATGCGGTAGATTAGTCCCAGGTCATAGATGTTGACGGGTATCTCGGGGTCGAAGACGGTGCGCAGCACATCGACGATCCTGCTTTCTATTTCTGCTTTGTTTTCAGGTGTCATGCTTTGTTTGGATAGGATGTCCTTGTCATTTCTTGTTATAACTTGTCTTTCTTGTTATAACTTCTCATCTCTCGTCATCATTTGCGTCTCTCGTTATTCCTTGTCATATTTGTTGGCAACGGTCTTGCCCAATACGACGGCGCCCACGACTTCCGCTCCGCTGTCTGCCATCTGCGCGGCGAAGCGGATCACGCTGTTGCCCGTGGCCATGATGTCGTCGAAGAGCAGCACCTGGCGGCCTTTGAAATAGTCCTCGTCGAGTGCATATTGCGGCTGATGGGTGTCGAGATGTTTCGACTCACCATCGACGGCCACGTTGACGTGCGGGTAGCCATTTTCCATCCCGGTCTGTTCGGTGACCAGACTGGAGAACTCCTCAAAACGGGCTGCCGTCTTCTCTGCCGAGGAGGCGGGGATGCACACCAGCGTCAACTGCGGCAGGAGTTGGCCGAAGGTCTTTTCGAGCATCGGAACGAGCAGTCCGATGGCTTTTTGCATGGCTTGGCGGTGGGAGATGGGGTCTGTCAGTTCGGAGTTGTTCTTGAAATTGTAGATCATCTCGCGGATGTCCCACTCGTCTGGGGAGAGGTTGTAGGTGCCGAAGGCATGGTAGGAATGGTAGTCCACCAGATGATGGTAGCGCACACCGCTCTTGAGTTGCGGCCATTCGGCCACACATGCCTGCAGTTGGCTTTTCTGCGTGTCGTTGGGAAGTGTTGTCTCGTTCATGATGGATGAGGTTTGATGACGTGATGCTCGTCACGTCAGATGCAAATATAAGACATTTCTTTCTGAAATGCAAGAAAAAACTGTAGAAAGATGCTCCGCCGGGTGTAAAAGGGCTTACAGCCTTCCTTGTTCGTGATAGGAGTAGAATCTGCCGTCGGTCACGATGACGTGGTCAAGGAAATGGATGCGCATGATCTCACAGGCTTTTTTCACCCGCTGGGTGATGCGGTCATCATCCGAACTCGGAGTGGGGTTGTTGCTGGGATGGTTGTGGGTGAGGGCAAGGACGGTGGCGTTGTTGAGCACGGCGAGTTTCATGATCTGGCGCACATCCACCGCGGTCTCGCTGATGCCTCCTGAAGACAACTGCTCTGTCTTGATGAGCTTGAAGTTCTGGTTGAGCAGCAGCACCCACGCCTGTTCGATGGCGAGATCCTGCATCTTGGGGTGCATGATGACGTAGATGTCGTTGGCGGAGGTCACCTGCTGGCGTTCCATGGCTTTCTCTTCCTGACGCCGCTTGCCCAGTTCGCAGGCGGCGAGGATGGTGATGGCCTTGGCCTCGCCGATGCCGTTGTAGTTCATCAGTTCCTGCAGGCTCTTCTTGCCCAGGGTGTTGAGGTTGTCCTGGCAGTCGTTGAGAATGCGCTTCATCAGGTCAACGGCACTCTCCTTGGACGACCCCGAACCGATGAGGATGGCCAGCAACTCGGCTTTTGAGAGCGAACTGGCTCCCAACCGCATGAACCTCTCCCTCGGACGGTCTTCCTCAGCCCATTGGTTGATGTTGAGTTTGGATCGTTCTTCGTCCTTAGCCATAGA
>JAEEGL016339425.1_pt1 | contig 11083 bp, 6 predicted proteins | sample 9134231 | NCBI WGS metagenome assembly JAEEGL01 (sample SAMN16246548, study PRJNA631951) | gut metagenome | biome: gut microbiome; feature: rumen; material: fiber-attached | host: Bos | place: Iran: Karaj | collected 2018-10
CACGCGCACCGGCGTTCCCTGGTCGCCGAAAATGTCCCAGAACCTGGTCGGGTACGACTTGTACTCCCAGCCGTCGATGCCGAACCGTTCGATGCGTTTCCGCATGTCCTCGGTGTCAGCCCCCGGCTCGCACATTCCCGAAAGGTCGCCCTTCACGTCGCTGAAAAACACGGGAACGCCCATGTCCGAGAACGACTCCGCAAGCACCTTCATCGTTATCGTCTTGCCGGTGCCTGTGGCGCCCGAGATGATTCCGTGGCGGTTGGCCATCTTCGGCAGAAGGAAGAGCCGCTTGTCCGAATTCGCTATCCAGATCTTTCCGTCTTTAAACATAAACTTGTCCTCTCTTAATAAAAGAAGGGTTATAAATTCCAGGAAACGCTGATTTAATAGCTATTTTTGCGTGCGCGACCCCGAAGCTGTACGGAGGTACTGCGAGAGGGTAGCTCGCACAAAGCATGCGGCGAGCAATTGTCGCAAGACACCTTATTATTCCCGGTAAAAAGACGAAATAAACGAACAACGTTCAAATACGCTCATACGAGTTCATTTATATTTCGCCGCTTGCGTAAAGAGCATTTAATCAGCGTTTCCTTAAGCAGCTTTGCTGAGCTTTTCGATCAGGTTTCCGATTGCCGTGCGCCTCGCGTACAGTTCGTCCGGATCTTCGTTGTAGTCGGAAAGCGAAGTCGTGATCGACCTTATCACGGTCGTCGTGTCGTCGCAGCCGATCAGCTTCTCGAGAATCGTCAGGTACTCGTAGTCCTCGATGCCGTCGCGAACGCACTCCAATCTGAGGCTTCCCACCGGCCCGTAGATTCCGAACGGCTTCCCGCAGTAGACCAGCACGCCGTTGCCGCACACGTCGAAAACGCCGTCCTGAGTTTCATGCTTCGGGTCGACACCGTAATTGTACTCGCGGAAGGCCCAGTCGTTCGACATGTAGTACAGGAATCCGTCGACTCCGTAGAGCTTCTGCTGCCAGAAGAGCTCTCTGTAGCGCACCGCGTCGGTGTTGATTATAAGGGTGATCTCAGGCTCGCTCGGCACGCGCGTCACGTACCACCAAACCTCGTTGCCCGCTTCCTGCTCCGCCTTCATGCGGTCCCTGAACGTGCCCAGGTTCGCTTCGAGCTTGGGCGTCATTCTCATGTAGAGTCGCGGGTTGCGCGAATACTCGCTCCAGGTGTTGAAGAAAAACGTGTGCGGGCACCAGGCGGTAACGCTGCCCTTCAGGTATTCGAAAAAGTCGGTCTTGCTCTCGCTGTCCAGCGCGAAGTTGAGGTGCGTCGGCGCGATCAGCTTGTAGCCCGGGAAGTTCTCTTTCAGAACGTCGGCGGCGCGTTTGATGCTGTCGAGCATTCCCGTGTCGGCGGGTTCGTCCACCGGGTAGAAATACGCCTTCTCGAGCCAGGCGGGGTTCTGCGAGAGATAGTTGTAAGCGGCGGTCGCGGTCTCTGCGGTGATGGTTCCTTTAAAGCCCAGGGGCTGGAACGCCACCACACGCGGGTTCTCCACGTATTCCCTGACTTCCGGGTTCGAGAACGTGCCGTCCTCCGAGTAGTAAGGCAGGTTGTAGGAGCAGACCCTGTTCTCCAGCAGGTAGTCGTAGTAGAGCTTGTAGAGCAGGCCTTCGTCGCCCTCGTATTTTTCGTGGTACATGTAGATGTTGTACCAGGAGAGGTCCATCAGCGTCTTGCAGGAAGTCTCGTCCGGCAGCTCGAAGTCCCACACGCGGCAGAAAACGTCGGCGGTCTTTATAACCCTGCCGGCGGAATCCTTAAGGTTCACCGTCGCCTTGTAGAAGCCGGCGGCCGCGTCCTTCCCGGCGGTCACTTTGATTACGAAGCTCTTCGTCTTTCCCGCCTCAACCGAGAACGGCTCTGCATTGGGCCAGACCGGGTCGATGATGTTCTCGCCCTCGACCTCGAAGTAATACCCTTCAAGAATTTCGGTAGTGAGAGTTGCGCCGGCGCCGTTCGAGAATCCGTCCGTCTCAAGCGTCAGCCCTTCGAGCGTTTTGTCCGCGCTCAGAATAAGCTGGCAGTCCTCGGCCTCGTTTTTGGCGAGACTTATAATGTAGGTCGCCGCGCCATTCTTTTTTATGGTTTTGTCTTCCTCCGCGGTGCGCGTGAACGTGTGCATGAAGTACATTCCCAGCGAGGAGTCCTCGTTTTCGGCCTTCTTCGGCTTGTAGTTTTTGTACTCCGCGGGAACCTCGCCGTCCGCCGTCAGAATCGTCTTGAGCTTCTTCGCCTCCGCCTTCGTGAACGGATCGTCGGCCTTCATGTCGGCGCCGCATATCTTTTCCGCGGTCTTCAGGTCCTTCGCGAAGATCATCTCGGAGATAGTCATCGCCTCGCCCTCGGAGAGCGCCCTGAAAACGAAGTCGAAGCGGAAGAACGAGTAGTTGCCGGAAGCGACGTCCTTCGCGCCGGTCAGGTCGAAAAGCACGTACGTCCACTTGCCGTCGGTGTTGTCGAACCAGGCGTTGCCGTGGCAGGCAAGATTCGGGAAATACTGGTCGTTTGTGTTGAAATACAGTTCGAAATTGTTGTCGGTAAGCCCCTCGCCCTTGACTTTCAGAACAAGGTACGGGTATTTGTCGTAGCTGACCGGCTTGATCTTTTTGGCGTTGAGATAGTACGAAAACAGAAGCTGCACGAACGGGTCCCCCGGGTTCGGGTAGCTTATCGACATGCGCGGCGCCGTCTTTTTACCTTCTTTGGGGTACGAAATTGTGCAGTCGTTGGTGCTGAGACACGTTCTGAGAACGGTTTCGTCGTCGAGTTTTACGGTCACGGTCCCCGCAGGGTACGCGCCGCACCCGGGAAGCAGAATGACCGCCGCGATCACCGCCGCAAGCAAAAATGAAACTGTTTTCTTCATATGCGATCCCCCGAAAATAGAATAGCCGGTTGCCCTCTCGGCATGCGCCTTTTTCGATTCCGCGCTTTTTTAATTTGCTTTTTTATTATAACATTGCGGGCGGCCGTTTTCAACAAAAATGAGCCGCCCGCGCCTCTTTCTCCCGCAGTTTTAATTCAGTTCACATTCCCTGATTGCTTCCGTTTTTCTCTCCTTCACCGTTTCCGCCGCCGTGTAGTACTCGTCGACGCTCTTGGTGTTGAAGAAGCGCTTGATGAACCTGCCGCCGTCCTTCACGATCTTGGTCACCGCGCCGGCCCCGCAGGCGATAACGGTCATATCCTCTTCCATGATGTGGATGTTGTAGGGACTCTCGGCGCCGGGTCTGCAATAGCTGACGTTTTCGTTGTTGCCCACGCAGTTCTTCTGGCGGTACATATAAAAGGGTCTGAGACCGATCGAGTGCGCGGCGTCAAACCCGGCGTCGCACATTTTTTCCGTCTCGAGAGCGCGCACCCGCGACTTCATGATGTCGTCCTTCGCGAGCCTGGAGGCGCGTTTCAGGGCGAGCGTGTGGACCGTAATACCGTCCGGCCGCATTGTGCAGACCTTTTCCAGCGTGCGTGAAAAATCCTCCGCAGTCTCGCCGGGAAGCCCCGCTATGAGGTCCATGTTTATGTTCGTGAAGCCCGCTTTTCTGGCGAGCGTGAACGCCTCTTCCGTCTGTTCCGGCGTGTGCGCCCTGCCCACAGTCTTGAGAGTCTCAGCGTTCATCGTCTGCGGGTTGATACTTACGCGGGTGGCTCCGCACTCCATCGCGGCGGCAAGTTTTTCCTCCGTGACCGTGTCCGGCCTTCCCGCCTCCACCGAGAACTCCTCAAAATCGCCGCCGAAAAGTTCCGTGATCTTGTTCATTACCCGCGCCAGCTGTTCCGCGCTGATTGAAGTGGGCGTTCCGCCGCCGATGTAGACGCTGGAAGGCTTCAGCTTCCCGTTCATGAGTTCCGCGGTGAATTCCAGCTCCTCAACGAGCCTGTCGACGTACTCGTCGATGCGTTTCGAATACCTGGCAACCGGGCTCGACCCGAACGTGCAGTAGGAGCAGATTGTCGGGCAGAAGGGAATGCTCACGTAAAGGCCGCACTCGCCCTCCTTCGCGCCTAAGAAACGCCGCTGGTTCGCAAACGTCTCCGCGCAGAGTGAAGTCTTCTTCGCAGAAGTGCCGAAGAACCGCATGAAGTGCTCCCGCGCCTCCGCCTCGGAAAGCCCCGCCTTTAAAAGATTGTGGAACACCTTCGTTGGCCTGACGCCTGTAAGCGCGCCCCAGGGCGACTCGTAACCGTAAATTCCGGTGAGCGTTTTATATAAATAACGCTTGAGAAGGTTCTTTCCGTCCGCAAGCTCCGGGTGCGCCGCAAGTACAGGGTCGTCCCGGTAAGCATCTTCGCGAGCGGTCTTTTCGTCAAGCAAAAAGACACCGTTACCGCCGTCGCCGCTCAAAGTAAGCGCGCCGCCGACTCCGGTGTCCGTTCCCGCATTTTGGGCAGCGCGCAGAAATTCCGCTCCTTCGGCACCGGGGTGAAGTCCGGGCATGCCGTAGAGGTGCGCGAAGATCTGCATCGCTTCGTAAAAGTGCATCGGCACGTATTCGTCTCCGCAGTAAAAATCGAGAGTCATCCGCTGTCCTTTTTTTATTAAAATTCCCGCTCAATGAGGCTCGGGGCGCCGTGTCCCGGGAAAATAACCGTCTCTCCGGGGTATCCCGCCAGCCTCGCGAGTGAGCTCACGATTTCGGAGTAGTTTCCGCCCTTTAAATCCGTTCTGCCTATGCCGCCGTCCGCGAAGACCGTGTCGCCGGTGAACATGAACCCTTCCTCCTTGCACCACAGACATACCGAACCCGGCGTGTGACCGGGCGTCGAAATCACTTTCAGTTCCATGTCGGAAGCGGCTCCGTGAAGCTTCAGGACGCTCCCCTCGGTCACCGTCATCTCGCAGGGCTCGTACACCGTCGGGTTGCCGAAAAGTCCGGAAACGTTCGCCTCGATATCGGTCAGGGCCGCGTTTTCGTCCCTGTGGCACACCGTGACCGCCTCCGGGAACTCTTCGCGCATCTCCGGGTAAGTCAGCGTGTGGTCGTAATGGCCGTGGGTAAGGAAAATGTATTTCAGCCGCAGACCTCTTTCGCGGCAGACGCGCCTCACCCATTCGGGAAGGCACGCGCACTCAATAAGAACCGCCTCATGAAGGCCGTCCTCGGCCGGGTCGTTGTTCCAGCACAGGTAGCTGTTCGAAGGTGAAGCGCAAAGTTTTAAAACCATTGTAAGTCCTTTCGGCTGCCGCGGAAACCGCCGCGGCTTTCATAACTTTTGTAACTCAAAAAATCTTTTTGCTGTCAAGAAGGATCGTGAACGGACCGTCGTTTGTGATTTCGACCGTCATGTCGGCGCGGAACACGCCTCTTCCGACAGTTATACCCAGCGGGGCGCATTTTTCCTCAACCGCGTCCGCAAGCATTCCGTAAAGCTCCTCGGCCCTCGCAGGTTCCGCGGCAGCCGTGAACGCCGGCCTCTTCCCGTGCCTGACGTCGCCCATAATTGTGAACTGACTGACGATTATAACGCCGCAGTCCCTTCCCGCCGCCTTGACGTCGAATATCGAAAGATTCGTCTTCCCCTCTTCGTCGCTGAAAATCCGGAGGCCGGTTATCTTGTCCGCGAGATATTTCACGTCGCGTTCGTCGTCGTCGCATGAAACGCCGAGAAGCACGTTCAGCCCCTCGCCGATCTCCGCGACAACCTTGCCGTCAACGGTTACGGAAGAATGTAACACCCTTTGCACTACCGCTCTCATAATTTACCTCTATTTTACCGAACGGGAAACGCTGTTGACCGTGTCGATCGATTCGATCTTCTGGATCAGCTTGTCCAGCTGCTGCCGGTCGGTGATGATGACGACGATATCGATCATCAGGTTGTTGTCCTTCGTGTTGCGCGAATTCAGCGAGGTCATTTTGATGCACATCTCGTTGATGGCGTTCGCGATGCGCACGATGGTCTGGCCGTCGTCGATCGCCTCGATGAGTATCTCCGCGGGGTGGCGCGGGTTGACGACCGGCTGGTTCGCCCAGCGGACGGGAATCATTCTCGCGGATTCGCTTGCCGCCATCGCCTTCACGTTCGGGCAGTCCGCCCTGTGCACGGAAACGCCCCTCGTTCGCGTGGTGTAGCCCACGATTGCGTCGCCCGGAACCGGGTTGCAGCAGCGTGCGGTCTTCACCAGGCAGTTGTACATGTCCTGAACGATGATTCCGTCCTCGGAAACCTTCTCGGGCGGCAGCGGCGTCTTGTTCTCGCGGGCCGACTTAAGGTTTGCCGGCTCCTGGGCCGCGTTCTGGTCGGCAAGTTTCTTGGTGTAGAGGTCCTTCAGCCTGAGAATGATCTTCTGCGCCGTGATGTCGCCGAAGCCGAGGCTGTTCAGCATGTCGTCGACGCTCCGGAAGTTGCTCCTGCGTAGGAAATCTCCGAGAATTTCAGAGTCGTCGAAAAGCTCCTGGTACGTGAAGCCCTGCCGCTTCAGTTCACGTTCGAGCATTATTTTGCCGAGCTCGATGTTCTCGTCGCGGCGCTCCTTCTTGAACCACTGCCTAAGTTTCGACCTTGCCTCGGGGCTCTTTACTATCTTGAGCCAGTCGCGGCTCGGAGCCCTGTTCGGAGCGTTGGACGTAATGATCTCGACCTTGTCGCCGGTCTGGAGCGTGTAGTCGAGGGGCTTCAGCTCGCCGTTTACGCGGGCGCCGACCATTTTGTTTCCGATCTCACTGTGGATCGAATACGCGAAGTCGATCGGGGTCGAGCCCTGCGGAAGCGCCTTCACGTCGCCCTTCGGCGTGTAAACGAACACCTCGTCGGTGTAGAGGTTCATCTTGAAGGCCTCCATGAACTCGTCCGGCGAATCCATGTCCTTCTGGCTCTCGTAGAGCGTTCTGACCCACTCGTAGCGCTTTTCTTCCTCGATCTCGGCGTCGCGTTTTGAGCCCTCTTTGTAGCGCCAGTGCGCCGCGATGCCCATTTCAGCGCGGTTGTGCATCTCCCAGGTCCTTATTTGAACCTCAAACGGAGAGCCGTCGCGCGCCATGACCGTCGTGTGCAGCGACTGGTACTGGTTCGGCTTCGGCTGCGCGATATAGTCTTTAAAACGCCCTTCGACGACGGTGAAAATGTGGTGAATGATACCCAGAACCGAGTAGCACTGCGCCTCCGTGTCGACGACGACTCTTATCGCGAGCAGGTCGTAAATCTGGTCGAGACGCTTGTTCTGCGACTCCATCTTGCGCTTGATACTGTAAAGGTGCTTCGGCCGGCCGTCTATAAACGCGCCGGTAATTCCGCTCTCCTCGAGGGCGGTCTTCACGAGCTGGATTGTCTTGGCAATGAACTGCTCGCGCTCCTCCCTGTTGCGATCCAGCTGGGATTCCAGTTCCGCGTAGCCAATCGGGTCGAGGTACTTGAAGGAAAGGTCCTCCAGTTCCCACTTGATCTTGCTCATACCGAAGCGGTGCGCCAGCGGCGCGTAGATGTCGAGAGTCTCGCGCGCCTTTTTCATCTGCTTGTCGGTGTTCATGTACTGGAGGGTGCGCATGTTGTGCAGCCGGTCCACCAGTTTGATGACCACGACGCGGGGGTCGTCGGCGATCGCCAGGAACATCTTCCTGAGGTTCTCGGCCATCTGTTCCTCCTTCGTCGTGTCGCCCATTTTCTTCAGTTTGGTGACGCCGTCCACCAGCGAGGCGATCTGCGACCCGAACTCTGCCTGCACGTCGTCAATCGTCATGGAAGTGTCCTCCACGACGTCGTGAAGCATTCCCGCGGCTATACAATCGACCGCCGCCTGCATTTCAGCCAGCATCAGCGCCACCTCGACCGGGTGCTCGATAAAAGGCTCGCCCGACTTGCGTTTCTGCCCGCGGTGCATGTTTTCGGCCGCCCTGAAGGCATAGAATATCTTGAGAACGTTCGATTTCGGGAAGTTCTCCTTCGCGATCTCCGCGATTTTAATTACTTTTTCAAGATACGGGTCGTCCTTGTACTCGGGGCAGTCCGCCAGAAACAGGCGAACCTCGTCCTGAACTCCCGTCTTCTTTTTCTTCGGCTCCTTAACGGGCTCCTTCGCCGGCTCCTTCACGGCCGCAGGAAGAGCTTCGGCAGGCTGAACGTCAGGAAGCGGCCGGTTTTTGTCATGTTCCCGAACCGTTTCCGGCGTGTTGCCGGCGTCTCCCGTCTGATCGTTTTTAATTGACGTTCCTTCCATAGCAGCGCCTCTTTTTCTTTAAGTAAGTATGCCGCCTCGCGCGGCGTTTGATTTAATATAACTGTCAGCCTGCGGCTCTCTTTGAGAGAAAAGCGAAAACGTCCGAAGCCTCGAGGGGGTGCGGCTGTCCGTCGTCCGTGAACGAATAGACGCCTTTTCTCTCGCGGGCAAGAATTCCCGCCTCCGTGAATATCTCGAGCGCGTACCTGATCTTAAACCAGGTGAACACCCGCGCCGCCTCTCCTCCGCGCTTTGAGGCCTCCGCTTTAAGCATCGCCGCGTCGCGGAATCCGAACGTCTTCCCGAGCGACGCGAACGCCTTGTAAAGCACCCTGAGCTCCTCTTTCGTCACGCCGAAGGCGCCTGAAAGCAGCTTTTTGGCGTCTTCCAGCCTCTCTCCGTAGGTTTTTGTGAATGATCTGTCAGTGAACGATTCCGCATCGCCCGAACCGCTCTCAATCACGTCGAGAACCGTCAGCGAAACGCTTTTCGCGCCCCTGTATTCGTTCACGCCCAGCGTGTAAACCACCGCCGCCGGTCTGGAGTTGGCCAGCATCGGCAGGTAGTCCGAGTCTCTGAAATTCACGCCGGCGAGGTACTGCCCGCCCGGCATCGAAAACGTGAACTTGAGCGTCTTGTTGTTTGCGCCGACCGTGTTCACGCCCATCGACTCGATTCCGTCGGTAATGAACACCGGCGCCGGGTTGCCCTCCCCGAAAGGTTCGAGCTTTGAAAGCCGCTCCGCGTTCTCGATAGTGACGCACTCCGGCGGAAGGTAGACCGTCGCTTTCCGTACCGGAACCTTCGGAATCATGTCCTTCAGCGCGTCCGCCGCCTCGAAGGTCCTCTTCATGACCTCGTCGAGGTTCGCCTCCGAAAGGCTGAAACCCATCGCCTTTTCGTGGCCGCCGAACTTCAGCAGAAGCTCCGCAGAGTTCTCGAGAAGTGACACAATGTTTACGCCGTCGATGCTTCTCGCCGACGCCCTAAGGACCGTACCGTTCTCGTCCTCGCCGTCCGGGGCCATCACCGCGACCGGCCTGTTCACCTTCCTGACGATTCCCGCCGCGACGATTCCCAGAATCCCGTGGGGCCAGGTGTCGCTTCTCACGAATACGACCGGCGCGTCCGCGGGCGACACAGTCAGCTTTGAAGGATCCGCGTCATATTCCGCGTACGCATTGTCGACAAGCGCTTTCCTCTCTTCGTTGAGCGCGCGGATCTCGTTTAAATAGGTGAGCGCCTCGCCCTCCGTTTCGGAAATAAGAAGCCTCATCGCGATGCCCGGGTCCTTCAGCCTGCCCGCGGCGTTGATCATCGGAACGACCGTAAAAGAAAGTCTTTCCGACGTCACCGGCGCGTTTTCCGGCATTTTTTCCATAGCCGAGGCAATCAGAACGTTCAGCCCCGGGAACATCGTGTCGCGCATCATCGGCAGCGCCGCCGTCAGCAGCGTGCGGTTTTCGCCCTTCAGTTTCATCATGTCGCCGACCGTGGCGAGTCCCGCGAGCGGCAGATAGTTCGTTATTCCGTCAATTCCCAGCGACTCCGCGATCGCCTCGCAGAGCTTGTACGCGACGGTGCAGCCGCAGATGATTTTGTTCGGGTAGCGCGAATTCTCCCGCATCGGGTCGATCACCGCGATACATTCGGGAATCACGCCGGTCACTTCATGGTGGTCCGTCACGATAACGTCGATGCCGTTGACAGCAGCGTATTCGACAACGTCTGCCGACGAGATTCCGCAGTCCACCGTGACAAGCAGGCACGGCCCTTCCGCCGCTATCTTATCGATAAACTCAAAGGACAACCCGTATCCGGTGATCCTGTCGGGAAGGTGCCACTCCGCTCTGCAGTCAAGGGTTTTCGTCAGGAAATCGTACAAAAGCGCTGTCGCGGTGACGCCGTCGCAGTCGTAGTCGCCGAAAATCACGATTTTCTCACCTTCGTCGATTGCGCTCAGAATTCTGTCCACCGCCGCGTCCATGTCCGGCAGCAGGAACGGGTCGCAAAGCTTTCCGGCGGCAGCGTTCAGGAACTCCTCCCGCTCCTCCGGGGTGTCAAGCGTCGCCGCAAGAACCGCGTCAGTGACGTCGATCTCCCGCGCCGGCTTCGAAAACAGCTCCGCGTCGCAGTATTCCTTTTTCAACTCCCAGATATCGTCGAACACCGTTTAATTCCCCCGTTAAAGACGCACCACTTAAAATCGCGCGGCCTTCAAGCGGCCCTTAATCAGCCCTTAATAACAAAAAGACCTGAAATCGATCAGGTCTTTATCGTGTCAGATAAAACGCGGTCCGAATCAATACTTGCGCTTTCTGGCAGCTTCGGACTTCTTCTTCCTCTTTACACTGGGTTTTTCATAATGCTCTCTTTTTCTCACTTCAGCCAGCACGCCTGATCTTGCGCAAGACTTCTTGAACCTTTTAAGAGCACTATCTAAGGATTCGTTCTCTTTAACTTTAATCTCTGACATCTCTATCCCTCCCTCCAGTGAACACTTTCTTTAGAATCCGCGCAAAACGCGGTTCTTGCCTGATGCTTTCGCAAAAGACTGGTTAATTATACCACACGCCGCCTTCCGCGTCAATACCAAATTGAATTATTTTGAGTCGCGGTGCGATTTTTTTGAAGGAACCGAAGCGGGAATGTTGCGGGAACGTCGCGTGAACGGGAGCAGTCGCGGGAATGACCTTTCAACGAACTCCGGCGGCGTTCACGAGGCGTTCACGAGGCATTCACGAACCGTTCACGAAGAATGCGCCGCGGAGCAATGTCTTCCGTACCCCTTGAAAAGAAGGTAAAAACGTAGTATAATACACTTGCGCTATTTTGGCGCAAATTTCTTACGCAAGGGGTTGATTCGATGTCCGGACATTCAAAATGGGCAAACATCAAGAGAAAA
>JAEEGL016453236.1_pt1 | contig 11083 bp, 9 predicted proteins | sample 9134231 | NCBI WGS metagenome assembly JAEEGL01 (sample SAMN16246548, study PRJNA631951) | gut metagenome | biome: gut microbiome; feature: rumen; material: fiber-attached | host: Bos | place: Iran: Karaj | collected 2018-10
ACGGTCCAGGCTTCCGTATGCTATGCAGTCGATCGCCCGGCCTATAAGTATCGGAACGTAAAGGCTTGTCACGACATTTATAACTGCGCAAAGTATTGACAGCGCCCCGCAAAACTTATAGCGCATTATATAAGTCATTATTCTGTTTATCGTTGCTTTCCTTGCGGTCTTTTTTTCCATCTCAGCCGACTTGGCCGGTATTATACCGGCTCTCCCGATGCTTATGTATTTGAATCATATATTTCCTTATAAATGGGACAGTCCTTCAGAAGATCCTCGTGAGTACCCAGTCCCACAACACAGCCGTCATCAAGTACCATGATCTTATCCGCATTCTGCACCGCCGATGTTCTCTGGGAAACAATGAAGACGGTCATTTTATGATCTGTCCGAGCGATGTTCCGGCGCAGCTTAAGATCCGTCGCAAAATCAAGTGCGGATGCACTGTCATCAAGGATCAGTATCTCGGGTTTTCTCACAAGCGCCCTTGCTATGGTAAGTCTCTGGCGCTGGCCTCCCGATAAATTGCGACCGTTCTGTTCTATCATCCCGTCAAAACCGCCCTTCGCATCCACAACTTCCGTGCAGACCGCCATTCTCACGGCTTCGGCAAGTTCATCCTCATTCGCATTTTCATTGCCCCATCTTAAGTTCTCTGCAATGGTACCCTTGAAAAGAACCGCCTTCTGCGGTACCATTCCGATCCTGGCTCTTAATGCCTTAAGATCCTGTTCCTTTACATCCCGTCCGCCAACGAATACCTTTCCCTGTGTTGCATCATAAAAACGGGGGATAAGATTTACCACGGATGATTTGCCGGAACCCGTTCCTCCGATTATCCCTATGGTTTCTCCCCTCTTCACATGAAGATCGATGTCGGAAAGCGCTTCGTCTCCCGTATCGCTGTATTTAAGACTTACATGTTCAAACCGTATAAAATCTTCATCTTCATTATCCGGAATATCTGCCTTTCCGTCATCCCGATACCTGTCTTTGATATCCGGTTCAATCCCGAAAAGGTCGTTTATCCTGTCACCGCTCGCTATCGCTTTATTAAGGAGCACTATAAGATTTGCAAGTTTGATAAGTTCCACCAGTATCTGTGACATGTAGTTGTACAGCGCAACAACCTGACCTTTGGTGAGTATTCCCGTCTCCACCTTCAGCGCCCCGATATGGATAAGGACGATCACTGCCGCATTGATAAGAACAAAGGTCATGGGATTGAGCATGGCCGAAAGATGCCCCGCTCTGCGCTGCTCCATTAACAGACCGCTGTTTGTTTCTTTAAAATCTTCCCGCTCCTTATCTTCTGTCGTAAATGCGCGTATCACTCTGGCTCCCATCAGATTTTCCCTTGTAAGGAGTGTAATCCTATCAAGCCGGCCCTGCACCTTTTTGAGCATGGGGATATTAAACCTCATGGTAAGTCCGACAACCAAAAACAGAACCGCAATAACAGCTACAAAGATAAGTGCGGCATTTGCATTTATGGTAAATGCCATGATCATGGCTCCGAACACAATAAACGGCGAACGAAGGAAGAGCCGCAGGAACATATTCACTCCGGTCTGTGCCTGATTTACATCTGCCGTCATTCTCGTGATCATTGATGATGTGCCCGATTCGTCGATATTCTTATATGAAAGGCTCATGATATGAGCAAACAGATCCCTCTTAAGATCTGTCGAAAACCCGACAGCTGCCTTGGCAGCCATATACTGGGCGGATACTGCGCTGATAAGTCCGACTGTGCCGAGTGTTATCATTATGCCGCAGCACTTGATGATATGAGTCCTGTCACCGCCTCCTATCCCCTTATCTATGATACTTGCAACCACGAGAGGAACAAATAGTTCGAATATCGCTTCGAGCATCTTAAATAACGGTGCCAGCACACATTCTCTTTTATAATCTTTCAAATACCTGAGCAGATCCTTCACTTAAACACACCTGATATACCTTATTTTATCTGCATCTTCATAAATTCAAGGAAATCCTTTTCGGGAAGAGGTCTGCAGAAATAATAGCCCTGAAGGTACTCACACCCCTGGATATAATCGGCTCCGAGTTCGGTAAATTTATGGACGATCTTCTCCTCCTCAACTCCCTCAACAAGAACCTTTCTGCCCATCTCCTTCAGCATCTTGACGGTATCCTGTACCATTATCCACATCTTGGGATCATCCACTTCGTCTACAAAGCTTTTGTCGAGCTTGACTATCTCTACCGGAAGCGTGGTAACTCTCTTGACATTGGAATAACCGGTCCCGTAATCATCAAGAGCGAAATTGATACCCATCTCGTGAAGTCTTGTGATATTCTGATCGACGACATCGGGATCAAAATCAACCGCCGATTCTGTTATCTCAAGATTTAGTCTCGACGCATCAAGATTATACTTTTTCAGTAAAAAAGTGACCTTCTCAACAAGGTTCATCTCTATGCACTGCGATGTGGACATATTGATCTCTATACACTTAAGTCCCAGTTTATCGAAATCATTTTCCGAGATAAACCTGCAAACATCCTCCAAAACATAATCACCTATCGCGTGTATCGCGCCGCTTATCTCTGCGGCTTCAATAAACATTGCCGGTGATATCATGCCATAGATCTCGTCCCTTATACGTATGAATGCCTCCGCCGCAACAAACCGTTTTTCCAGAATAGAATAGATCGGCTGATAGAACAGTTCAAAGCTCTTATAACTTATGGCCCTGTCTATTATCTCATCAAGTTCACTCTTTATCTTAAACTCTCTGTTATCCACGTAATCGGGATAGAACATTACCTCTCTGGTATCCGGCATTATACGTTCGAAGGAAATGCAGAAAGAATACAGCATATTGTAATTATCGATATCATCGGGACACCTTAATATGCAGAGTCTCGAATTGATCATTACCGTAAATCCATCCACATCCAGCGTATCGCTGTAATAATTCCGTATCTGCACAGCAAGCTTTTTTACAGCCTCTCCATCCAGTGTCTCGCTGATAAATGCATACAGTCCGTCCTCGAGATAGTAAACTTCCTCACCAAGTGAATTATATCTTGCAAATGCACCGAACTTTGCCGACTGTTCCCTTAAGAATTTGCTTAAGAGCTGCTGTCCAAGATACATCCTTATGTTCTTGAAATTAACTATTTTTATGAGAAGAACATATACGGGAGTCCCTGTTGCCAGAACATTCCTTATGTGCTCATGTGCGACATTGTAGCTACGGGCTCCCGTCATGGGATCCGTCATTTCCTCTTCACGCCGTATGATCAGGCTGAACAAGAGCAGAGCCACACTGATCATGAACATCTCGATCAGATGATCCGGCATAAATGCCTGGATGACTATACCGACTATGGTGATAGGATACAGTAACAGCATCACCAACAGTTTGTCCTTACGGATGATGGACCTGTATTTCAGTATCACTCCGATCTCAAACAGCATAAACAGCGCAGCATTTATATAGAACATCAATATCCCGTTCAAGCGGGAATACTGCAGTTTCTCATCAACGATGAATATGAACGGATGGATCATGTTTATGATTAGTGCAGCCGAATTTATGATGATCGAAGCATACCATACGGCACGTACCTTCTTATTCTTTTCGAATTCATGCCACATGCCTATGTTAGAATATATGAACGGCAGATAGGAAGGCAGTATCAGATTATGCATAAGAAAATATATGTAATGCCACATATAAGTTACTGTATGGTTTATATCAGTATGCGCTCCGTAATTCTTCATGTAGCCCGCGCCAAAATCGGCTATCGTTGAAAGCATTATAACGAGCATCATAAGATAAAACAGGCCATTGTTCCTTCCGTGGAACATTTTCTTAAGAACACATGACATTATGATCAGTATTAAGATAATAAAGGCACATACATCATAATATAGGATCATATACCGAAATCCCTTCCAGTTTTATGTTTGTTTACAAACTCAAGAAAATCCGTCTGACTGAGCGGCTTGGAAAAAAAGAAACCCTGAATGTAATCGCAGCCGAGATCGATAAATCTCCTGAGTGTCCTCTCGTCCTCAACTCCTTCAACAAGTATCTTCATATCCATCTTCTTTAACATATTGACCGTATTGACTATGGCGATCCACATCTTGGGATCATCCATCTCATCAACAAAACTTTTATCAAATTTGACTATATCAAGCGGAAGCGAAACCACTCTCCTGATATTTGAATAACCCGTTCCGTAATCATCAAGCGAGAACCTGAAGCCCATGCTGTGAAGACCGGATATATTACGGTCCGTTATCTCGGGATCGTAATCAACCGAAGTTTCGGTGATCTCCAGATTGATCTGTGATGTCTTAACCCTGTACTTGGATATAAGAGCTCTTATCTTGTCAACGAGCTTGGGTTCAATACACTGGGCAACGGAAAGATTTATCTCGATATACTCGAGACCGCTGTCCGTGAATTCCTTGCGGTGGATGAACCTGCAGACATCTTCCAGCACAAAATCTCCTATCGCATGTATTGCCCCGCTGTCCTCGGCAGCCGGAATAAAAATTCCGGGAGAGACAAAACCGTATTCATCGTCATACAGCCTTATGAGCGCCTCCGCGCATGTGAACCGGTCCTGCTTTACGGAGTAGATAGGCTGATAAAACATGCGGAACCTGTCTCCGGCGATCGCCTTTTTTATTATCTCGTCTATCTCGTTTTTCATCTTGAAATCCTTGGAATCAAGGATATCGGACAGCATTATTACCTGATCGGTGTCAGGTATGGTCTTATGAAATGTATTGGCAAGATCAAGCAGCGAATTGTATGTGGGAAGATCTTCCGGAACCTCGGCAAAACAGACCTTTGAATCAAGACGTATCTCAAGATTGCTCAGGGTGAAACTCTCCTGAAGATAAGCAACAACCTGTCTCCCCATATTCATGGCCTTTTCCCGGTCATCCGCATCCGATACTATGACAAATACACCCCTGCCGATATAGTATACTTCAGCAGGCATTCCTATCACACGCCCCATCTGCAAGAACTTTTCACCCACTCTGCGAAGTGATGCATTATATATCTCAAGTCCCAGGTTGGTACGCAGTTCACGATGGTTACTCACCTTTATAAGGATTATGTTCATCGGCCTCCTGACACCGTAGGCTTTAAACATATCAGTAATGAAGCCATGACGGCTGAGCGTCCCGACGGCAGCATCCACTGTCTCTTCAGGTCTCTGTATGGCCGTTGCAATAAGAAACAGTGTCAGCGAAAGTGCGAGCAGTTCCACTCTTAGTGCCGGATTGATACGCTGGGCAATGACCGCGATCATATTAAAGAATACAAACGAAAGCAGCATCACGAATTCCGACCTGCGTATCGTTTTACGGTATTTGCATATAATGAAAGCCGAAAATATAAGATGAACAACAGCCGCGGCATATATTATCAATATATACCGTCCCCTGCTATATACACCGTTTTCATCAATATAAAAGATAACATTACTGTATATGTTCACGCACACCGCAATAACGACCGCCAGGAAAGGAACTGCGGTAATGAGCAGATATATGCCGAAATGCTTGATCTTATGCCATACTCCGTAATAGGAAAAGAGGAACAGGATATAAATAGGCGTAGTAAGATTTCTGAGCAGATAAAACAGTGAATTCGAAACAAACTGTATGGTGGCATTTGACTGACCCTGCCGTACATATGTCCCGAACAGGCTGTCAAAAACATCCAGAAAACCAGCTGCCATGATAAGAATAGCAAGTAGCAGAATAAGACGGTTAGTTCGCCCCTTTGTATATTTTTTCGATACAAGGAACACAAAAACCGTCAGCGCCAAAACAATCGCACATATATCAAAATAAATAATTCGCATTCCGGAATCTTCCTAAATCATTTAGTCTTAACCCGCAAACCGTTTACCGGTTTAAGTTTAGCCTCCATGGCAATACCGGCTTCCTTTATAAGACCGGAGATATCCATGTTCTTCTCACAGACAAAAGGATATGCATCCATTGTTATATCTATATTATAAGGCATATCCGAATCATTATTGAATTCTTCAAGTCCTCTGTTTACCGACTTCTTTATACTGTCTATCATATCATAAGAATCGGTAAATATCACGGAAATAAATTCATCGTCCCCAATTCTTCCGAGATAATTCTCATCAAGGAGCACACGCGCCATCTCCCTTGCGCAGGCTATGAGCACTTCATCACCCGATTCATGCCCGTAATCCATATTGATCTCGCCCAAATGACTGACATCCGCAAACAGAAGGTAGGCCTGCCTGCCGATATTATCGGAAACCAGCTTTATCAGGTGCTCGATAAATCCACGGCCGTTTAATACAGAGGTGAGATCATCCTTGTCGGATACATAGCCAAGAATATCTTCCTTCTGTTTAAGTTCTTCAGTCTTCTCCTCCGCAATATAACTTATGTCCCGGAAATTAAACAGCGCACCTATCTGCAAAGTACACAGCATGGCAAAGAATACATCATTCTTGTCCACTTCATACAGGATGATGCCATACTGCCTGTCTCCCGAGCATATAACGAAGGCGGAATAATTGGCTGCGTTTTCCTCCGGCAGCACGGAACTGATCCCGTTATCCTTATCGATCACTATACTGTTCTGCCTTAGGAAAACCTGCACTCCGTTTCTGTCAAAAGTCCCCGCATAGTGGAGCTTATCAGGTGCCGGCGGTAATACTCCTTTTCTGTATATTACAGGCCTGTGATACATGAATATATGACCCGACGCAATATCCATACCTTGCAGCCGCTTAAGTACCGAGCTCAGAACTTCTGCCTCTGACTTGCCGGTATCAAACAGATCCCTCGTAAATAACGGAAGGAACCACAACTGACGGCGTCTCAGGCTTCCCGCTTCCCTCATCCTGATTATCTCGGCTTCCTTTAACTGCTTAAGCGTCTCCAGCATCATGACAGTCACCCTTGACCTCTCCCTGCCATGCGGCATCATTGAGATGAGGTTCTCAAGGATATATACTGTCCTGCCTGTTATCATGCGAGCCGACACACTTCCGTATTTTGACAGTTTCTCGACATAATATGCGATCTTTTCAAAATCTCCGTCTCTGTCTTCCGAATCCGAAAATGCAGAAGCAAATATATACTCAAACATCTCCTGATAGAGATTTTTAAATTCTATCTTCTCGGCCTCGTAAGGAAGATATGAATAAATCTCATCCACTGTCCTGCCCACATTATCGGCCATAAACCGCTTCAGCTTCTCAACGACAGCCTTATCGACTTTACCGGCGCCCCCTTTGTGTCTGTCTGTATTATCAATCTTTGAACAGCCGCAGGAACATCTCTTCGTAAAACGGCAGGGTATCTTGATGCCACCCGTTTTCTGTCCCCTCGCAATCAAAACGGCCCTTTTGAGTGCCGTCATCCCGAATGCGTAACTGTCATACATAACACCCGTAAGAGAAGGCTTCATCTCGTGGGACATTCCAAGGTCATCGAAACCGGTAATGGCAACATCCTTTCCCACCTCGATACCCCGCTTATTGCATGCCCTGTATGCTATACGCGCATATGTATCACAGCTGCAGACTATGGCATCGACATAAGGAAAATCATCAAATATCCCGTTGATCTTACGCTCGTCGGATATGGACTGATCACACACAATGATCTGCGATCTGTCATAATTAAGTGAGTGGGCATTCATTGTATCCCTGAAAGCCCTTAATCTCTCCTTAAAATCATATTCCCCTGTATCACCCGATACATACACTATGAAACTGTATCCGTGATCGACTATCAGATGCTCTATACATTCACACATTGCACCGTAGCTGTCTGCAACCTGATACGGTATCGACGGTTTTCCCGGTATGGTCTCAAGAACCAGAGTGGGGATCTCCTTAAAGCGTTCCACAAGTGCGTTTATATCAGGCAGTATAAGTGAACGTCTCAGCGACCCGCTGACCAGGATCATCGCATCCGGCTTCAGTATCCCCACATAATCATAAACCGCGTCAAGCTGGTTTACATAATAGTCATCAACATCCTCATAAAGCGCTGTATCACTATCTTCTCCGGGAGTCTGAGGGCCGAGCAGATAAACGAGATCAACTCCCGCCTGTCTGGCGCCGTCATAGAATCCGCTGTACATGACCTCTGAAAATTCGGTATTTATATCGCGCATCATAACTGCGATCACAGTTCTTTTTTCACCCATGCTCAAAGCCCCTCCGGCACATGTACCGTCATGATCCCGCCTTCCGTGTCAACGGAAAGGATGCACTGCCTGATGGCGGGAAGCAGTAATTCTCCTCCACGGTTCAAAGTTATCACATAAACGTCATTGGCTCCGGTCTCCAGCACATCGCTCAATATGCCCAGTTCATTCCCGTCTTCCTCAACAACCTTCATATCTATCAGATCGGCTATGAAATACTCATCCTTTTTAAGCTTAACGGCATTCTCGCGTGTCACATAAATGCTGTGTCCCTTGAATTTCTCAACATCATTGATGCTGTCAAGATCCTTAAACTTAAGTATGACAAACTGTTTGAAGAACTTAACGCCTTCTATCTGCATCTCCTTAAGTCCGCTGCCGGTATCAAGGAGGACCGACTTAAGCTTCTTAAATCTTGCCGCATCATCCGTTGTGGGGAATACCTTCATCTCCCCGCGAACTCCGTGCGTAGAACTGAGTATGCCAACCTGTAGTATCTGTTCCATTCTTCCTCCTCTTTACACCATAATATAATAATACCATCTATATCATAGATTTAAAAGAAAAAACCACGAGCATAACCCGTGGTTTTTGATCATTCCTTATCGGTATCGACAATATCAACTATTACCTTCTTGGTTTCCTTGGCCGATGCCGCCTTAACGACTGTCCTTATGGCCTTCGCAATACGTCCCTGCTTGCCGATCACCTTGCCCATGTCGGATTGAGCCACCCTCAATTCAACAACTATCGCATTATCATCCTCACGCTGTGTCACCGTAACTTCGTCCGGCTTCTCAACCAGTGATCTTGCGATTATCTCTACCAGATCCTTCATGTTTTACCTCCGCCTGCAGGCCTATTTACTGATACCGGCATTTTTGAATATCTTGCTTACCACCTCAGTAGGCTGAGCTCCGTTAGCCAACCACTTCTTTGCGAGCTCCTCGTTTACCTTAACGGTACTGGGTTCCGTATTGGGATCATAGGTTCCTATCTCCTCGATGAACCTTCCGTCACGGGGCGATCTTGCATCCGCTACGATGATCCTGTAGTAAGGTGACTTCTTCTGTCCCATTCTCCTGAGCCTTATCTTTACTGCCATTTTTCTACCTCCGTAAAATATTGAAAAATTTTTTTAAAAGGGCATCTTAAATCTTCCCTTTTTACCCATTCCGTTCATCATACCCGGAAGCTGTTTCATCATCTTGCGGCTCTGTTCAAACTGCTTGACAAGCCTGTTCACTTCCGATATGTCAACCCCGGCACCCTTGGCTATCCTATGCTTTCTTGACGGGTTTAAGATCTCCGGGTTCTGTCTCTCCTTCTTAGTCATTGACAGGACTATCGCCTCTGCCCTTGCCATCTTCTTATCGTCTATCGCATTCTCAAGATCCTGGGATTTTATCCCCATTCCGAGTCCTGGCATCATCCCGAGGATCGAAGACAGCCCGCCCATCTTCTTCATCTGGTTCATGCTCTCGAGGTAGTCTTCAAAATCGAACTTACCCTTCTTGAGCTTGCGGGTCATTTCCTTCTCTTTATCTTCGTCTATATCAAGCGATTCCTGAGCCTTCTCGATAAGTGTGAGTACATCACCCATTCCGAGTATACGGCTCGCCATCCTGTCCGGATAGAACTGCTCAAGATCCGACAGTTTCTCACCCATGCCGACATAGAGTATCGGCTTGCCCGTTACCGCCTTTATCGACAGCGCGGCACCGCCTCTTGCATCACCGTCCATCTTTGACAGGATCACGCCGTCCACGCCTATCTTCTCATTAAAGCTCTGGGCAACATTGACCGCTTCCTGACCTGTCATCGCATCAACTACGAGAAGTGTCTGATGAACTTCTACATTGCTCTTGATATCCGAAAGTTCCTGCATCATCTCGTCATCTATCTGAAGCCGTCCCGCAGTATCCAGGAACACGACATTATGTCCGCCTTTGGCTGCATGTTCTATCGCCGCCTTACATATATCAACGGGAGAAAGCTTATCTCCCATCGAGAAAAAATCGACCTCCTGCTTATTGGCGTTCATTTCAAGCTGTTTAATGGCCGCCGGTCTGTATACATCGGCCGCAACAAGCAGGCACTTCTTTCCCTTTAACTTAAGCTTCCCCGCCAGTTTTGCCGCAGTGGTCGTCTTACCTGCACCCTGAAGACCGCACATCATTATAACGGTCGTCGCCTTGCCCGGCTGCAACTGTATCTCCGTGGTCTCGCTTCCCATAAGAGAGACCATCTCTTCATTAACTATCTTGATGACCATCTGTCCGGGATTAAGGCCGTTCATCACATCCTGACCTACAGCCCTCTCCTCGACAGATTTAACAAACTGCTTTACTACCCTGAAATTTACATCCGCTTCAAGAAGAGCTAACTTTACTTCCTTAAGTGCCGCCTTGACATCCTCTTCGGTAAGCCGGCCCTTGCTCCTTAGGTTCTTGAACACATTCTGCAGTTTTTCGGTCAAACTCTCAAATGCCATCTATACAGTCTCCACAAGCTGCCTGCACAGCTTACGTATCTCATCCTCAAAACCTGCGCCTTTGCCTGCTGCCGTCTCCTCTATCTTAAGAGCCAGTTCCTTTATCTTCGTATACTTCTCGATCATATGGAGCTTCTCTTCATAGGAAGATAATATCTTATCGCAGCGTCTTATAAGATCATGTACTCCCTGACGTGTGATACCGTATTCCTCCGAAAGCTCCTTAAGAGACAGATCCTCGAATACCGCACTCTCGTATATCTTCCTCTGGTGCTCCGTAAGAAGCTCACCGTAAAAATCATATAAAAGATTCTGTTCAACGATATGTTCCATCCGATTGCTCCTTGCGCACAATGGATACTATACACAAAAGCAA
>JAEEGL016969096.1_pt1 | contig 11083 bp, 9 predicted proteins | sample 9134231 | NCBI WGS metagenome assembly JAEEGL01 (sample SAMN16246548, study PRJNA631951) | gut metagenome | biome: gut microbiome; feature: rumen; material: fiber-attached | host: Bos | place: Iran: Karaj | collected 2018-10
AATACGCCGAATCCTGATATTATGTGCAACCAAGAAATCAAGTTTAAATTGTTTTATGAAAAAGCTATGGAGGCGGGGGCTGATTATATTGCGACTGGACATTATGCTAGGATTGGACAGCCACAAACCATGCTCATGCGTGCCGTAGACGAGAATAAAGATCAGACGTATTTTCTATATCGTATTTCGGATGAGGCATTGGCACATACGATTTTTCCGATTGGTGAAATGATGAAGCCGGAAGTGAAGAAGCTAGCTGAGGAGAATGGGTTGCATAATGCTTATAAAAAAGAATCTATGGGTGTATGTTTTGTGGGTGAAGTTGGGATGAAGGATTTTCTTAAAGAATACATCGATATTGAGCCTGGTGAGATTCGTGAAATTGAAAGTGAAAAAGTTTTAGGTTATCACGAAGGTGCGGTGTTTTATACAATCGGACAAAGGCATGGTTTATACTTAAATGGTGAAAAAGGTACTGTAAACGATGGAATGCCGTATTATGTGGTTAAGAAAGACATCAAAAATAATATTGTTTACGTATCAAAAAACTTAAATCATGAAGCAATCTGGACGAGAAAGTTAGAGTTGAAAGATATATTACTACATCAAGATGTAAATAATAATGTGCAAGTTAGATTACGCCACCGGGCACCGCTAATTCCAGCAATTTTCGATGGCGGGACATTGCATTTTGAAAAAGAGATCAAACGCCCCGCAAGTGGACAGTCTGCCGTATTATACGATGGTGAGATTTGTCTTGGTGGTGGGATAATCGTCTAAATGGATATGTTATAATTATTCCATAAGCGGAGTAATTAAATGGCAGATCACGAGAAGCTTAAGTCAAAAGATGGTGGCTCTAATTGGGAAGAAGTCGCTAAAATGGCAAGAGATTTCAGGAAAGAACAGGTCGAAAAGGCACCTGAGAATGCGAAGACTTTTTTTCGGAATGTTCGTGAGTATCAAAAAAGCTTCGAACAGCGTTCAGCTACTATTAAGGCAAAAAATGAGCAGATGAGTCAGAAAGAATTCGAAAAGTGGGAAGATTTGGTAGCGGACGAGTTAGAGATGGCAAAAAAAGAGGGCGAGAAAGGAAATTTTGGCATTGAACAAACCGCGGAATGCGCGCAGGCGATGGTCAATTTGAATGATGCAGAGCTTAATAAGACCGTCGAGGCGCAGGCGGGAAACTTTTATTATGAAAGAATGGCGGCTCTAAAACAGGCGATTGAAAAATCAGATGATGAAAATACGAAAGAGGATTTAGATTTTTTGAAAGATTTTTATCCCGCCGTAGCAGAACACTTGGATTTTAAATATATGTCGCCAGAAGATGTACGAAATTATGGCTACGAAGAGTACGAAAGTAGAAGAACGCGTGTCCATAATAGCGTTATTAAACATCTAAATGGCGTAAATAATCTAGCCAAAAAATATCACGTCAGACCACTTACAATGCGGAATTTTTGGAGTAGCGATTTGGTAAGAATGGACGCTCAAACACCCGCTATCTCAAGCGTAATGAACTACGATCGTAAAGTAGTAGAAGAATACTATGAAATAGCTTTTTCGAGTGAAGTAAAACGACGCAAAGCTAAGCGGGATCGCGATATGAAGTGGAATTTTATATAGCTAAAATGCCTATGCTTACTATTGACTTTTTTTGTGTTTTGTGATATAATGAAGATATCTTGCTTTTTGAGCTAGAAAGGGGGAAATTATGAACAAGGAGGAGGCTAGGATGATAAAAATCATCCGTGAAATGCCTAGATCTGACTTTCATCTGAAAGTATTAAGAGGTATTGCAAAAGATCGCGCATTTGGCGCATTAATAACGTTCGGGGCAGATAGCCTGGACGAAACCGACAGAACTAAAATCGGTGTAGCTCTCAGCAAGATTGATCCAGTGTTTACTAAGAATATTTCCAGCGATGCTCTAAATGAGATTGCAACTATTGTTGCGGATCGTTCGGTCAAACTTCTTTAGTATACATGTAAAATGGCCAGTAAGAATACTGGCCACTTTTTTATATTTAAAAGCTAGACAATCATCATTGCCACGTCAGCGCAGAGAAGGATACCTGCAATCATGCTCATTGCAATGACAAGAAACAGATGCATGCGTTCTTTTTCAGAAATCTGCCTGTATTTTGTTGTCCTGTTAGCAGCCTTGCGATGTGCACCTTGGGATGCGCCAGCCTTTTTTGCAGTTTTGGTTGTTGTTTTCTTCTTAGCTTGTGCCATATATTATCCTTTTTATACTTCTTATGGTTATAGTAACACGGGTGTTTAATTTAGTCAAGCTAATATTGTGGTATAATAAGAAAATGGATACGAATGAGATAAGAAAAAAATTTTTTGAATTTCAAGTTAAAAATGGGCATAAGGTGATTCAGCCAGCACCATTAGTTTTAGAAGGTGATCCAACGACTTTGTTTACTGGTTCGGGGATGCAACCACTTTTGCCATACCTACTAGGCAAAAATCACCCAGACGGCACGAGACTTTGCGATTCGCAACCTTCTATGCGCATGCAGGATATCGATGACGTAGGAGATCCCCGCCATACGACAGTTTTTGAGATGCTTGGGAACTGGTCTTTGGGCGATTATTTTAAAGAAGAACAGATTCGTAATTTCTTCAAATTTTTGACCGAAACTGTCGGTCTAGATCCGAAAAGAATCTATGTGACTTGTTTTATTGGTAACGAAAAATACGGCATCCCGAAAGATACAGAGGCTGCGGAGATTTGGCAAAAAGTGTTTGCTGAAGTCGGGATTGAAGCAAAAGTTGCTGAAATTGGCACTGCGGCCGACGGAGATAAACGTGGCATCAAAGAAGGTGAGCGAATCTTTTTCTACGACGATCATGAAAACTGGTGGTCACGTGGTGGTGGGTGCGAATCTACACCGATTGGTGATCCTTGTGGCCCGGACTCAGAAGTATTTTATGATTTTGGTGAAGATAAGCAAGATGTAGAAAAATATGGACTTGCACATCCAGCTTCGGATGGCGCTAGATTTATGGAAATTGGTAACTCGGTGTTTATGCAGTATCGCCGTTTAGAAGATGGTACATTTGAACCACTTGAAAAGAAAAATGTAGATTTTGGCGGTGGTCTGGAACGTATTGCGGCAGCGGCGATTGATTCGTTTGATGTATTTAAAATCTCTCTAATGAAACCGATTATTGATCATCTAGAGAAGATTTCTGGTAAATCTTATGACAATAACACCGACGAGATGCGTGTAATCGCGGATCATATTCGTGGTGCGTATTTATTGGCGGCACAAGGATTGGTGCCTTCCAATAAGGCACATGGATATGCGATGAGGCGCTTACTCAGAAGAGCAATTTTACGTGCCTTAGATTTGGGTATTTCTTCCAATTTCTTGGCTGAAATTGTACCAATCGTAGCTGATAATTATGCTGATTTACCTGATTCAATTTTGACGCACCGCGAGTCTGCGCTTGAGACTATGCTGCGTGAGGAAAATGCTTTTAGGAAAACCCTAAATCGCGGGCTCAAAGAACTATCTAAGATCACAAGAAATAATAAGATGTTAGACGGTAAAGATATCTTTATGTTGCAAGATACCTATGGCTTCCCGATGGAATTATCAGTCGAAGAATGCTACAGGCAGGGAATTGAATTATCAAAAGACTATGTAAAAGAATTCGAAAACGCTTTAGCCGAACAACGTAAACGTTCGCAAACAGCATCAAAAGGTATGTTTAAGGGTGGCCTTGAAGATCATGGAGAACAGACTATCAAATATCACACAGCCTGTCACCTGCTACTTGCGGCATTACAAAAAATTGTAGCACCAGATACTTGTCAAAAAGGTTCAAACATCACTTCAGAGCGTGTACGTTTCGATTTTAATGTAGACCATAAATTAACTGATGAAGAAAAGAAAGCTGTTGAAGATCAAGTGAATGAGTGGATTGAAGCAGATTTGCCAGTAGTATTTGACGAATATGACAAAGAATATGCACGAAATACTTTGAAAGCACACGGAGAATTCTGGGATAAGTACCCTGATAAACTAAAGGTTTATACGATCGGTGATTTTGATAATCCAGTATCGCGTGAAGTATGTGGTGGTCCACACGTAGAGCATACTGGTGTGATTGGCCATTTTAAAATTAAAAAAGAAGAATCCTCGTCGGCTGGCGTTCGTAGAATTAAAGCGGTTCTAGAATAATTAATAGATATCCTCTACTTTTTACTAGTCTTTTTGAGATGGATTAACATATCTACTTTGCGATTCGCATAAGACGGATAAGTGATTTTTAGGCCGCGGTTGTGCCCCATAGTATTAAAGATGGGGTTGCCTTTTTTGTTGAATCCCATAAAAACCATTGTATGGTTACCTGGATCATCAAAACCTATAATGTCACCCTTCTTTATTTTTCCAGCTTTATTTAGTTCTTTGATGGTCTTATGAGGATATGATAACGAAAAGATATCTTTGCGATTTTTAACAACTTTTGCCCCAGTCCCTGTGATGGTATTCTTGTTGGGGTCATACCAGAAGTATTGTCCTTTAGAAAGAAGCCCCAGCCGTTGCAGTGATACTATAGGGAAAGTAACACAGGTTCCTTTAGTGCGACTAGATTCAACTGATGGAGTAGTCCATTCATATTTTTGATTTTTACTCCAATTGTATTGTTTAGTCATTGCATCATACCACGCTTTAAGCGGATCTTCTTCCTTTTTGTTGTTTTCTTTTTTGGAATCACTGGTCTTTGTTTTGTCAGATGTTTTGCTGTTAGTTTTTTTACTAGCTTGTTCTTCTGCGCGTCGTTTTGCTAATTCCTCATCAGAAATAGTAGTGCATGTAGTGGTGCTGTTAAAATCACCGCCGGGTAATAACCACTGAGCACCAAAGTATAATACCGTGTATACTGCTAAACCTATAACTATTTCAAATATGCGACGTTTGGCTTTAGTAGTTTTTTGCTCATCGCCACTTGCAGTGAGATAATTAACACCTGAAATGACGATGCCGATAGTTGCAGCAATGGCTATGCCGTAAGTGAGAATGTCTAGAATAAGATTTAAAACCACAAATACGCCACACCCTCCATCATCTTGGATGTTACCAAAAAAGTTTGTTTCAACAACTCCACCTCCACCAGCACCACTAGTACCGCCAGCTGCATGGGCATCTGATTGGAATAAGGTAGTAATTAGTACAGTGGCCACTACAATTACAGTTAAAAATACCGACAGGACGTTAAGATGCTGCCTGATCAGTTTTTTATTCCTTGCTAAAAATTGGTGGGGCTTATAAGGTTTTCCCATACACTTTTATTATAGCATAAGTAGATATTTAGGGGGCATTTACCACCCATGGGTTAGTTGCTGTACCAGTGCCGCTATCATATTCTGTACCTGGAGCCAATGAAATAACTGGGCGCACACCGTATGGCATATAGTTAACTGTATTCATTTCTGGTTTTCCATTAGGGCCAAGATAGAACATTTGCGGTGCACCTGTTCTGTGAGCTGGTGACATCAACCAGAAACCATTTTTAGAGTGTAGGAAACTATTAAAATTATAAGTCGGGCCAGCATTAACTTCAGAAACCCCAGAACCAGCGAAGGCGGCTTCATCTAAAGTTAGCAGTGCTATTGGATTAGTCAATTGGCCGTTGCCACCGTCACCAGTAGTTGTGCTATATGTGTCAACAGTACCACGACTGCAAGTTAAGGTGGGGTGAGTCGTATTGGAAACAATGCGTACATAGGGTCCGAAATAATAAACTGTAGCTCCAGATGAGTTGTATGGTTGTATCAAAGTATTATCTGCTACTGGTGTGGTCCAGTTGTTGCTGGTGTTTAGCGTACGGTCATTGCAGTAACCTGCGCCTGTTTCCAATATGGACGTGTAGCTAGCAAGATTACTCGTGTACCAATCGTCAATGTATTTTTTGATTACCGAGGAGTTACCATTGGTAGTGGTATCGTTTCCAGTAGCGCCAAATAAATTGCTGTATGCGGTAGACCAAGTGGAAGTATCAGATACATTACTATATGTATAACCAGATGCATGTATACCACTTCCTATACCTGTATAGGTTTTACCGGCCTTCGAAGTAGTGGAAACATTATATTCTATCCTAAATTCAGCGTTATTATATCTAGTCTGAGCTTTGGTGGTAGCATTAGCGCATGAGCCTGCAAAAGTGTCACCGTATATACCGTTGTAAATCATCTTTACGCCACCAGAGCCGGTAGTCCTGACAATGCGCCAACAGGTGTTTCCGAGCCTGACATAGTTTTGCCAAACTAATCCATCGCCCCTAGAACCATAGGTACTAGTAGTGCTATCCACGTTGCTATCTAGGATACCACGGAAATAATAAATACTGCGACTATTGCTGATGTCGCTGGCTTGGCCAAACACGCTGCTGTCGTATTCAAAAACTCCAGAATTGGTTGCAGTGAGATCAGCTTTAAGGTCGTCTACAGATTGTGTACCCTTGCTAACACTCTCAACCATACAATATAGTTCTGTTGAGCCATTTGTACATGTGCTGGTGCTCGTGGACCACATAGCATAGAGAGTCAATACGTTGCTACTGGCGGTCTGATCAAGTTGCCAGTTTAAATCTGTTCCTGCGCCGTTTGGATTATATGTTGTTCCTGTGCATACTCCGTCGTCGGCTACTTGTGCTGTGCACCATCCGCCAAAATTAAGACCGCTACGAGCAGGGACAGTATCAGACAATGTAACTGTTTCATCGTAAGTCGAATCATCGCTGACATTTGTTGGCATATTGGTGACAGCGTCAGTAGTGTTTTGATTATATGTGATGCTATATGGCGTAGGGTTAGCGATAGCGCTGATAATAAAAGTATTAGTGTATGAGCCCGGAGTTATAGTATCATCCACTCTAGCGCCAATTGCAATATTATAATTGTTGGCCGTACTAGGATTTGCTAAAGACGTGGAGTCCAGAATATCAAACGAAACAGTATCAGTTGGAGTTGGCAAGTAATTGGTGTTGTTACTGGAATGGTATTTACTTGGCATATAGCCATAAGTATTGTTTAGAGTCGAGCTGTTGGCATAATCTGTTGGTGAAACTTGGGTCGCGATTGATGGAATTGTTTTAGTATTATCGCTAGTGTTAACTAATGAATTATCACTAGCACTTGCGAGAATGCCTAATGTATACCCGGTAGCATGATTGGTGGTAATACTGACGTTAGGCGTCGAAGTGTCGGTACTAGAAAACGCACCACTTTGAGTGGCTACAATGTTTAGCGAAATATTATTCGCAACAGTTAGAGTTATCGTACTTGAAGTAGCAAAAGCGGAAGAAGAGAATAAAAAACATAGGACAAAAGTGGATAAATAAATTGCTGGGTACAGCAAACGCTTTACAGCGTACTGCAACCTCCTTATGGTTATCATATTAATAATTATATAATAAAAAACTATTAAATGATAAAAAATATATACTTTTTTTATTATTTTTGAAGCAGTTTGGAAATCTTAGCACGAATACCAGTTTCTTCTGGAGCGCCGGCTAAAGTATCAATGCCGACACGAAGTAAACCAAGCGCGGTTGCAAAAGAATGATCGAGCATGCCTAAACCTTCAGCATTTAAATGCTCAGTTTTGAGGTTTGGTAAATCTTCTACGTCAATCAAATGGATAATTGGGCGACGTGAAAACGGTAAACCTTTATACCAATCAGAAATAGCCAATTTTTCTTGAAGAGATGAGAGGCTAGCACCACCGCCACATAATAGAATATTACGTGGCAAACTACCCATGCTACCAAATTCTTCGAGAGCCACTTCTACACCGGTCAACCAAACAGACAGATTGCGATCTATAGCAGTATCAACTTTAGCTTTAACGCGGTCGTCAAGCTTACCTGTGTCGAAATCTAATTTGTATTCTTCGGCAGTTTCAAATTCGACGCCAAGTGACTCGGCAATTTGATGAGTAAAACTACGGCCACCGATTGAGAACATTTTGGTACCCTCAACGCCACCATCTTCGACTACGGCTATATCAGTAGTGCCGCCACCAATGTCCATAACAATGCCAGAGAAAGAAGAGCTTATATCGTTGCCTAGACAAGCTCGACAAACAGCAAATGGCTCAACGGCGACAGTGAGTAAATCTAAATTAAGCTCGGCACAAACTTTTTCAATTGCTGCTACGTGAATAAGTGGAGCAAAGGCGGTATAGAATTGGATCACCACATCTGAGCCTTTGAAGCCGATTGGGTTACTAATTTTGTAGCCATCAATGGTAAGCGAAACAATGGCGGAATTTATTAACCTAACTTCGACATTGTCATTATCTGTTTCAAGCGCAACAGTTTTTTTGGCTACTTCACCGGATTTTTGCTGAACCTTGTGAATGATTTCTTCCATTTCTGATTCGGTAATTGGTCGGTTGGGATTTTTGCGAGTATAATTGACTGTCGTAGTATTACCCTTAATGAGTTCACCGGCAATACCTACTATAGTGAGGTTTGCTCGTTCGCCGGCTTGTTCTTCAACTTGCACTAATGCTTCTTCGCAGACATTAACTACTGCAGGAATATCGGCGACAGCACCTGCGTGCATGTTGCCTTCGACTTGCCTAGCCTTACCTACACCTAGTATTTCAAGATTGCCATTCTTAGTAGGTTTGGCAAGAACAGCTTTAACAAATTCGGTACCAATATCTAGCCCTAAAATTGTGCTCATGGTTCAATTATAACATATTTACCAGGCTTTAAATCGTTTAATTCGTATTTCCCGAAGCTAATACGGTGAAGTTTAGTGACTTTATAGCCAAGTGCAGCAAAAGTTCGGCGGATTTGGCGATTGCGACCTTCGGTCAAATATACTAAATAACATCCTCTCGGCGGGTCCTGCCGGACCTTTTCCTCCCCCACTTCGCTATCGCTCAGCAGGGGGCCCCCTCCAGGTCCGTCACCCGCCGATGTATCCCTAATTACCTTAAATTGACTGGGGCCATCGTCGAGCATAACCCCGAAATCTGAGATCATTTGTTGATGGAGTGGTTCTAGAGGTTTATCAAGTTCAACTTCATAGGTTTTGGTTTTGCGGAATTTTGGGTGCGTCATTTGAAAAGCAAAATCGCCGTCGTTAGTAAGTAAAATTAAGCCAGAGCTGTCTTTATCGAGACGGCCGACGGTTTTTAATTTTTGGAATTTTTCAGGTAATAACGCATAGATAGTAGGAGCTTGGCCCTGAGCACGACGTGAACAAACATATCCGACTGGCTTATTGAATGCATAATAAGTAAATTCCGTATCAAACGGAACTATTTTTTTATTATAGCATACTTTACTATTTTTGTCAATACGGACACCCAGGGTGGCAGTCTGACCGTCTACCGTAATTTTGCCAGCGCTGATTAGTTCGTCGGCTTCACGACGAGAAACACCAAGACGTTCAGCAAGGAATTTATTGAGCCGGAGCGACTGACTGTCCATTGTTTACCTGAGGAATTGGTTCGCCCGAGAGTACTGGTGGTGGTGTATATGCTGTAGCAGTTGGAGCTGGTGGGGTTGTGGGAGCTTCTGTTGTTGATGATGCTTCAGTTGGAGAAACAGAAGAAGCATCTGTTGAAGTAGCGGCTGTGGTGGTAGATGATGCTTCCGTAGAAGCAGGAGCTGGGGCATCACCAAGTACTTCATGAATAGTACTAATCACATCTTCGATGCCGACTTGGGATTTAACAAGATAGCGGTCGGCGCCTAAGCGTTCGCCACGTTGGCGTTGATCATCGCCAGAAAGAGCGGTCATCATGACAACTTTAATGCTGGCGGTCTCTGGTGTGGAGCGCAAAATATCTAGCATATCAAAGCCGGAGATTTTAGGCATCATAACGTCTGACAGAATTAAATCTGGTTTCTCACGCACCGCAATGGCAAGAGCCTCCTCGCCATCACCTGCTGGCACCACATCGTAGCCTTCGGCGGTAATGCGGACACTGTAGATTTCTCGTAGGTTTGCGTCGTCTTCGACTACCATTATTTTACTCATTTTGTTTCTCCGTTTACGTTATTATTAATGTTTTGTTGTACTGGGTTAGTAGTTGGTGGTGCAGGTGGAGGGGAAGAGATTGTATTTTGCCCTGCACTTGGCTGAGGCGGTGGTATAAGGGTAGGATTTGCGGTTGATGATGTAGGTGGGGTCGCAACAGCCTGAGCCATGGTAGAGGCAGGGGCTGGGGTTGGAGTTGGGGTTGGGGTTGCGTTTGGCGTTGGAGCGGGGCTAGGGTTAACAGGCGTAGGTGTCGTAGCCGCTGGTTTTGGAGCGGCAGGCGTGGCTGAAACCGTTGGAGCGACAGGGGCTGGAGGAGTTGTTGGTGCAGGTGTAGGGGTTGGTGTAGGTGCGGGATTAGCCTGTTCTACAGGTGCTACAGGCGCAGCTGGTTCAGTGGGTGTAGTAGGAGTTGTTGGTGCAGCCGGCTCAGCTGCTGGAGCCACTGTGATTGGTGGAATGACTGGAGGTTTTTTGTCTTCAATCATATCTTGATTTTGCACAGCAATCATCCTTTTATTATATTCGTCTTCTGTAAGTCTAGGCAAAGAGACATAAAACGTTGAACCATCACCAAAAGCGGACTCAGCCCAAACTTTACCACCCATTGCTTCGACACGTTGTTTGACTAAGTACAAGCCAAGACCAGTACCGCCTATTTCTCTAGTATCAGAATTATCTGCTCGATAGAATTTTTGGAAAATGTGATCAAGGTCATCAGCGGATATGCCAATGCCAGTGTCAGTCACATTGATTACAACTCTATCTCCATCACCACGAACGTTTACATAAACTGAACCACCTTCTGGAGTATATTTTAGGGCATTTTCAATCAAATTGTCCATTACTTCGCGCAGGAAATCACGATCGACAAAACTATAAACTACTTGTGCGAGACGACGATTACTGTCAAAAGAAAGCTTTTGGCTAGAACCATAGTTGAAGGTAATTTTATTTTGTTTAGCACGTTCAACATAATCGTCAGTAATAACCTTAATTTCTTCTATCATCTCAACTGGCATAAAGTGTGGCCTAATTCTGCCGTCATCG
>JAEEGL017451913.1_pt1 | contig 11083 bp, 13 predicted proteins | sample 9134231 | NCBI WGS metagenome assembly JAEEGL01 (sample SAMN16246548, study PRJNA631951) | gut metagenome | biome: gut microbiome; feature: rumen; material: fiber-attached | host: Bos | place: Iran: Karaj | collected 2018-10
TCAGTCATCAACTGGATTATAAGCCAGTAATCATCATTGTTTCTTGGCTTGGGACGGGCGTCTATCAGTTTTCCGGTTATCTCGTAGAGTATCGGGAGCGCGGCTCTTTTCGGCGGATTGAATCTACTGCCGTTTGCGAAATAGGTGGTCGACATGGTTGGGCTATCTGCGGGTCAATTGGTCTTTGTCATTTCAATGTGTCACAAAACAAAAGTGTGGAGTTCTTGCTCCTGGGGGCACCGGCTCTGGTAAACCGAAACGTCCACGAACAGCTCCACACTCGTTATCAGGAAGAGCCTTACTTAACGCAAGGCTCTTGCCGACACAAAGAATGACGCCGCCATGTCCAACGTAAAATTTACCAGATTTTGTGCCCTGGACTAGGCAAGCAATATGTCACCGCATTGCGGTATCACAAAGATAATTCTTTTTCATCAAACTCAAGACATTTTCAATAGATGCTTCTGAATTAGGGTGTCTTGTCGTTTTGTCAGATGAAAGAGATCTGTCCTCCACGACTCATATCTCACGGCCAAAAGAAATTGATACGGCTCCAATGCGGCGAATCTGACATCACCACATTCCGTCGTTGCCAGATTAGTGGCAGAAATCATGTCCGAATTGACCGGAAATAGTTTTTATCTGTCAGTTATGCGTAAAAAATACGCATTGGCACAATTATTGTGTTATATTTACGCAAAACAAAAACTGCCAAAACGATGAAAACGCTGGATGCTCTTGATACTCCTTGCGACGAAGTAAAGTATTCTTCGGTGACTATCGGCCATGACGTGTACTGCGGTTATGCCAACCGTTTTCACTTCCACGAATGCATAGCGAAGGATTGCTCATGCTCCGGCGGAAAGGATGTGTATCTGACGTATGAGGATGCGCAGAAGGCGGTGGCGATGCGTCCTGGACGCGCAAGAAACAAGAAGATTTACAAATGTCACATCTGCGGCCACTTCCACCTCACGACAAAAGATGGCGCGGGAAGACGCCCCAAGGCTTATTCCAGGCAAAGGAACCGCCTGGAGCTACTGTGGGCGCTGGAAAGGGTAACGGATCGCGATCTGAAGATTGCCAAAGAGAATTGCCCGAAGAGTTACGGGTTGAAGCGTTTCTCCAACGCCATCGATGGCGGCTGGAAGAGGATGATCGTAGCATAACGGAAGCACCATGTTTAACCTTAAATAGTTACAGCCATGACAGAGAAAACGAAAAAACTGAAGTTCCAGAATGTGAAACGGACCGCAAAGGCCACCGTCATCATCCCTCGCGTAGGGGGGTGTGGCGAAGGGTGGACTTGTGACCGCTGTCCTAATCTGGGTTGCCCGGCGAATGAAAGGAACTGATGAAGTCGTCTCACAAAGAAGCCAGGTTACAAAAGTGGCATCACCCCTTCGGAGGGAGGAGGTGATGCCCATACTTCGACGCTAAAGAACCGAAGCTTCCGCGACATACCTAGTCAAAAAAACTTGGGAGACAGCATCCTCGTTTTCGGAGCCAAAAGCGGCTTTGGGAAAAATGTGTAAAAATTACGCAAAAAAGTTTGCAGATATGAAAATTGTTCTTACCTTTGCGTAGAAATTACACAAAACAATTAAACTTTCACGCCTTATGAAACACATCATCATCACCCTCGTCCTCGCTCTTGTGAGCATCCTTTCTGCCAACGCTCAGGTCTATTCCGGTTACTCCGGACTTTCCAGTTACTCTGGCTATTCTCGGTCTTCCTCCTCCTACAGCTCCGGCACGAACTCCAGCGTCAGATACCAGAGCGGATACGCCCGCTCCAACGGGACGTATGTGCAGGGTCATTACAAGACCAGCTCCAATTACACCAACCACGACAACTTCTCCACCAGCGGGAACTATAACCCCTACACCGGGTCCACCGGTTCCCGAGCTCGGGATTACTCCACCGGCGCATACAACTATGGTAGCGGCCGTACGGTCCAGACCGGCCCTCGCGGTGGTCAATACTACATCAATAGTAACGGCAACAAGACCTATGTCCCCAAAAGAGGTTTCTAATATCGATCATGACCATTCTATCAACTAACCATTATTAACTTTCACGCCTTATGAAACACATCCTTATCACCCTCGCCCTCGTCCTTGTGAGCATCCTTTCTGCCAACGCTCAGGTTTATTCCGGCTACTCCGGCCTTTCCAGTTATTCTGGCTATTCCCGGTCTTCCTCCTCCTACAGTACCGGCACGAACTCCAGCGTCAGATATCAGAGCGGATACACCCGCTCCAACGGGACGTACGTGCAGGGTCATTACAAGACCAGTTCCAATTACACCAACCACGACAACTTCTCCACCAGCGGGAACTACAACCCCTACACCGGATCTGCCGGATCGCGTGCCAGAGACTACTCCTCCGGTGCATACAATTATGGTAGCGGCCGCACGGTCCAGAGCGGCCCCCGTGGCGGACAATACTATATCAACAGTAACGGCAACAAGACTTACGTCCCCAAAAGAGGATTCTAGTTATTGATCCGATTCTGAACAATACCATACGTTAAAACATTCACGCTTTATGAAACACTCTTTTATCGTACTCCTTGTCGCCTTTATGGCGATGATGTCCATGGAAGCCAACGCTCAGGGCTTGGTCTATACCCCGTTCATTCCTCAGCAGTCCTCTTCCGCCGATTTCGGGAGCTGGGGTAGCGACTCTGGCTACTCTCGGCAGAGATCCGGGGGCTATCGTCCGAGTTATCAGACCCAGACCATCCGGTCGACCGCGTATTACGTGAACTACGATGGTGATTACCAGAAAGTCCCCATCCGGGTCGAGTATACCGTCTATTCCAATGGTGCAACCAGCCTTACTGTGGCGGAGCAGTGGAAGGGTAACGGCCTCGGCGGACAATGGGAGAAGGTTCTGAGCGCGGCGTATGTCCGGGAGTGCCAATCCATTTTTGCAAACGGGCCCACGGCCGAGCTTGAACGCACCTTCATGTACAAAGCCATGGTCGGCACCAGCTGGTATTACTTCGACCTATAGCTGGAATAACACCTAAAGATCGTACACATATTTAACATATTACACATATCACATTACACAAACGATCAGCCATGAACCAGACGCAAGACGCCACAAACACGAAGATTATCATCCACAATCTGCTCATCCTGGATGAGAGCGGCTCCATGCACTCCATATACCATCAGGCGCTGACGGGTGCCAATGAGACTATCCAGTCCATCCGCGCTGCACAGACGCAGTACGTCGACCAGGACCACCGATTCACGTTCGTGACGTTCAACACCGTGGCGCCGAATATCAAGACCGTCATCGACGACGCCCCCATCGGCGAAGTGAAGGATCTGACCGACGCCGACTACAACCCGGACGCCTGCACGCCACTGCACGACGCAATCGGCCAGTCCGTCACCGCGCTTGAGCGCAAAGTGAAGGAAGGGGACAAGGTGCTCGTCACCATCGTCACCGATGGCTTGGAGAACGCCTCTCGCGAGTATGACGGCGGAGCCATCAAGGCGATGGTCGCCCGCCTCAAGGAAAAGGGCTGGACCTTCGTCTTCATCGGCGCGAACCAGGACGCCGTCGAAGTGGCGGTGCGCTTCGACATCCACAACGCACTGAATTTCTGCGCCGACGCCGTCGGCACGCAGGCTATGTTCGAGAAGCACCAGCGTAGCCGCGAGGTCTTCTACTCGAAGATCATGCGCTCGAAGGGCGTCATGACCCACGACGAGGACTTCTTCAACGAGGAGGCCGCGACGGGACGCTGCACGCCCGAGCGCATCGAACGCCTCGGCCCCGGGCAGGTCTTTGTCTTCGGCAGCAACTTGCAGGGGCAGCACGCCGGTGGCGCCGCCCGCCTCGCCCACGAGCGTTTCGGCGCCGTGTGGGGCCAGGGCGTCGGTTTCCAGGGCCATAGCTATGCCATCCCGACGATGCAGGGTGGGGTCGAAACCATTAAGCCCTATGTGGACGAGTTCATCGCATTTGCGGACCAGCACCAGGAGATGACCTTCCTGGTCACCCGCATCGGCTGCGGTGTCGCCGGCTTCACCCCGATGGAGATCGCCCCGCTCTTTGCTGGCGCAATCGCCCTCCCGAACGTCTTCCTTCCTCGTGACTTCTGGAAGGTCCTGAATCGCTAACACAGTACAGATATAATTCTTTCACGCATATGAATAAAGTCTTTCACCTCAAGTTTAACAAGGAAGCAGACGGGGACTGGTACATCGAATTTCCGGGATATCCCTTCGCCCACCACAACCTCATGATGGTCGCAGGCGCTGACAAGCTCTGCGCGTACGTGGCCGGAAAGGAGGGTCACGCGAACCGTGCCATAGTAGACGTGACCATCAATGACGGGTCTCTGGATGGCCGCGTCCCTGACATCGTCATGGAGCGGTACAAGAAGGGCTACGGCGCCAACTACCGGAACTACCTTCCCTCGGGGGAGCATCCCCAAGTGGTCGAGAACGGCCGCACCATCACGATCGACACTGCCTGGCTCTGCCCGGTAACTCTCCTGGTGCTCTTCCAGTATCCGGAAAAGATCAACCTCTATATCCCCGAAGCAGCGTAAACGAAACAATCTATGGTTGCAACGATTATCTTCAGCATCATTGTTTGCATGGTCCTCGGTCTTCTTTCTTGGGACCGCTATGCGGAATGCCGAAAGCTGTCTGATGATGTGAGGCGGCAGCAAGAGACCAACCTGGAACTCTTGAAGAGGCTTCCTGTGACGAATGAAGCCGTCGCGGCCGAAGGCCCGCAGCCACTCACCGTGGAGAAAATAGCGGACGCAGTTCGGATGGAGGGCTTTTTCCCGGAGATAGAGGAGACCGGCGTGCGATTCAAAGGTCAGGGCGAGTCCTTCTATGTCGACGCAGAGCGCCTTCCCCTCTTCTTCATTGTAAAGGGCTACAATATCGATCCCAACGAATGGGAGATGGACCTCCTTAGAGAGGCGGCACACTTAATGTCGGACTCGCTTATCATGGTGAAAGCGATGTTCTCCGACGATGACAAATCCTTGAACTTCTTCATCGCAGCCCAGGACCGTAATTACGAGAGCTTCAAGGCGAACCTGACGTACTATATGCGCATCATCGAGGACGGCCAGAGAAAGATGAACGAGGAATACCATCGCATGGTGGACGCGAAGCGGGATGCCGCCCTTGCCGCCCAGCCTGTCTATCCGGCGAATAAGACTGAAAGCAAGGTGTTGTCATGAGTGAAATCCTCTCACCCAATGAAGTGGGCTTGGCACTCAAGTTGGCCGGCCTGTATCCGTTCGCCTTGGACACCCGGACGTTCCAGATTGTCCATAGAGGAGAGAATTACGCAGTGTATGCTGACTGCCTGCCCGAGATTTATGTGGAGAAGACGGTTCCGCTGGAACTGTTCGAATACAAGAGGATGGAATGGGTGACATACTGCGCGATGGACTTGGTCAACGCAAAGCGTTCCTCCGTCGTTGCTTATCGGCAAGAATCCCGGGACACTATCAAGTTCAGGGCTGTGATTCGCCCGGAATCGACAGAGTCGTTCATCAAGGCTCTTGACGGTTGCATCTTCCGTATCGAACGGGCGATGGACGACTTCGGGATGGCCTGCGAAATCGTCATTCGGAATGACGAGAAGGGAGCAATGTCCGACATGATGGAGGAACTCTTCGACCCTTCTCCTGACAGTCCCTGGCTACGGGGAAAGACCAGATCATAAACGTACGGCATTTAGGCTCGCCTTCCGTGAGGCGTGAAAGGCGGTCGGCGAGCCTGCCGTATTATCATCGTAAAGAATGATCATAAATATGAAGTACTATCTGATGAGCGCAGCTATCGGTGACATAGCAGGCAGCGCCTATGAGGGCAGAGGCAGGAGGACGAAGGACTACAACGCGGTGAAGTTGTTTAGTTCTCGTGCCCGGTTTACGGATGATACCGTGCTGACATTCGCCTGTGCGGAGGCATTCCTGGATGGGAAAGACCTGGCTTTAAATATGTGGAAATGCGGAAACGAGCATCGGCATGCGGGTTTCGGGGCGCAATTCAAGGAGTGGCTCGCTTCCCATAACCCCAAACCGTACGGGAGTTTCGGGAACGGTTCGGCCATGCGCTGCTCCTCCGCTGGCTGGCTTGCCACTTCTGAGGAAGAGTGCGTGCGGTTGGCAACAGAAACGGCCCTGCCCACTCACAACCACAAGGAGGGAATCAAAGGGGCGGTCGTGACGGCACTTGCAATCCATTACCTGAAGCAAGGGAGGAGCAAGGCATTCGTCAAGGAGGAGTTGCTTGAGAAATGCTACCCCGAATGGAGCTGCCGGACATACTCTGAAATCCAGCCGGGATTTGCCTTCAACTCGACCTGCCCAGGGACGGTTGGTCCTGCAATAATTTGCTTCCTGGAGTCGACAGACTATGTGGACTGCATCCGGAAGGCTATCGCCCTCGGAGGGGATGCCGACACGCTGGCGGCTATCGCCGGCCCCATGGCCTATGCCTTTTACCGGGAAATGCCGGACAGCCTGGTTTACGCAGCACTAAAGATGCTGCCGGACTGGATGGTCGATGTGAACGAAAGATTTGACAAACGCATAAATGGGGTGTAGCTATGCTTAAATCTGGTAACGGAGAATCTTTAGGATTCATTATGAATGAAAGCAGAGTAAATGGAATGAGATCTCTCGCGTCCTCTCTAAGAAATGCCTCTATTGTCCTCGCCGGAGCTGCCTGTCTCGTCCCGATCCTGGCGCGGGTTTTCTACCCATACAGTTGGCTGCCCATCCGGGGTGCCTGGCTGGCCTCGCTGCTCATCATTCCGCTGCTCTGCTTTTGGTGTGGGATGCTGCTGCACTACCGTGTCGATGGAAAGGCGCGGGTCTGGCTCCAAGCGGCTGCCGGACTCGCTGCGGCCTTCATGTTCTACCTCTCCCGGCATACCGTCAATGCTCCCAGCATGAGCGAAATCGCGTCGACCTACCTTTTCGTTTTCTTCCTGGGCGTTGTCCTGCCGTGGGACCATCTCCGGGAGAACGGAGACCATGTCGGGGCGAAATCCGCCGTTCTGTGTGTGCTGACCGCCCTCACCTACACGGCGATATACGTGGTGTGGCAACGGCTCGATTGCAAGATGCAACCCCGTTTCGCCGACATGGAACAGTTCCTCCTCGTCCTCACGACGAACATGCTTCCCTTAGCCATGGTTCCACCGCTTTTGTTCGCCACCGAGTTCGCCTTTTCGAAGGCGGGTCAGTGGCTCGGGTCCCGCAAGTGGTTCCTCTGGCTGGCGGTTCCCGCAGCACTCTACTGCTTTCTGGGGGCCTGGTTTCGACGTCCATGGGGAATTTCCCTGGACCTCTCCTGGGAAACCGCCCGCCTGATCCGGCTCCTCGTCCAGCCAGTTTCCCTCTACCTGATGGTTGTCATCTGGAGAGTGGCCGCCAAGTTGATAAGAAGGTCCAAGCAGGATTACCCGAGTTGGAAGGACGTTTTTAAACTGTAAACCAGCACGGTGTCGATGGAAAGAGAAGTACATAGTATCCGGACCTATTGGTTCGATGGGCAAGCGCCGACCATCATTACCGGGGAGACCCCCTGTGAGGAAACCTATTATGATGAGTCGGGGCGCATCCGATGCTCTGTCATGCGCGAGGCCATCACATATTACAAATATGACCCAGCAGGAAAACTCATTCGAACCGTCGAAGACCACGACGGACTCTGGCGGAAGATATGGACCTATTCCTATGATCCGGACGGCAATCTGTTGCACCTGCATTCAGAAATACGGGAGCTCGGGCCCCATTATGTAGGAAAGTGTGCGAACTACCATTTCTATGACCCGGAGTTTTACACCAGGGATGACGATGACCAGTTTGAGCCGATTGGATATTACACGGACGAGTATTATTCCTGGGAGGAGGGCGGCAGAATCCGTCGAAGGGAGCTGACCATCCATTCCGATCAAGAAGTGGAAGCGGCCGTGATGAAGGAGTCATATGACGAAGACGGTATGATTCGCGAGCGCTGGATGGGTGAAATCCGTGCGGACACCCCTCATCTTGAACGGTTCAGCTATCACAAGAGTGGAATTCTGAAACAGGCGCAATACATCAACCGCATCGAAGGCACGTCGGGCGAAACAGTCATTCACACCACAACGGAGGAATATGACGAAAACGGAAAGCCCCTTTCGTGCCTGTGTGACGGGTTGTTGAAATATGAAGTAAAATATGAGTACGATAAAGAAGGGAACTGGATCCGGGCAACCTACAAGGACGGAATGGGGTTCATTACTCAGGAGATTATCAGGACAGTAAACTATTGATAACGTGACTATGCTTATGGAAGAACACCCCGAACTCGGTCAAGGTATTTCCATTCAGGATCAAAGGATAAAGCGGGTGCGCGAATATGTGCTGATGAATCCTCGCGAAAGGGGATGCCATGGAATTGACCATTGGGACCGGGTCTATACCAATGGGCAGTTGTTGATTACGCAGAAGGTAAACCCGCTGGTTGTCGGCTTGTTCGCCTATCTTCACGACTTCTGCCGCGAGGATGACGGTAACGACCTGCAGCATGGACCGCGTGCGGCAGCGTTCATAGATACGGTTAGGGATACCCTGCTGGTGGATGTCAGCGATGAGGAAATACAATTGCTGAAGGAGGCTTGCCGGCTTCACACCGTGGCAGACAAGACGGGAAACCCGACTGTAGATACGTGCTTTGACGCCGACCGGTTGGATTTGAGAAGGGTCGGAATCATTCCAGACCCGGCAAGGATGGCGACTAAGAAAGGAAAGGAGCTGGCCCGGATGCAATCTGAACTGTATTGATATGATCAGGAAATTCAAAGTCAAATTCTCTGACGGCGTCCCGGCAGCCGTATATGCCGTCAGTATCACCCACACGTATGCTGGGGTAATTGAAATGAGTTGCCTCTCCGCTGGAACCAGACACTATCTCGCGGAATATGAGGAACGGCGCGATTTGATTGAAGCGGGCCGCCTAAAGGGGCACTACTGCTTTGAACCGGAACTCATTGACGAAGTCCAGTGGGAACTTGTCTTCAAGGAAGGCGGTTCCGTAGAAGATGCCGAATGGGTATCACACGTCAGGGGGAAGTGTTTCAAGGATAACAAGGTCTGCGTTTCGCTTTCCATCGAAGCGACGGATAAGCGACGCGGATATCTTGGAGACTACCTGATCACCCTCGAGTGGTACCAGTCGACAAAGGAACTGATGGAGTCGCCCCTACCCGAGCTCATCCAGCAGATGGCCGGGAGGTTGGAGTTTGAAACCATCAAGGGATTCTGCAAGTTCGAGTCATGGGAGGAATGCGAAGGAATGAGATAGCCAGACGATATTATGACCAAACAATTCATTCTCTGCGCCCTTGCGGTGCTCTCGCTTTTCTCCTGCGGACAAAGGAATAGCAAGCAGTTTCCATCTCCGGCAAAGGCCGATGCTATCATCTCCGTATTCGGGGAGGACAATGCGGCCCTGGATCCGGTCCGTCTCTGCGATGCGGTCCTGACTACCGAAGAGGGCATGGAATCAGCATTCCCGGATGAGACGGACAGCTTCTTTGAGGAGACCACACCAGAGGCGGAAGCCTTTTATTTCCCCGCCGCCGACATCAAGGACGAGCTGCTGGCCCGGACCGTCCAGCTCCGTTACAACTACGTGGCCCTTTTCAACCGGGTGATCCACTCCTACGAGTGGTTCCAGCGGGCCTCCACTGGGATAGATGATGAGACCACCACCAAGAAGGATACGCTGGAGTGGATCCGTTACGCCAGGCCGAAGATTCCCGAATCGGTCATCCGGGCGGCCCTTCCGGATGCCGGGGCACAGGCACAAGCGAGTAAGTTGCTGAAAGCTTACAACCGTTTCGACGGGAACGACAGCGCCGGTTCACCTTTCAGTGTCGCAGTCAACCGGTACACGGAAGCCCTGTCGGGACTACCGGAACTGGTCAGCAAAGAGGAGACCGACCGTTTCGAGGAGCGGTTCTGGAACTGGTACGACAAGCGGAATGTCGTGCCAGAGATCGATACGCTGGTCAGGATGAACATGTACGAATACGAGGGACCGAAGCCCTCCGATGGAGAGTTGGAGAACCTGAAACGGGCCATCGAGGCGGAAAAGGACATCGACCGCCGGACCGTCCTCGCCCTCGAATACGTGAAGTTCAGCAAGTGGGACGGCGTGCCCATGCTGGGCGAGATTCTGGAATCACGCATCTACACGAAATACCTGCTGGAAGCCTGGATCTCCTGGCGGGCGAATGCCCAGATGTACCACAGCCCTTCGTCCTTCGGCGTCATCGCCAACAACTACTACGACAAGGTCCGGACCATCTGCCTGGACACGATGGTCCGGCACTGCCTGGAGTCCGAGGACAAGAACGCGGAATGCCTCATCGAAAACCTGCTCTTCTGCGAAATCATCCACCGGATGGGGTCAATAGCGGGAAACAGCAGTTTCAACGACTGCGCAATGCTTTCCTACAATATGTTCATCCATCCGAGGCTCCTTGAGAATAGCGAAGACTCTCAAAACCAATAAACACTTAAGAAACTATGACCTTAGGAAATCCCACCAGACTCACTTGCCCGCATTGCGGCAAGGTCAAGCACATAATGTCCATCGCTTCCGGGAACACTTTCGGAGCTACACTCTGGTCGGATACGAAGCATGACTATCCGATGTTGAAATCTCCTTCATCCGTCCAGCGGTGCCCGCATTGCGGCCATTACTACTTTTATGAGGACGCAAACCCCGTTGACTGTGACCCTGATGATCTGAGCAAGAAGCATTCTCTTACGGACTGGGACGCAGAATGGCCCGGAGATGCCGGAAGCGCTACCATTTCCGAGGTGAAGGACCGGAGACGCCAGTGGGAACGATGGAAGGATGCCAATGCCAATGGTTTTGGAGTACTCTCTTTCGATGAGATGGATGCCGCTTTCAGTGAACTCTTTTCATTGGCGGACACCAATCGCCAGCAGACTCTTCTGTTCATGTGGCTGTTCGCCTTCAATGACACTTATGGGGGAAGGCAGGATGGGCCTGCA
>JAEEGL010161715.1_pt1 | contig 11082 bp, 5 predicted proteins | sample 9134231 | NCBI WGS metagenome assembly JAEEGL01 (sample SAMN16246548, study PRJNA631951) | gut metagenome | biome: gut microbiome; feature: rumen; material: fiber-attached | host: Bos | place: Iran: Karaj | collected 2018-10
GATTCGATGGCAACAGAAGCGACGGCCGGGGCGGTTATTCACAGCATACCACAGTCGGTTCCTATTCACCCAATGCCTGGGGGCTTTACGACATGCATGGCAATGTAATCGAGTGGTGTCTCGACTGGTCCGGCGGCATCAACAGCGACCCTGCGACAGATTTTGCTGGGGAGGTCTCGGGTTCAGGCCGGGTTCTACGCGGCGGTAGCTGGAATCTCGACGGCCACTACGCGAGGTCGTCCTACCGCAACTACAGCTTCAACAACCCCGGCAGCTGGAACGACAACAGCGGCTTCCGCCTCTCCAGAACTCTGGCCAATGAATAGCGCGGGAGCGTAAAAAGCCGCCGCGAGCGCGCGGAAGCGCAGGCGAGCGGCGTGCAGGAGACGGAGGGGGTGAAAGAGACATGAAATCTTACGGACATCTCTGGAAGCAAATCATTTCGGAGAACAATCTTCACGAAGCATGGTGGCGCGTGAGACGCGGCCACGGTGATTCTGCTGCAGTGTTGAATTTCGAGTCTGCGCTTGACGAGAACATAGCTGCACTCTGGCGCGACCTTTCGTCTTGTACTTACGAGCCGGGCTGCTATCGGCAGTTCCGCGTCATGGATCCGAAACCGCGAGTGATCAGCTGTGCGCCGGTGCGCGATCGGATTGTTCATCATGCACTTTGTGGTGTTATCGCGCCAATTCTTGAGAAATCTTTTTCACATTCTAGCTTTGCCTGCCGTCAGGGATATGGATCACATCGGGAATGCGCGCGTGCGAGATGCTACGCAAGGCGGCATGCATATTTCTGCAAAATGGATATCCGGCACTACTTCGACTCGATTCTACATGACAGATTGCTTGGGGTTTTGCTCCCGCGATTTCGCGAAAACGAGGTGAAGGAACTTGTTGCGAGAATTGTACGTCACCCAGTGCCGGGTCAGGCTGATGGGCGCGGACTGCCGATTGGAAACCTTACGAGCCAGTGGTTCATAAACGACAGCCACGTCGGGACTTTATCAGGAGATTGGCGAGTGAAGGAATCAACGCCAATAAGTGCCACCTTGTGCGACAGGCATCCGCGTATGGGGGGTGTAAAGGAGGCTGCATGAGAAGAATAGTTGCAGTTTTATTTGGATTTCTCACGGTTTCCGCCGTTGCCGATGTCGTCCATGTTTATGAGAAGACTTCTGCGGGCGGTGTTGAAACGCAGATTGCCGACCGTACGCTCGATACCGGCCGTAACTATCTTACGCAGTCCGCTCCACAGAAAAGCGGCTATATCTTCACCCACTGGACGATTTCGACTGAGCAGACTTTCTCCCCGCGCGATGATTGGGGCCGAGCGTATGACTCCGCGCCATTCAAACTCTATGAGGAAACGACGCTCACGGCCAACTACTTGCCTGCTTCGCAGGATACTGATGGCGACGGCGTTGCCGACGGCTACGAGATATACTGGTATGGCAATCTCGCCTATGGCCCTGCGAGCGATACCGACAACGACGGCAAGACCTTCGCCGAGGAAATCGCCGCAGTCACCAACCCGCTTTTTGCCGAGCGCAATGAGGAAGGACCTGTGAGATACGCCGACGGTTCCCTCTCGCTTTACAATCCGTATGGATATGCGCCATATACGATTCGCAGCGAGCCAGAAGGCGTGTTGTTTGCGACCGAAAGCGCTTATGTGAGGCCGGGGACGCTGGTGACGACGGGGACAAAAGGGACGGAAACGACGCAAGGGACAGGCTTCGCCTATTGGTCGCTGAACGGCGCGCGGCAGGCCGATGCCTGGGGGCGCGCGGTCGATTCGGTTTCGATTGTAATGCCGTCAAATGCGGTGGAAATGGTCGCCGTTGCCGAAAGCGACTACAATGCGCGCATGAGTCTCTACTGGTATGGCAATGCGGCGACTGCGATGGACAGCGATACCGACAACGATGGTAAGACCTTCGCCGAGGAACTATTGTCTGGTACAAACCCGCTCTTCCCGGAGCGGTACGAGGAGGGGCCGGTGAATTATGCCGATGGCGTGCTTTTGCAGTACAACCCATACAACCTCCAGCCCTATACTTTCCGCAGCGAACCCGAAGGAGCGTTGTTTGAAACGGTGAGCGACTATGCGAGGGCGGGATCGCAGATAACGTTTGAGAAGCCGTCTGGGGATTTCGCCTATTGGATGCAGCGTGCTGGGGTCAGCGTGCCCTACCAGGAAATGCGCGACGCCTGGGGAAGGGCGGTTGATTCCATTGCGATAACGATGCCGACGAACGCAATAGAATTTGTTGCTGTTTCGGAGAGTGACTACAGCACGCGCATGAGCCTCTACTGGTACGGCAATGCGACAACGACGATGGACAGCGATACCGACAACGACGGGAAAAGCTTTGCCGAGGAAATCTCTGTGGGCACGAATCCGCTTTTCGCCGAACGCCACGAGGAAGGTCCGGTGAAATACGCCGACAGTGCCTTGCACGAAGTGAACCTCCAGCCATACGAGCAGGTGCAGGGGACTGTTATCGGGGATGAATACTCGGAGTTGTTTACTTCGCCAGTTGCAGGCAATGGCGGAACAAGCCGGACGTTTGACGGCGCGGCGAAACCGACTGTGGTTGACCTGAACGGAGACGACCGTTTCGATCTTGTCGTGGAGACGTCGAAGGGCGGGCGGACGGTGTTCCTGAACGAAGGCGGCGCAGGGAATCCGCAGTTTGTAGAAACGGCGTGGAATCCGAACTGGCTTGAACCTCTGAACAATGCCAAGACGAACACGATTGACGGACTGTCATTCGATGTTCAGCCGATTAATGCGGTCAGCTGGTCGTTTGCCGACGTTGACAAGGATGGGGTTGTCGATCTGCTTGTGGCGGATGTAGATGGCAGAATTTGGTATTATCGGGGAACGGGGAATGGGGAACAGGGAACGGGGAACGGATATGTTCTTCAGCATAAGGTCTGGGGTGGAAGTTTCGCGGGATTCGCGGACGGACTGAAGATTGCCGCGGTTGACTGGGATGACGACGGAGATGTCGATCTCGTCTGCGGAACGTCGGAAGGGAAGCTGATGCTCCTGAACGATCCGCGCGTCGGGCGTCCCGTGAATCTTCGCGCCGAGGCCGGGGCGACGAGCGTTGTCCTGATGTGGGATCCGAACGTCAACTCGCGTGTTCGCGGCTACGGCATCTATCGGAGCGCCGATTCCAATGAGTTTGCGAAGATAGAAAACATGTGCCCGCTGCCGCGCTATCGCGACGTGCCGCCGACGATCCAGGACTGGTTCTACCGAGTCACCGGAAAGAGCCGACTGTATGTCACAGGCAATTCGACGCCTGTAGAGTCCGAGAGCATTCCTACCGATGCAATATACGTCCAGATGCGTCCGAGTGTCTGGCTTACCGACACGAGTTCTTTCACCGATACAAACGTCGAGGTCGTCGTTTCGATGAACAACTCGATGGGCATATCGGCGAACGGCTTCTCTATGACGTTCACATACGATGCGAATGTACTCCAGCCGTTGGAAATAAAGCGAAGCGGATTGACGGCTAATCTTGAGGGAGGGGCGCAGTCTTCCGTGTCGGCTGGTGTCGGCACATGGACATTTACGGCCACTGGCGGCGAAATCGGAATCGGAGCCGGCGAGTTTCTGCGGCTTGTGTTCTACGTTAAGCCTGTCCACGACGTGACGGAAACGACTGTTACGCTTGCTTCTGCGGCGGTGAAGAGCGAAGCCGGTCAGGCGGTGTCGCTTGAACTTCCGAAGTCTGCTAAGATCGACATCTCGGATGCGAATCCGCTTCAGCCCGCCGTCGTGAGCCTTCAGGTAGGCAATGCAACCGCCGCGACAGGGGAGGAGTTTGAATTGCCGTTTACAATCACCTCGACGGAGGTGCTTACGAGCGGTGTGTTTACGGTGTCGTTCGACGAAGCGATGCTTGAGCTTTGGGGCGTGAATGGAACGGCGTGCGCGGCGCGCCCGCCCTACCAGGTCGTGGCGACGGACAGCGGCTCGTTGCGTTTCGCTGTTAAGGATCAGCATTCGGTTGTCACGAATTTCTCGACGACGGTTTCACTCTCGGGCGCGCAGTTTGTCGATTGCAATGGATTTGAAGTTACGGCAAATGATTCGCAGGGAACGGTTCTTATCAAGAACTCGCATCCGATTCTGCCCGCCGTCGTCAGCGTTTCAACTGAGGACCGCAAAGTTGACACTCTTGAAACCGTAGTTGTTCCGTTCAAGGTGATGAGCAACGAGGCTCTTGCAAGCGGCTCGTTCACGGTGACATGGGATCCTACGGTGTTGGAATTTTCTGGGACATCTGGGACGAGCGGGACGGCTGGTGCTGGCGGATCACTTACGGTTTCCTCGACTGGTGATTTTTCAATTACATTCCTCGCGAAGGATCAGCATGACAGCTCCAAGACTCTGGTGTCCCTTACTTCGGCAACGGTCACTGATGTGAACGGCTTTGCCGTTACGCCTGCCGTTCCCGTCGTCTCAACGGTCTTGATTCATGATGCGCATCCTCTCATTCCTGCCGTTGTGTCGATGAGCCTTGGCGATGTCGCGGTTGAGACCGAGAGCGAGTTTGACATGATGCTGGCGGTTACATCCACGGAAACGCTGACCGCGCTGCGTATGAATCTTGCCTACGACACGTCGTTGCTTGAATTGCGCTCTGGCGTGCTTGAGTACAGCGGCACGGTGCCGTCGTCCGTGACGCTGCGGTTCTATGCGAAGGAAAACCACACGGTCGATAAGACTTCCGTGACGGTGACTCCAGTTTCCGCGATGGACAAGAACGGATTCACGACCGAGATCACGCTCCCTGCGTCGGTCGTCGGCAATGTGATTCTTGCGGACTCGAATCCATGGCAGCCGGCGACGGTTTCGGTGGGTATTGGGGGCGCGAAGGTCGATACGCGGAGCGAGTTTGCGATTCCCGTGACGATCACGAGCAACGAGACGCTGACAAATTTCGCCGCGACGGTGACATGGGACGAGAATGCGCTGGAGTTCCGTGGGGTGACGGGCGCGGCGGTTGCGGGGCTCCCGCCCTACCAGTCTGGGAACGTGCGGGTTACATGCGAGGGTGGCAACTTCACTTTGAATTTCTACGCGAAGGATCAGCATGAGTATGCGTCCGCCGAGGTTGGGCTGTCCGGCATGAGCGCGGTGGACAATCACGGGCTGACCGCGAATGCAATAGCGGATGCGAACGCGACGGTTGTAATACACGACGCTTATCCGCTGATGCCTGCTGTTGTGTCGATGAGTCTGGGCGATGTTGCGGTCGAGACCGAGCACGAGTTTGACATGATGCTGGCGATTGCATCTACAGAAGAACTGACAGCGCTGAAGATGACACTTGCATACGACACCTCGCTTCTGGAGCTGCGCTCTGGCACGCTTGAGTACAACGGCATGGTGCCGTCGTCCGTGACGCTGCGGTTCCATGCGAAGGAGAACCACATGGTCGGCAAGACTGCGGTGACGGTGACTCCAGTTTCTGCAATGGACAAGAACGGCTTCACGGACGAGATTACACTGCCTACGTCAGTCGTTGGCAATGTGATTCTCGCGGACTCGAATCCGTGGCAGCCGGCGACGGTTTCGGTGGGTATTGCCGGTGCTAAGGTCGATACGCGGAGCGAGTTTGCGATTCCCGTGACGATCACGAGCAACGAGACGCTGACAAATTTCGCCGCGACGGTGACATGGGACGAGAATGCGCTCGAGTTCCGTGGGGTGACGGGCGCGGCGGTTGCGGGGCTCCCGCCCTACCAGTCTGGGAACGTGCGGATTGTCGGTGACGGTGGTTGCTTAACATTGAATTTCTACGCGAAAGATCAGCATGACTATGCCTCTGCCATAGTAGGACTTTCCGGCATGAGCGCGATAGACAACCACGGGCTTGTCGCAAATGCGATTGCAGATGCAAGTTCGACAGTGGTGATACACGATGCTTATCCGCTTGTTCCCGCTGATGTCGCGATAAAGGCGGGGACTGTGTCGGCGAAGACACGCAATGCGTTCGAGGTTCCGGTTACGGTGACGAGCAGCAAGGTCCTTACGGGCTTGAGCGTGACGGTGTCGTGGGATGAGGGTGTGCTGGAACTGAAGGGCGTCGGCGGAACGGCGTGCATGGCGCGTCCGCCCTACCGGATTGTCGCGGACGGCGATGTGCCGTCGGTGATTACGCTGACGTTTTATGCGAAGGATCAGCATACGGTGAAGGAAACGGCGATCTCGCTGTCGGACGGCGCGGCGGTATGCACGGACGGACTTGACGCGAATGTGACGACCGAGAACGGAAAGGTTCTGCTGACGGATTCCAATCCGCCAGTTGCCGTGAACATGGCGATCGCGACGCTGGACGCGAGGGCGGAGAGCGGGAAGCCGTTCGTCGTGCCGCTCGGCGCGACGACGGACGGAAATCTTGCCGAGCTGACTGCGACGGTGGAGTGGGACGCGAACATGCTGACGTTCAACGGAGCCGACGGCGCGACGGTCGTAAGTTCGTCCGTAGGTTCGGCGACGCTGACATTCCCGGCAAGCGGGACGCACAATCTCTTCGATCTCGGTTTCACGGCGAAGTCGATAACGGACTTGCGGGCAGATACAACAGTGCGTGTTATGTCAGCCGGCGGCACGGGCGCGAACGGACTTGCCGCAAAGCTGACGACGACATTGCCTGTCGAGTCCACAGTCCTGATAGTGAGGAACATCAACAAGTATGATCCAGGTGATATTGACGGCGACGGGAAGTACACGGATGCCGATATGACGCTGCTGCAGAATTACATCAAGTATCTTTCCATCGTCAGCGCGGCACCGCAGCTGGCGGGTCGATATGCATCCTGGAAACTTACGGGCATGGCGTTAAAGGCGGCGGATGCCAACAGCGACGGCAAGGTCGATGTCAATGATGTGTCGATGCTTGCGCAGTTCATCGCGTCGTGGAAGGAGGCGAACAAATGAATGTACTGCAACATGGTGTCCGCGGCGTGCTGTTTGCGGCGTTGCTGTCGGTCTCGATGGCGGCGTTGGGTCGAACTGTTTCCACGGGAACGGTTGTTGCGAATCCCGGGGCGACGGTGTCCGTGCCGGTGACGATTGACGATCTGTCCGGCATCGCGGCGTCAGTCGTGACGGTGAACTACGATTCCACGGTGCTGGTATGTCTGGGCGTGGACGCGGGGGCGATTGTCCCGGAGGGGAAGTTCACGTATCTCGATTCTGGGAACGGACGGCTTGTGGCGATATTCTCGGGCCTCGCGGGTGATGGCGGCGCGATGGGGTCATCGCGCCCTACCGAGCTGATGCGCATCAGGTTCTCGGTTCGGGACGCGACGCAGGGACTGTTCTCGGACGTGACGCTTGCGGACGTGCAGTTTGGCGCGACGGACGGCGTGACTGATCTTTCGGTGTCGAATCCGCTGACGGTCGTCAACGGCATGGTGCGCGTGATGTCGTCCGAGGCGGACGCCACCCGTCTCGAGGAAGCGTTCAGCGTCTGGCCGGGGACTGCGCTCAAGTCGCTGACGCTCGGAAATGGTGACGAAATCAAGGCGGGCAGTGCGGTCGTGCGCGTGGCGGGTGCGGTGACGACTTCGGGTGCGGTGCGCGTCGAGGAGCCCTTGGGCGGATGGCAAACGGGGCGCTACGCGCTTCTCGCGACGCAGACGGAGGGGCTGACGTTTGTACTGGGCGGCGCGCAGGGGGCTGCGCGCCCTACCACTCTGACGGTTGTCGAGAGTCGGGTGTCTGGTGTTTCCACGTACTACGCAGATGTCGTTGTGGATGGGAGCGTCGAGGTGGTGGCCGAAGGATGGGAGCTTGATGCCGACACGGCGGCGCAGGTGCGCGAAACGTGCGCAGCAGCGCTGAAGGCGAATCCGGCGGTGACGAGAGTCGTCGTAAGGGGCGAAAGGGGAATCGTACCTGTGGCTGTCGATCTCGGCATCGCTCCGGCGCTAGACGTAACCGGGGTGGAACTATCCGCGACGTACGCAACGCCGACACTCAGGATAACCGAGTTCGAGCCGGCGACGGGCCGCGCGCGCATCAAGGTGACACCGGGCGAGGGGAATGCGATTCGTTCGCCGCTTGCGACGGGGTGCATCCATGTTTACGGCACGGCCAACCTGTCGGAGAAGATGCGCTACATCAGCGGCACGTCATTCGACCTCACGCCGTATCTCAATGACGAGACAAAGGGAGAGGCCGATCTTACGGTCGCGCTGGGAACGTACACTTTCATCAAAATCAAGGCGGAGAAATCCGTCAAACAAGAAGGAGAAGTCGAACAATGAAGACAACAATGATGATTGCGGCGACGCTTTGCGCGTGCGCGGTTATGGCTCAGGAGACTGCACCGGAACTGGTAGAGAAAAACGACGGTCCGATGTGGCGGCTGACGCTTGGTGGCATGGGGCGCGGAAACATACGCGCGAAACAGAAGGGCGCCACCGCCGACTACGAGCAGTTGTGGGGGGCGGACATGGATGCGCAGTGCAATGTCTGGCAAAATGACAAGTTCAACGTGTGGGTGGGTGTCGGAGGTACGCTCTGCCCGAGCCAGGATGCATACGGGAGCCGTAGCTCAAGCATGCGCAACGAGCATAATGTGTCGGATGACGGTTTCGTCACATACGACTTCAATTACAATTCGAGCGATAGACGGTCTGTCGATCTGGGTTACGGGGAGTTTCGGCTGATGGTGGTGCCGGAATGGAAGGTGACGGAGAAGTTCTCGCTTGGCGCGCGTCTGGGCGTGGCATTCGACTGGATGCGTGCGAAGTGCAGAAGAGAGTCCTCATGGGCGTGGAACTCGCTTTTTGTCATGGATATTCCAGGCGTTATGGTCGATCTCCACGCGGATTCCGATAACGGCAGCAGTGGCGGTGGGGATTCCATAACCGAGTTCGCCGCACAGGGAATCTTTGGCATTCAGGCGACATACATGTTCACGGAAAGGATCGGTCTTTACGCAAACTGTGACTGGCGGATCGGAGACGACACTATTTTCAAGACCGATTATGGAGACCGCTATTCCATCGACATGACTGGCTGGTACGCAGGTGCTGGTGTCGTTGTGCAGTTCTGATGCCTGGAGTAGTAGTAGTCAATGGGGGCCGCTGGGACGGCGGCTCGCCGATGGGAAGCTGGTGGTTGTGTTCGAGCCGCCGCAGGCGCAGTGGAACGTGTCTGGTGCGCGGGCGGTGGTGAAGGGCGCGGAGCAGTTGGAGAGGGCGGCGGCTCGCCGGGGACGGCTCGCCCCACCCTGCGGTTCTTCAAGGTCGAGATGGTGCTGCCGTAGGTCGCGACGGAGCGCGACCCTCCCAGTCAGTAGGGGGCGGGCGCAATAAATTGCGCCCCTCCCGTGTCGCCAGAACGGAGTCGGCCAGAGATTACAAATCCCTGATTTGTCGCGATAGCTAGCCGACGGTTTCGCGTCGGCATGACTGGGGCGGGCGTCCATGGCAGGCTCCCGCCCCGAAAACTTTTTTTCGGGGTTTTCCGCGTTTCCCCCTTGACTTCCGCAGAAATAGGCGGTATAATTACCGACTATGAAAAAAACGACACAGCTGGCCGGCTACAAGGCGACGGTCTCGCGCGTGCGGACGCTTCTGCTGCGCGAGAGGGTGGTATCGGGAACGCTCAACGTCCAGACGGTGGGCAACGCCAGGCGCTACACGCTGACAGACAAGGTGGAGGGGAAGACCCGCTGCCTGTACGTCCCCGTGTCGATGGAGGCGGAGGTCCGCAGGTACGCGGAGAACTGGAGGGAGCTGAAGTCGCTCATGCTGGAGATGAGCGAGTGGACGCGGAGGCTTCTGGCGGAGAAGATCGCCGCGACGACCGGAAGAGGCGCAGGCACAAGGAAAAACTCCGGAAAAGGCGCTGCGGGCGCCGGTCGAAAGGCCGCAGGAAGGCCAAGAAGGCGGAAAAGCCGCAGCGGAAGCTGAAAGGGCGTCCCGGGCGGAGGCCGGGGAAGAACCCCTGCGGGCGGAACGCGGCCGAGAAGTTCTTCTGCTGGATACACCCGATCCTGTCCGGGATAAACGGGCTGTTCTCGCTCGCGCTGAAGCTGCGGGACGAGGCGCACGCCCTCTACGACAACGCGACGCTCCTCTGGACGGTCGTGCTGGGCCTCCTCTGCCGGCGGACGACGCGGAACAAGATGGACGGCGACCGGAACGACCCGGCGTACGGCCCGAACGTCATGCTGCTGTCGCAGCAGGCCGGCTGGATCGACGGCGAGGAGAAGACGGCCCCCTGCACGCAGCTGGTGTTCAACTGGCTGAAGAAGGTGAAGATGCGCTACCTGGACATCCTCCTCGCCGAGGTGTTCAGGTCGTTCGTCGAGGCAAAGCTGCTGGAGAAGGCGCTCTTCTGCGGGTGCTTCGTCGTGGTGCTCGACGCGACCAAGGTCGACGAGAGGTGGGGATCCGGGCTTTCCGGGCACAGGCGCAACCGCATGGCGCTCGAGGCGAAGGTGATAACCCCGTGGAAGTGGGCGCTGACCGTCGCGGTCGTCCCGATCAAGCCGTGGAGGAACGACGCCGAGAAGCAGGACTGCGAGCTCAAGGCGCTCGACCTCATGGCGAAGAGGCTCAGGAGGGTCTTCGGGCGCAGGGGCGTGATCCTCATGGGGGATGCGCTCTACGCCTGCCAGAAGGGGATGGACACCTGCAGGAAGAACGGCTGGCACTACATATTCGTGTTCAAGGAGGGGCGTTCCCCCTCCGTGTTCAAGGAGGCGCAGGCGCTCATGGGCCTCGACCGGGACAAGTGGGGCCCGATGGTCGGCAACTGCCGCGACAAGGGCAGGACCGTGGTCGGCGGCGTCAGGTGGGCGAACGCGGTGCCGTTCGGCGACCACGTCGCCAACGTCGTGGAGTGCAGCCAGCTGGTCGCCTCCGACGACGCGGGGGCGTACTACGGGCAGTTCATCACCGACCTCGACGTCAACAACGCAAGGCGCGCGGCGGAGGTCGCCCGCTGGGGGCGGCTCAGGTGGGTCATCGAGAACAGCTTCAAGACCCAGAAGCGCGACGGCGAGGACGGGTTCGGGCTGGAGCACAC
>JAEEGL011545417.1_pt1 | contig 11082 bp, 9 predicted proteins | sample 9134231 | NCBI WGS metagenome assembly JAEEGL01 (sample SAMN16246548, study PRJNA631951) | gut metagenome | biome: gut microbiome; feature: rumen; material: fiber-attached | host: Bos | place: Iran: Karaj | collected 2018-10
AATGGAAGTGTAGCTTATATTGCAACAGAAGATGGAATTGTTACTATTTCTTTAATTAATCAAGATGGAATTACTCAAAGTGCATTACAAACAATTACAGTTACAGCACCTAAGGAGTCTAAGGTAATTGAAGAAAATTATGAATATACATATAGCATTGGCTCTAGAAGTCAAGGTGACCTAGAGGAAAGTACAGAATATATAATATTTGATGGATGTACAGTTCTAAATGCAAATTATTTATATTTTAGTGGAAGTAATACTATTACATTTAGTGTTAAAGAAGGCGCTAAGGTAACAATTAGTGGTATGTATGTTAATGACGCAAATGGTTGGGGATCAGTAAATATTAATGGTACTGATTACGAAGCAACTAATAATAGTGTTGAATATACTGCATCTAAAGATGAAGAAATTGTTATTAAAGCCCAAACTGGTAAAAAGGGTACTTTAGGAAAGATTACTGTTACTTATGCCTAGTGCATAGAATTTATCTTAATATAGCTTAAGTTCATGAAACTTAAGGTTCATTTCTTCGCCCCGTGTAATCAACTTGATTACACGGGGACTCCTTTTGCAAAAAAGTAATATTTCTAACAATACATTTTAAATCAAAAACTAAAACATTCGAAACAATGACAAAAAGTGGTTAATAATGGCGTATAAAACGCTTCATTTAGTAGAAAATTAATGTGATAATAAAGGCAAAGAAAGAAGGAAGAAATGAATGAAACTAAAAAAATATTTATTAAGCTTATTAGGTGTTAGTGCATTAGTACTAACTGCATGTGATAATACAAATTCATCAAATTCTAATACTTCAATAGCTGATAATACATCAGAGGTAGAAGAAACTACTCCAAATACAACTACAGATGAAAATAATAATACAGCTCCAAACACTACAACTGATAATACACCAGCTGTGACTACGAATGAAAATAATAATACTACTCCAACAACTACTGACGGAGATAGTACTACAACAACTGGTACAAATGAAAATACTCCAGTATACAATAAGGCAACAACTATTTTCCTTGCTGGAGATTCTACAGTTAAAACCTACAATGATGATCAATATATTGGTGGTTGGGGTCAATTCTTAGATTTATTCTTAGATGATTCAATAACTGTAAAGAATGCTGCCCAAGGTGGTAGATCATCTCGTTCATTTATTAATGAAGGTAGATTATATGACATTGTAGATAATGGATATAACTATTCATTTAGTGAAAATGGTGGTAAGTCAATTGAAAGTGAAATAAAAGAAGGAGATTATCTATTTGTTCAATTTGGACATAATGATGATGATACTAAGACTCAATCTGATACAAGCTATATGTATGAAAGAATGGTTCCACTAGGAACTCCAGTTAATGGTATTTATCCAACAATAGCTCCAACAAATAAGCAAAGCACAACAGCTAACCTACCATCTAATATGACAGATAAAACTAAAACTGAAATTGCTAAATATGGTAATACTTATTATGCATATGACGCTACAGGTGCTAATGGTACATATAAAGGTTATTTGAAGGAATATATTGATTTTGCAAGAGAAAAGGGTGCAATTCCTGTTTTAGTTACACCAGTAGCTAGAGTTAAATTCTCTGGTTCAGAAATTGTTGGTGGTCCAGGATTACATGGTGATAATTTTGCATATGTAGAAGCAATGAAGCAACTAGCAAGTGAAGAAGATGTAATGTGTATTGATTTATTCTCTAAATCAAAATCAATGCTAGAGCTTGCAACAGTATCAAATGCGAATTATTTAATGGCTTTAAAGCCTAATGCTCTAACAGGAGTATGGCCTACAGGCTATGATTCAACTTATAATAATCCTGATATGGGATATGAAGGAATTGAAGCAACACATTATAATAAATATGGTGCTTATCTAGAGGCAGCATATGTTGCTGAAGCAATTAAGTCATTTAATGATTCAAGTGTTACTAACCATGGAACAAATAGAAATACAGGTGCAAATGGTTCAGAAAAAATGGAATTTAGTGACTTAGTAAATAGTAAGCCTGAAAAATATGTTGTATCACCTAATTTATTACCAAAGGAATATATTACTAAGCTAGAAAAAACAGTTGATTCTAAATATATTGATTTAGTAGATTCTAATAGAACATTCCCAGACGCAACTGCATTTGAAGCAAAGCTAGCTTTAGTTCCTGCAGTTGATGATATTACAATTGATAATGCTGATGATGCAGAAGCTAAATTAAATGCTGCAATAGCTGAATTTAATAAGCTAAATGTATCTGATAGAAAAGAATCTTATAAAGCAACTATTGATGCAGTTACAGCAAAGATTGCCAAAGTTAGAAAGGATGCAATGGGTACAGTTTTAGCATCTATCTCATTTAATGCAAAAACTGATACTATCTCTACATCATCAACACCATTCTATATGCATTCTGAAGGTGTTACATTAGCTAATGGCGTTCTAAAAATAGGAAGCTCATACAATAATAGTGATGTAAAATATGTGGGATTTAAAATTAATGCTACAGGTATTGCCTATATTACAGTAAATGCATATAAGTCAGACGCTACAAAATCTGTTAATATGGATGTTAAAAATATAACATCAGGTGCTGCAAAGGAATCTGTTGTTATCGATGGATTACAGGATTATGTAGTTCAAGTTGAAATCAATGGTGAAACTGACATTCACATTTATAGACAAGGTGCTACTGGATTAATGATTAATAGTATCACAGTAGAAGTATATGAAAAAAAGTAATTATTGAAATATAAATTTTCTCTCCCCTCAATTCGCATAGGTTACGGCCTATGCGATTTCTCTTTTATGTGCAGTTGATTTTATTGTTTAAATAATGTATAATTATTTTAATGAAAACGTTTTTTAAAAATGGAGGACTATATGTACACAAAAGAAGATTTACAGAAGTATAAATATTTTGATGGGGCAGATTTAACATTTGTTCTTGATTCCTTGACAGGAGTTATTTCAAGACAATATATTTTAGATTTTGCAAGAAAATTAATTGCATCAAATACACCTTTCGCAATGTGTATGATGGATTTGGATAATTTTAAATATATAAATGACTCATATGGACATGCAGCAGGAGATACTTGCTTAAAGCTAATTGCTGATGGATTAATAAAATGTGTTGGTGATGAAGGCTTAGTAGGTAGATTCGGTGGAGATGAATTTATTGTATTATATCTAAAATCTAACGCATACGAAGATGTCCATTCATTTTGGGCAAGAACATTTGGTGAAACTGGTGCAGTAAGAAAATCAATTTATATCGATAATGTTAGAGTATTTATTACTGCAACAGTAGGTAGTGCATCATTCCCTAAGGATGCAGCAGATTATAACGAATTATTCTTAAAAATGGATAAAGCATTATATAGAGGTAAATCTAAGGGTAGAAATTGTTATATCGTATATGTACATGAAAAGCATAAGGATATAGTTGTTCAAGAAAGAGGAACTAATTCATTATTAAGCAAAATCCATGATGTTAAAATAATTGTTGAATCAACACCAAAGGATTTAGTTATTGCAAAGCTTATTGATTATATAGATAAAACACTTCATCCTGCAAAAACATTCTTTGTATATAAGGATAATAATGTATTAGATGCTAAAACAAATCAAAAATATTATTTCGGAAAGAATGCTTATTTCATGTTAGATAAGATGCTAGGAGATAAGGATTTATTACCTTCATCAAATCCACAAGATATTAAGAATAAATTCCCTGATACTATAGAATATATGGATAACAATAAAGTTCATGCCTTTGTTGCTGTAAGAGTAGAAAATTATGGATTTATTGTGCTATATGAAAATGCAGTAACAAGAATGTGGCAGGATTACGATTTAGTATTGTTAAATGTTGCCTCAACTTATCTTGGATATGAGCTAGATAAGAAATAAGTAATAAAAATGCTGATTAATTTCAGCATTTTTAATTTTCTAATGCTTTGTTAACTTGAATATATTATAATATATGTATTATAATTTACTCAATCGCGGTGATTAATAATGAATGAAAAGGATAAAATGTATAACATATTAAAAGATATTCCATTAGATACTGCAAATGATACATTAACTGAAGGTGCCATAATATTAGAGGGTGGAGCCTTTAGAGGCTTATATCAAGAGGGTGTATTAGATTGTCTAATGCAAAATAATATAAATTTCCAAACTGTTGTTGGAGTATCTGCAGGAGCCCTAAATGGCGTCAATTACATGACTGGCCAAATAGGAAGAAGTGCCAATATTAATCTAAGATATAGAAAAGATGGAAGATATGTGGGTATAAATGCTTTTATTAAATCTAATAGAAGAAGCTTTATTAATATTGATTTTACATTTAATAAATTACCACATGTACCTGAATTAGATCAAGCTAAGCTTATGGATTTAAGAAGAAGATTTGTAGCAGTTGCAACAAATCTAGAAACAGGTAAAGCTGTTTATTTTGAAAATAATAGGGAGGATATCCTAAATTGTGTTAAAGCGTCTGCTACACTTCCTTATTTTTCAAAGCCAGTAATGATAGATGATAAGCCATACCTAGATGGTGGCTGTGATGATAGAATTCCATATAAGTGGGCTATTAATCAGGGCTATAAAAAGATTATAGTAATTAGAACTAGAGATAAGGATTTTAGAATAAAGCCTAATTATGATAGAAGAATAGGAATTACAAAAAGATGGTATCTTGAATATCCTGATTTCGCATACATATTAGCTAGAACAGATGAAGATTATAATGCAGTATGTAATGAGCTAGATAAATTAGAAAGCAAGGGAGATATATTCGTATTTTATCCTAGTAAGCCAATTAAAATTAAAATGCTTGAAAAGGATTTAAATAAGCTAAAAGAAATATATTTAATGGGCTATAATGATTGTCTAGCTAATTTAGATAGATTAAAAGAATATTTAAATAAATAGAATTATTGACAGAAAAAGTATAAAATATAACTATAAATAAATCCTTAAGAAGGAGAATGTATAATCTTAAGTACAATTTGATTATACTAGGTGATGCTTATGATTAAAACAAAGTCGGATTTATTATATTATATTGAACAAGATAGATTAGCACTACATATAGAACATTTAAAGCCAAAATGGAATGATGAAGTGTGGAAATATGAAATAATACTTCGCAAGCACGAATATTATTTCAATAAAGAAAAGAAATCATTAATCGATAAGATATTATTAAATCACTACAATAAAAAGCATCATAAGCTATCAATGAAATATATAACTAGTGTTCCTATTAATGTGTGTGGTCCAGGATTATCAATAGCCCATTTTGGAGCATTATATATTAATAGTAAAGCTAAAATTGGAAAGAACCTAAGAATTCAATCAGGTGTAACAATAGGTGGTTCCTATTCAACTCCAGGTAAATTCCCAATATTAGGCGATAATGTCTATATTGGTACAGGGGCTAAAATCTTAGGTGGCGTTACAATAGCTAATGACGTAGCTATAGGAGCTAATGCAGTAGTAGTAAAGGATATATTAGAGGAAGCTACATCTCACGCAGGCGTGCCTACTCATAAAACATCTAATCATTCATCAGCACCATATATTGATAAAAGATTAAGAGAGAACAAATAATAAATCCCCGTTTGGGGATTTTTCTAAATGGTGATAATTATGTTTAAAATAACTGCAGTCAAGAAAACAGAATATAAGGATTTAATGGAAAAATATGAATTACCACAAGAATTGCCATGTAATTTAAATGTTGGAGATACATTTTATACAGATGGAGTAGAAAAACCACTTGGTTTATGCAATTCAGCATGGGATACTATAAAGCCATTTATCGATTCAATTATTAATAATAAGCCATTATTTGCTAATTGGATGAAGGATGAAACAAAGGCTATTGTTTCATGTAATGATGGATTCAGGCCAGTAACATTCTTAATAGAAAAGCTATAGGTGTCTTTATGATTTTAATGGTAAGTGGTAGATGCGATATTGTCGCATTTTATACAGATTGGTTTATGAATAGAATAAAAGCTGGATTTGTAGATGTAAGAAATCCATTTAATCCTAAGCTAGTTAGTAGAATAAATTTTGAAAATGTAGATGGAATAATGTTTTGTACAAAAAATCCTATTCCAATTGTAAATAGATTAGAAGAAATAAAAAAGCCAATATTATTTCATATAACTATTACTCCATACAAAGAAGATGTAGAACCTAATGTGCCAAATAAAAAGGATATTATAGAGGCAGTCAAGAAAATATCTAATATAATTGGTAAAGAATTTGTAACAGTAAGATATGATCCAATATTTATAAATGATAAATATACATTAGATTATCATGTTAAAGCATTTAATAAATTATGCTCTTTATTAGATGGCTATGCATCTAGAATTCTAATATCATTTATAGATGAATATAAAAATGTTAGAAAGAATTATAAATATTTAAATTATAGAGAATTAACAGAAGAAGATTATAAAACAATTGGTATAGAATTTTCTAAGACAGCTAAAAGCCATAATATGAAAGTATTTACTTGTTTTGAAGAAAGAAATTTAACTGAGTATGGCTTTATGAAAGATGACTGCTTATCTGCTAAAATAGCTTATGAATTAACAGGTAAGCTATTTAATGGAAAATGGATGGCAAGAAAAGAGAAAAGATGTAATTGTATTCCAATGGTAGATATAGGCTCATATAATACCTGTAGTCATTTATGTAAATACTGTTATGCGAATTATGATGAAATAAATGTTTATAATAATATGAAGCTACATAACCCTAATTCATCCCTATTAATTGGTAATTTAAATAGTGATGATATTATAAAAGAAAGATATAAATAGCATTTGCAATATGCTACTTGCCAAAATTCCAAGTGTCAATTGGTGGTTTGCAAATATATTTTTTAATATAATTAGTGTGTAAAGAGAGGGAAAAAGTATGAAAAGTTTTAAAAGAATTATGTTAGTAGTACTTGCATTTATATTATTATTTAATTTAACATCATGTAATAATAACAAGTATAATGCAAAAGTTTATAGTAAGGTTAATGATATTGTAAGAGAGGAAGCATTTAATAATTATAATATTAATGTGGAACCTGGAGAGACATCTATTCGAAAAAATAGAACATTAATTATTAATAACAAAGAATTATACGATGAAATATTCATTGATAATTCAATCGAATGTGATTTCACAACAAATATAATTTATGTGTATATTTATGTGAGTGTTTATCCATCTAATGAAATAAAGATAGTAGATATACATAATGAAAATGATACAGTAACTATTAGCTTTAAAGATAAATCTGGAAATATGTTTGTAGGTAGTGCATGTGAACCATATACAAGGTGGATTGCAGTAAAGATGGATAAATTAGATTCAAATAAAGTAGAATTTATAAGAAAATAATTATGATTTATTAGAAGGCGTTTTGGCGCCTTCTTTTTCAACATTTCAATTGACTTTATATTGATATTAAAATAAAATTAATATGAAGGAAGCTTTTTATTTAAATAAATAAAAAAAGAGGTATTAATTATGAAAAGATTAGTAACAAGAAGTGATTTTGATGGCCTTGTTTGTGCAATGCTATTAAAGGAATTAAATATTATTGATGACATTAAATTTGTACACCCTAAGGATGTTCAAGATGGTAAGGTTGAATTATCTGAAAATGATATTACAACAAACCTACCATACGATCCAAGAGTAGGATTAGCATTTGACCATCACGAAAGTGAATTATCAAGAATTAAAGATGAGGAAGCAAAGAAAAAATGGGTAATTGATGGTAATGCTAAATCTGCTGCAAGAGTAGTGTATGATTATTATGGTGGAAAGAAAACTTTCCCAAGAATTTCAGATGATTTAATGCTTGCGGTAGATAAAGGAGATTCTGCAGATTTTACAATTGATGAAATCCTAAATCCATCAAGATGGGTATTATTAAATTATATAATGGATCCAAGAACTGGTCTTGGTAGATTCCATGATTTTAGAATTTCTAATTATGATTTAATGATGGAATTAATTCATGAATGCTTAAATCATGATATAGATGAAATAATGGAATTACCTGATGTAAAAGAAAGAACTAAATTATATTTCGAACAAGCTGAATTATTTAAAACTCAATTAAGAAGAATAGTTAAGGTCCATGGTAAGGTTGCAGTAATTGATTTAAGAAATGAAGATATCATTTATGCAGGTAATAGATTTATGGTTTATGCAATGTATCCTGAAACTGAAATATCAGTACATGTTGCATGGGGATTTAAAAAACAAAATACTGCAGTAATGATTGGTAAGAGTATCGTAAATAAAGCATCTAAATTTGATATTGGTGCACTATGCTTATCTTATGGCGGTGGTGGACATATGAATGCTGGTACTTGCCAATTAGATAATGATATAGTAGATAAGGAATTACCTAATATTATTGCTAAATTAAATGGATAATTAATTAACGCATAGATTTTCTATGCGTTTTTTCTATCTTTTTTAAATATGATATGATAGAATATAAATTGTATACAATTAAAAGGTGTGTGATATGATGAAAAAGAAGATATTTTGGATTATATTTTCTATTTTAATGACTATTTTTAGTGCATTCATAATATTTTATTTAGATCTAGCAAATGGACCTATGCCACTTTTAATATTTGAGATTGCATTAATATCTACATATGTTGTTTTAAGAATTATTCTAAGAAATCAAAAGCTTAAAAGACGTTTATTAATTTTGGCTGGTTTTGTTGGAATGAGTATTATAGTTATTATTTCAGCTCATCCTAAAATGGCATTTAAAAATGCAGTTGATTATTCTAATCCAGATAAAACAGATGTATTAGAATTAGAAAATGGAAAAATCAGAGGAGTTTATAATAAGGATAAAACAGTAGAGGTATATGCAGGTATTCCATACGCGAAGCCACCTGTTGGTGCTTTAAGATGGAAGGAGCCACAGGATGTAGATAATTGGGACGATGTATTAGATTGTTCTAAATTTAAAAGTAGATCCTACCAACAAATTGGAAGTGAGGTTACCTCATCGCTTGTTGATATTTATGCTCAAAAGAATTGGTATCCTGATTATTCAACTAAATATATTGAACCAGTAAGTGAGGATTCATTATATTTAAATATTTGGAGACCTAATACAGATGAAACGAATTTACCAATATTAATGTTTATTCATGGTGGCTCATTAACATCTGGCTCAGCAGCATTTTCTGATTATAACGGAGAGGAAATGGCAAAAACAGGTGTTATTATGATTACTATCCAATATCGCTTAGGCGTATTTGGATATTTTGCCCATGAAGAATTAATAAATGAATCAGATAATCATACAACGGGTAATTATGGATTATTAGATCAAATTAAGGCTTTAAAATGGATAAATGATAATGCAGCCTATTTTGGTGGAGATAAAAATAATATTACAATCGCAGGTGAAAGTGCGGGATCATCAAGCGTATCTGCAATATGCTCATCACCTTTAGCAAAAGGATTATTTAAAAAAGCAATTGGTGAATCAAGCTCTGTTGTTGTTAAAACTCCACCTCATACCTATAGAAAGCTAGATAAAGCCCTAGAAATGGGAAATAATATAATGAAGGAATTTAATGCTAAATCTATTTCTGACCTACGTAATGTTAAAGCAAAGGATTTAGTTAATACTAAATATACTAATAGTGAAATGACATTAGATGGATATGCCCTAACTAAAAATCCATATGATGTATATTTAGATGGTGAAAATAATGAAGAAGCACTATTAAATGGATATAATGTTTTAGAGGCTGATGCGTTTATTGTTCCACAATATTTATTTAATCCAACAAATAAGGATAATATTGAAGAAAGATTGAATAAGGTATTTACTCCTAATATTACAAAAAAGATAATGGAATTATATAAGGATAAAATAGAAAAAGACGCATTTAGTGCATTTAATGAAATAATATCAGTATATTGGTTTATTTATCCACATCATTCTTGGAGTCAGATGGCATTAAATAATAATGTTGATGTATATAGATATCAATTTACTAAAGAAAATGGCTACTATGGTACATATCACTCTGGTGAAATGATATATGCCTATGGCAATGTTAAAAATTCTAAATATAGCTATAGATATAGTGATTCAGATATAAAATTATCTAATATAATGCTTAAATATTGGTCTAATTTTGCTAAAACTGGAAATCCTAATGGAAGTGATAATCCTAAATGGGATATTTGGGATAATACACCAAATAAAATAATGGAATTAGGAACTAATGTATCTATGATAGAAGATAAATATTTAGAATTATATGAAATAATAGATGAATTTATAAATTAATAAAATAAAGGTCGCATTTATTTGCGACCTTTTATCTAATTTTATGAGCTATTTCCTTTTTTTCATATAACATGTTATCTGCAGCTTCTATAGCTGTTTCAATGTCTTGATTAGAATCTATTTTTGAATAGCCTATAGTTGCATAAACATAATATCCTAAGTCATCTTTAGAGCTTTTTAATAATTCATCTAATTTAGAAATTGCTTTTACAATATCCTCCTCATTAATGTTTTTAGCAAATATAATAAATTCATCTCCACCATATCTACCTAAAAATACGCTTTGATTTGCACAGGCAGCTTTAAGCTTATTAGCCATATATTTTAATGCTCTATCACCCTCTAGGTGTCCATATGTATCATTTATAGATTTGAATTTATCTATATCTATCATTAATATATAATAATTATCTTGCTTAGTATTTATTTCTTTAATGTATTTATTAATCATATTTCTATTATTTATACCAGTTAATGCGTCAGTAAAAATATAAGATTCTTGATTTGAAACAAATAAATAAACTATAACCAATAAAGCGCCTGAAAAGAAGAATGGTAATTCAGAAATAAATACCTGTAATATACAAACACTTAATATTATTAAAGGCCATATTGCAAATTTACTATATTCCTTCTTTAATTCTAAATCTGTAACATGATTTCTTTTATATAAGATATGTATTGAAGA
>JAEEGL011574976.1_pt1 | contig 11082 bp, 13 predicted proteins | sample 9134231 | NCBI WGS metagenome assembly JAEEGL01 (sample SAMN16246548, study PRJNA631951) | gut metagenome | biome: gut microbiome; feature: rumen; material: fiber-attached | host: Bos | place: Iran: Karaj | collected 2018-10
GCTGATCTCGTCCTTCGTGCAAAGGTAATCACCCTCGTGGTTACGCTTAAACGCCTGATTCGGATTCGCGTTGATAGAAACGGGCTTCACATCGAATGGAGCGCGAGGAATGACAAATACCAGAACCTTTTTCCCATCAAACTCTCCCTCAATCACATCCCTATCCATCAGAAGACAATGGCTCACCTTGCCCTTGTTATTGGCGCAATCCCAGAACGTCTTCTTATACTTGTCCACTTGCTCATCCGTGAACCCATCAGGAGTGAAGCGATGATTCTTCTCCTTCACGCCAAGCACAATCACACCACCCTTCGTATTTGCAAAAGCCGAATAAGTCTCCCAGAAACTCCCCGGGAAACCACCGAGTGCCGACTTGAATTCAACCTCAGTTCCTTCTTTCTTCTGGCACAATCCCAGAATATATGGCACGAATCCTTTCATACAAATACAAAGTTAACAAAAACTCTCCGCATCCGGAAATAAACCTCGTGCAACTTGCTTTTCTCCTTGATTTTTCGTAACTTACATTCAGAAACCTAAACACTCAATCAGCTATGAAGATCCTCATCGACAACGGCCACGGCATCGACACCAAGGGCAAGCGGAGCCCCGACGGCCGTCTCCTGGAATACGCCCAGAACCGGCTCCTTGCCGGCCGCATCGTCACCGCCCTCCAGGCCCAGGGCCTGGACGCCTCGCTCCTGGTGCCGGAGGAAACGGACATCTCCCTGCTCGAGCGCTGCCGCCGCGTGAACGAGTGGCGCCGCCAGCTGGGCAAAGAGAACGTCCTCCTCATCTCCATCCACTGCAACGCCGCCGGCCGTGGCGACCGCTGGCTCTCCGCCCGCGGCTGGTGCGCCTACACCACCCGTGGCAACACCCGGGCCGACGCCCTCGCCACCTCCCTCTACACCGCCGCCCGGATCCACCTCCCCGGCCACCGCATCCGCACGGACTACACCGACGGCGACCCCGATCTCGAGAAAGACTTCTACCTCCTACGCCATACCAGCTGCCCCGCCGTCCTCACCGAAAACCTCTTCATGGACACCCCCTCCGACTGTGCCTCCCTCCTCAGCCCCGAAGGCCAGCAATCCCTTGTTGACTTCCATGTCACCGGCATCACGAATTATCTCAACACCGTTTAATTGCAATCGGACATCCAGTATGTTTTGTGGCACATTTCGCCCTCTACTTACAACTGAATACCGGGCTAAATTCATCAATTTTAGATGTTTTTAGCCCGGTATCCGATATATTTAAGTATATGGGTCTTATCAGCAGTAAAAAGAAATTGACTGAATGTGGATCAGCGCTATTTATACACAGGTCGGATTGAATAACCGACACTTCGACCTGCACCTGCTGTTACCGCCTTGCTATCATAAAAATAGGCGTACATTGAGTCTCCATACCATAGGTCACTTGTCCAATAGTTATAGCCATAATAACCATTCTCATGGAATTTTCCATAAAAGCCAGCGCTTGGAAGGACAATTGATTTTCCGTTTTTCCGTGAAGTAAATTTTATAACATACACCCCATTGATTTGTTCATTCGTAACAGTGCAGTTTTCCAGTAGTTCAGAGAATTCTTTTTGTGTTGGAATACGCCATCCTTCTCCCCACTGAACATATGCGGCGTCATCGCTCTTTTCGAGCCTTGTCTTATTATCGACGGCCCCAAACTCGCTGGTCTTGCAGTATTTTGTGAGAGACTTCAGGGAACCATTTGCATGAACATAATTGCTTTCCTCATATGTCGTTTTTGGGGCGGTTTCGCCCCAGGCATAATAAGCGCCATATTCTTCAGGAGCAGTTGCGCCTAAGTTCCATTCTGCCCATTTGACACTTAGTCCCAAATCTATGGCCGTTGCTATCTTTTTGGGAACATTAAAATGACCGACTTCACCACGGTACTCATTTCCATCAATAGTAAGAATTGGCGTTACATCATACTCTGTACCGGCTTCTAAAGACGGAATAGATAATGTCCAAGAATTACCATTTATAGCTGCTCCTGCTTTTTTTGTCCATGCAGAGATCTCGGGACCATGATCATAGTAGACCGTTAATGCTATGGAAGAATAATCACAATCTTCAAGACCGGAAACTTTCCCACTTATGGTAGCCGTATTATTGTCTACCGTTGTAGACTCAATGGAAACAGATATATCTTTTTGTGTAGTTGTGAACGACTTTATGTCTGAAACATATCTTTGATCACCAACATAAATACTACCGCGGAAATAATATGTGGTCCCTGGTGTCAAACCACATATTATATAATAATCATCTACTTTCTTAGCTTCCTTCCATGAATAGTCTGAATCCGGAGTTGTCGTATACCCTAAATAAAGCAAATTCATCCTATATAATGAATTGTAGCTCTCGTTTAATTCCAACTTTACCCTTGCGGAAATTGGAGAAACTGAATATGCATCAGAAGTTGAAATAATAGATTCGGCTTTTGTCGTGAAGGACTTTGCCTCGCCATAATGATAGTTCTTATTCTGGCAAACGTATGACCTAAAGAAATACTTTGTGTTAACCTTCAAACCATTAACTGTAATAGAATACTTTCCGTCTTTGCCGACTTCTGGAACTGTACCTCCAGTCCCACCATTAAAACTTTCTGATTCGGAGACCTGTACGCCAACAGTTACATCCCCAAATACATTGTCGGTAAAATTAGCATAACAGATGAGAGTCGCACTGATGCCAGAAATGTCCTCAGCATGACCTGTTACGGATAATTCGTTCTTGTTGTTTTCGTCTTGAAACTTCTCACAAGCAAGGGCAGAGAAAAGAATCAAACAAGAAATAGCTATTCTAAACAGTCGCATAATGCAATGATTAAATACAATGAATACTTAAAGTCCAAAGGTAAGAAAAACTTTCCACTACCATTATTCACATTGATAATGGAACCAACTTCCTCGTTGTCATTAAGGTCGCGTAGTAGAGATAGATACAGGGCTCAGCAAGAGCGCGATAATTACCTATTTCATACTGTTGGATTATAATTATTTGTTTGTTCAACATCATCTTTTATTTTCCATGCTTTCTTTTCCCCATATTCTATCGAATAACGTATAATTGTAGGGATGCATAGTAAGGTGCAAATTCCGAATCCTATGACTCCGCCCAGGACCTCGGCTTGAATAGATACTATCACAAGCGCGATGCAAACCACTTGCAGGACAGAAGTCATGATGATCTTTTTCATGACGGTTATTGGATCTTCTCAATCTTGATCCCCCAGGGCTGGGCATTTACTTTCTCCATCAGTTCATCCGAACGGTCCACTGACCACTGGGTGGAAACATAAAGGATACCCTTACCCCATGTGACAGGCACAGCCCTAATGCCAAAGTTCTTGTCACGGGACTTCATCTTCTCCAGGTCATACTCTTCCTTAGTCCGGATAAATTTGGTAATGTTTACATCCAAGCCCATCAAGGCCCTTTTAACGGTCATTTCGTCATCTGCAACATGCTCACGGACATACAATTCGACAACGGTTCTCGCCATCTCTTTCTTATTCAAAGGGCCGGCTCCATTGACACGATAACGAGAGGTATCGCGCTCCTGGCGGAATTGGACTTCAGGTACGTCTTCCCTTTGATAGAAGATCTTGTTATCACCATCCAGCTCAGAGAAAGCGAGCGAAAGCCCTTTGTTGTCAAACCGGAAAGTCAGGTTTTTATTCTTGTAGGGCCAATTGCTCACCACAGGCTCAATAAGCTCCTTTACTGATTCAAGAATAGAAGGATAGTCATTCTCGATGGCGATCTCTCCTTTCAGAGTTTCGATTTTTGCATCGATTTCGGCAGTAGAGAGCCCTGCAACAGCCATTTGCTCCCGGAGGGCTGTTAATTCTTCAAGCGTTGTAGCCATAATAATTTATTTTTGTAAAAATGTTATTCGTTAAATTCTGCTGCAAATGTAAAATAATAAAATGTAATTTACAAATAACACTGCGGCATTTTTACAAAATTCTTGAAGGAAGAAGCAAAAAATGGCCGACATGAAATATATCCAGGGAGAGGAATGGAAGTATTCGGAGTTATTCTAAAGAAGATGCCCAGCCCACTTTTGTCCATAACGACCACGCTTTGCAAAACGTCCACACATCCGTGGACGTGGACGCAATCACCAGCCAGTCTCCACTGCACCAGCTTCAGCAGCCCCCCACCAGTCGCACCAGATTGGGATACAAGTCCAGGCCGATAGCGTCTTCCAGCTGGTCTATGCTGACCTCCAAGTCCTCCGCCTTCTGCTCAAACCCGCTGAATCCATAGTTCCGATTCTCCACAATCCACGCCCGGGCTTCGTACCTCTCACCGCTGCCGGCATCATCCTGGTACCGCAGCAGCACCGCCTTGAAGAAGGCCTCCGGCACGGTAATCCGTTTCCCGGTTACATCTGTCACCCAGTTGGTGGCCACGGTGTCGATGCACCCCGTTACCACCCAGGCATCCTGGGCCGATAGTGCCAGCTGCTGCACATGCTCCTCCAGCCATGCCCATAGTCCGCCGTTGAGGTAGGGGTCTTGCGGGGCCATATTCGTGAAATAGAAGGTCTGCTCGTTCATTCCGGGCCCCATTCGGTCATTCGACAGGCATAGGTGGCCACGGATGTAACCCTCCACGGAACCGGCCTGGTACGTCCGCCGCAGATTCGGCTGCTTCTTCGTGGCCATGAACTTGTCATACTGCCAGGCGCCGGACCGCTTTCCCTTGCCGATAAGCCTCTGGTTAAGCGGATACGCCACCCACAAAGGTATCTGCCGCTCCTGGTCCCAGAACAGAGAGTAATTTCGCTGCTTGCCCCAATACTCATCAGTATAGTGGCTCACGAAGAAATGTTCAGGATCTTCGCTGAACGACGGTAGCTCCAGCCACCCCAGTTCAGCCGTCTTTGGAGAAACCTGGCCAGCAGCAGAGAGAGCAGCCACGGCCATCAAAAGAAAGAAAATCATCAAGCGTTTCATAGCGTTTAGGTATTAACGCCCTTTGACTTCCATCGCTGATGCGAAGATACGAAATTATCCGTCCACGGGCAAAGAAATCGTCCACGCCTTGTGGACATGGACATATACATTTGCTTTGCTGTCAGAAATTTGCGAAATTTGTAATGGCTATCTGAAGTTACATATGCAAAAGATTCACAAGAGACTTGCCCCGGATAATATCACGGAACTCTCTCAGTGTGAGGTTTTCGTTTTCGGCAGCAATCTGGAAGGCCAGCACATGGGCGGAGCTGCGCGCTATGCCTATGATCATTTTGGCGCAGAATGGGGCAACGGAGTAGGACCGCAGGGACAGTGTTACGCTATCCCGACGATGCACGGACCTCTGTCTGAAATCAAGCCTTATGTGGACGATTTCATCGAGTATGCCCGCCAGCATCCGATGAATCGCTTCCTTCTCACCAGAATTGGCTGCGGTATCGCCGGCTTCAAAGACAAGGACATGGCTCCGCTGTTCAAGGAGGCCTTGAAGCTTCCGAATGTTTCCTTCCCGAATGAATGGTTCATCCAGCTCCTGGACTATATCGACCCCCGGGAGAAGAGGAAACAAGCAGCTCCGCCGGTCATCAATATGACAGTCCTGCAGCGGCTTTGCAAGGAGTTTCTTTACACAATTGGTGCAGGTATCCCATGGGAGGAGCCGGATATCCTGATTCGCTATGTCATTGGCGAAGATAAGTTTGGTTACAAGGCAATGGGGAACTTCTTCTTCTTTGACGATGACCTGTATATCTTCGACTGCGACGACAAGTTTGCCGAAGACCACAATCAGGATGTGGTAGAAGGCGTGTTCCAGGACGAATGCAAAGACCGGGGATATGCCTTTCCGGCCTACTTCGCCGGCGTCAAGACATCGTACAGAGACTCAAATGGAGAGGCTATCTTCACGGGCGATGTCTGCCATATCAAATTCCATGGCTCCGAATATGACTATCCGCTGAGCACGCTTGGATCGGAAGAGAATCCCGAATACTTCCGCTATGCCTTCGTCCTGGATAACCACTGCATCCGTCCAGAAGAATGTGAGAGCATCACCCGCGTCGGTACCGTCTTCTATCAGGTAGAGAAAGGCTCAGAAGGTGATCTAGTCGACCAGTTGAGCGCCAGATTCACTGATATCTGGGGCCAATGCAAAGACCCGATAGAGCATCGCCTGGAGATGGCAAAGTACACGCCCAGCTTCCATGAGAATTACTGGGAGTACGCTGCCTTGAAAGTGCTGGAGATAGAGTACGGCTGGCGCTACTATCCCGGGCTTCCGAAACCGGATGAGGATTAAAGAATTACTGTTTCTAAAATTGATTCTAAAACCATGCCCACAATAGAAGACTTTATCAAGGAACGTTTGCAATATCATTTGGGTAAGCTAAATGAGCTCTTCCAAGTGAACGAGCTGGCCTATCTCAGCTCTCATTGCAAAAACGAATTGCAGATTCGGGACAGGATTGCCTGGAGACTACACCAAGAAATCGCCCAAAAATATGGAGACCTCTATGTTGTCCGCAGGGAGTGGGCTCCTGAGGAAAAGAATAAGAGCAGAGTTGACCTGGCCATCTTAGAGATGAAGGCGGACAAGAAAAGAGTTCAGAAGGTTATCGCCTTGATTGAGTTTAAGGCCCATGCTATTGCCAGACCTGAGCCGGCTTATTATGGACTGGAATTCCATAACGACGTTGAGAAGATGCGCGTTTTTAAGAAGGATGTCAATATTTGCGCTGACGCGAATTTGTACTTTGTCTTCTTGGAAAGCGGGCAAAACGAAAAGGCGGATCAGTATGAATCTGTGCTGGGCTTTGCAAAATATCAAACGCCCAATTGCAAATATTGCCGGAATGCTCAAGATGAAGATTATCTCCGTGAAATAGAGTCTCATTGGCAAGAATTCAAGAAACGCGAGCCTGGGATTGAAATCCATGCCCCCAAGGCGATTTACATCGGTGAAGCGTTCGGGTATAAGCAATATGTTTCTCCACTGTTAATAGGTCCCCTGAAATAAACCTCAAAGATATGGCCGATACCCAAACATTCCAGCCCGACTACAACGCCATTGCCCAGCAGGCCTATGAATGGCTCAAGAAAAGGCGAGCCAAAGGTGAAATCTCTACCTTTGAAGTGCTCATGAAGATCAATGGGTACAAGTGGGGCGATAAAGAGCCCGAGCAAATCTCGGAACTTGACCTATTTGAAGTCCATAACCGTCTTCTTCGTCTCATCAAGAAGGAGAAGAAATACGTGGCCGATTTCTCTGCCTACGATGACCCGTGTGTTGGGCTACCATTTGACATTCCTTTCGTGTTCCGGAAAAAATAGAGCATCGGCAACAGTTTAGCACATCTGATGATTACCTTTGGGGCCATGAATCCACATGACCCCATTTTTGTTGCTCCACCCATCACGGAGGTTCCGGACTACGTCTGGTCTCGCCGGTATGATAAGTCCGCCTTCCTGCCTGGCAGGCCCGTGCAGAAGCCCAAAGACACCAGCCGGAAGATTCCTCATCCCGATGCCGAAACCGCCCTGAAGGCCGCAAAAAAGGCCGGCCGTGAGAAATCGGGCCGATGGTTCGGAAGGACCCCGGAAAAATCTGGGCCGATAGCATTCTGCGTCTATGAGGACAGCAAGGTCGTGGAGCGGCACATTGTTGGTAAATAGCTTTATTCCATTTCGGAATGAGAAAATAAAACGAAACCGAAGCCTCGCATGAAGTGGGGCTTCGGTCATACCTGAGCGGTATCACTTCCGGGACGGTGCCAAAATGGCGATTAAGCAAGGAGATATCCCGGAGTGTCATATATTAGAACCCTTCCGGACCGCCGTTCTGGTCCAAGAGGTCGTGGTAGTCGCCGTCTTGAATGGCATCGAGCGCAGGATCTGCATTGCCACCCTTCTCGATGAATTCACGAAAATTCTTGGCGGCATTCGGGTCAGGTTTCCAATCGCCGGGTCCATCGATGCGCCCGCCGATGCCCATCCTTTTTGCCTCCTCAGGACTGAAGACCTCCTCATAGGAGCGAGGTTTGGGCCGATTTGCTTTTGCACGTTCTTCAGCTGCATCTGCCATAATCTGTGTGATAATGACGGCCAGCACAAGGACTCCGGTAACAATCCATGCCCAGCTGCTGGATCTCCGGTACCAGGGCTTCTCCTGGGGGATGTTATTCACTTTTGGCATATTCTCTGCAACGCTTTCTGGCGGCGGCCAGTTCTTTGTTTTTGTGAGGATTATGTGTCGTATTCATCATAGGCGCATACTTCACAATCAGTTCCTTCTCGGTATCAAGAATCAGAGATGGTGTCAGCTGAATCCAGTTCACCACCAGGGAGAGTTTCATCCATTTTATTATGGCATTGGTATCTTCAGGACTAAACTTGTAATTCTTCTGATTAGCATAGCCAATCAGCGAGCCTTTGGGAGGAAGATAATCGAGGATAGCGCCAATTCCTCTGAAAAAAGTCGCTGGCCTTTTGTGGCTCAATTCCTCTTCCCATAGTCTTTCTCGGAGATTGTCGGCCTTCCCGATATAGATAACCCCATCCTCCCGGACCTTGCCATACTTTGCCGGCAGGTGGACACCTTTACGGAGTTTGATGCAATATAGGCCTGGCACATCCGGGACCATGTCTCCAGATAGAGCGCCTACGGAAACAAACTCTCCCTGCAGCAGTTTTTTCTCAGCAGCGGCCAATCCCTTCACGGCTTTCGGAACTGCGACCACCGTTTTTGTTGCCTTGGGAGTCACATCAGGTCGGGGGCTGGATTTGCCGATAGACGATCCGGCCAAATCATAGATATGGTTGATGACACTCTTCTCCGCACCGTTGAGAGGAGAGCCCTTATGACGCTCATAGGCTGATGCAACAATCCGTTTGTCCGAAGGAAGAGCCAGTTGGCCACCAGACAGAAATGCGCCTGTGGAGTCCATATATCCAAGAACCTTCCGAGCAGCCCGTTTCCTGATGCTCGGATTACTCAGACCTTTGGAATCCAGATACCGATCCACAAGGTCGGTCATTTGCTTTGTAGTCATAATAATGGGGTTTCTCGTACAAAAGTAAGCATAACTCTCCGAATCTCAATGTCCCACTGCGATGTACTTCACTTTGTCCCTGTACTACCTACACTACCTGCACTACCTGGGTGAACTACACTATCATGCACGCATTTTTTCGAATCCTTTAACATCTTTTAACAAATTCCGTTTGGTGGTCCCAAAAGGACCGCCTATCTTTGCTGCCGGCTCTCATAACATACTGATTATTAAATAATTAAATATAATAATTATGAAAAAACCAGCTATTATTGATCAAGAAATTGAATTCACTGTTTATTCTCACGCAATGATCACTCCACCCATGGAAGTAGAGGACTACAATCCAGATGATCCGGCCGAGTTGATATATGCTTCAGCAATGGATTTTATTACCGAAGGCAGAACTGAGCAAGGACGGAAAGACCTGGAGTCTGCATATCGTCTGGGCAGCTGGCGTGCCGGCAACACACTTGCATACGGACTGTCTGTCGGATGGTTTGGCGAACGAGATTATCCGGCGCATTTAGTTGTGTTGAGGAATCTGGTGGAGCAGGGATCATCAGGGGCGATGAGCAATCTCGGTTTTGCCTATGAGCATGGACTGGGGCTTCAAAAGAGTCTACGTTGGGCTGTTTATTGGTACGAAAAGGCCGTAAGAAAAGGGAGTGTAGATGCTATGGCTAACCTGGCGAACATCTTCCTTTTCCGTGAAGGGAAGTACAACAACGTCGAAAAAGGCGCTTATCTGGCTCTGATGGCAGCCGACCTGGGCGGAGAGACTGCTATGAATGAGCTGGGCCTTTGCTACGAGCATGGCTTAGGTGTGCCCAGGTGCGAGGACAAGGCCTTCGAGTGGTTTACCAAGGCAGTAGAGAATGGAGCCGGTGCTTGCGCAGAGCACAACCTTGCTAGGTGTTATAGGAAGGGAATCGGCACCAAGGTCGATAAGGCAAAGGCCGAGGAGTGGGACCGGATTGCTGCAGAACACGGTTATAAGATAAACTCTAAAACACAGAACTATGATCCAAGATAACCAGACCAACAAAGTGTATCTAGCGAAAGGCCTGAGCTATTACATGCCCCTTTCGATGCTTATTGTCGAGAATCTAAAATGTCATGGAATAGACTTCGCCAGGCTCCCCAGAACCGAGAATGACAATTACATCTGGGCAAGGGACTATATGCCCATTCAATTGGAGAAGGACCTCTTCCTGCAGTACCAATACAATCCGGATTACTTGAAGCGTTACCGGGGGTGGATTCCTCCATACAAAGCTATTTGTAAGGACTTAGTACTGAATTGCATCACCACCGACATCGTAATGGATGGAGGAAATGTCATCCAGTGTGGCAACAAGGTCATAATGACCGACAAAATTTTCAAGGAGAATCCCAGGTATAGCCACGAAGCACTGGTCGATACACTGGAAAACCTTTTCTTTGCTGAATTGGTCATTATTCCCTGGAACCGGTATGAAATGTACGGCCATGCCGATGGAATGGTACGTTGGATTGGCGGAGACCGAGTCCTGCTGAACAATTATAGTGACTTTGATCCGGCACTGCATAAAAGGTTAATGGAGGCCCTTTCTCCGCACTTTCAAGTGGAAGAGTTGGGCTACAAGTGCCCTCGCCCAAGCAAGTTCTCATGGGCATACCTGAACTATCTTGAGGTAAAAGATTGTATATTTGTACCTTAGATGCCGATAAGCGAGGCTCATGAGGCCATGTCAAGAATGAATGAACTATTCCCAGACAAAACAGTCAGGCATATTGGACCTTTTGAAGATATTGTCCATATGGGGGGCGCACTACATTGTGTCAGCTGGATTATTCTCGCCGATCCGGCACCGAAGCCACAAGAAGAAGCATAAAAACATAAATATGAAGACACTTTCTGAAGCAATTGCAAATTTTCATCCTCGCGTACGAAAAGCGGAGGATATTGAGGTTCAGTTCGCAGAGATTGCCATGGCCGCCATCTATGGAGGTTATTTCCTTGTTAATGGGAAGAAGC
>JAEEGL012201442.1_pt1 | contig 11082 bp, 9 predicted proteins | sample 9134231 | NCBI WGS metagenome assembly JAEEGL01 (sample SAMN16246548, study PRJNA631951) | gut metagenome | biome: gut microbiome; feature: rumen; material: fiber-attached | host: Bos | place: Iran: Karaj | collected 2018-10
ATGGGGACATGAAGGACTTCTGCGAGTACGGTGGCTACTTCATCTCGTCTCGCAGCGGCCTGTGCGACATCGTGAGCAGCTTCAACATGTGCAAGATCATAGTCTATCAGCCGTACGAGTTCTGGGGCGAGGGTCGCAACATCGACTACTTCAGCCTGAACGTCATGGGCCTGTGCGACGACGCCATAGAGATAGAGTACGAAGGCGTCGAGTTCCTGAAGCTGAAGGACATAATATTGAAGCACGTCCGCGAATGGGAGAACATGCACAAGGTCGAGGAATGATCAGAGGCTGTCGTCGATCTCGTACTCGAGGTCGAAGGGCGCGTCCCTGACGAGGTCGACGGCAACCGACACCTTGAGGCCTGACGGCTTCATGTCGTTGACCACGATCCTCTCCCCGTACGGGAGGCCGCATATCATCTCGTCCCAGCGGATGCCGGCGTCCCTGAGGAACCTCTCGGTCTCAGGGATGTAGCGCTCCTGGCGGGACGTGAGGAAGACTATCCTGTCCGTGTCCGGGATGGATAGGAGGAACTCGCGCGCCCCCTCCAGGAACGTGTCGTGCCCGTCTATCTTGTAGCCGTTGTGCTTGACGATGGTGCCGTCGATGTCGAACAGCCAGGTCTTCCCCAGAGGGGAGAGGACGAGCTTATCCTTTCCTTGCCGCATCCCCTATCGCCCCGCCCGGATGGTTCCTTATGAAGTCCTCATAGGTGACCCCCATCCTGTCCGAGACCTGCATGGCCAGCGCCTGGAGCACTATGAGGTACAGGGTGGTGGAGTTGTTGGGGACCTTGTTCCACTTGTCCCCTTCGTGCTCCATGTTTATTACGAGGGAGTTCGGAGCGCCCTTCGCGAGGGGGCTGTCGGCGTTGAACGTCATGGACCACAGCTTGCATTTGCGCTTCTTCAGATGGTCCAGGAGGTAGATCGATTCCGCGGTGCTCCCGCTCTTGGAAAGGATTATGACTATGTCGTCGTCGCGGACGGTCCCCAGATCGCCGTGGACGGCTGTGTTGGTGTGCAGGAAGGTGGACTCCAGGCCGAAGGACAGCATGGTCCCCACGAACTTCTCGCAGATGGGGGCGTTCTTCCCCAGCCCCGTGATGACGACCTTTCCCTTCCCCTTCAGTATCTCGACGACGTCGTCCACCAGCCTGTCGAACGTCTCGATGTCCAGATCCTCTATCGCCTTGTTGACGACGTCCATTATGCCTTTGAAATAATCGTTCATAGAACTTCCTCCAGATACCAGATTCCGTTATAGAATGCGCCGCATATGGAGTCGTAGTCCTCCCATGCGTAAGTCGTCAGCGAGAGCCAGATGACAGCATGAAGCAGCTTGATCTTCTCGGGAGAGACCTCGTCCTTCAGAAGGTCGAAGTACTCGTCCTCCATGTCCTCCCAGCCGTTGGATTCTATAGTAAGGGTGATGTCGTCCTTTATTTCAAGGTCGAACTTGCGGATGTTGAACTTGTCGTAGTTGCCTTTGAGGGAGTAGTACATCTTCGCCCAGTCGTAGTCGGGGTCTCCGTACAGCTCGGTCCTGCCGAAGTAGCCGCGAGGGTCGATGAACACGGGGTCCTCCCCTTCGCGCAGCATCATGTTGGAGAAGGTGCAGTCGCCGTGGATGAGCCTGAAGTCCTCGCACTTGAGGCCTTCGATCTTCTTCTTGAGCTCGTCCAGATGGAAGAACACGTTGCGGCAGCTCCTGCCGTTGACCGTTATGCGCTCCTGGTCCGCGTACGGCACCAGATTCCTGACCTTCTTGAGGCGGTCCACGGTCTTGTCGTAGTAAGCGCCCATGATGCTCACGTCGTCCTTAGGGACGCTGGCGAGGGAATGCAGATGCTTCAGGGCCGCCACCATCTTCCCTAGGACGCGGCGCTTCGTGTCCTTGTCGAAGTCGTAGGCGTATATGTTGCGGCCGTTGATCATCTCCATCTCCAGCGGGTCGTACCCGTATATCCTGGGGGTCGCGACCTCTCCGAACTGGCTCACGAACTTGTACCACGCCCTCTCGCGCTCGCCCAGCTTGACTCCCTGGGCGTCTATCCCCCTCTTGATGAGCCTGCCGTCCTTGACCACGACCTCGTTGAACGGCCTGCACTTCCCTCCTTCGGACTTGGGGATCCTGTCCTCCAGGCCGTATTCCCTGCTGTCCCCGATGAAGAACGGGTCCAAGGCGATGCCGGACTGGGAGAGCCAGCGGACGAACTCGCCCTCCTCCGGCACGTCTGCGAGGACGCTCTTGTCCTTGAAGACGAAGACGCCTGCGATGCCGCGCTCGGAGCTGGCCTCCTCCACGAGCCTGCCGTCCTTGTAGGACCACCTGCACTCGAACCTGTCGGAGAGGCCGATGAGGTTGCCCTCGCTGTCGGGTATCTCGAGCTCGGGGTCGAGCACCAGGTCGCACCAGATCAGCATGATCCTCTTGCCCTCGGGGATGTTCGCGAGAGCCTCCTTGATGCCTGAGCACGTGCCCCCTTTGCCACCGGTACCCACGATCGTGCAGTCTGCGCTGGAGAATGCGTCCAGATACTTCCTCAGGACGTCCATCTTGTAGTCGCCTATTATCTCGAACTTGGCTCCTTCGAACTTGTCGAACAGATGGAACACCATCGGCTTGTTGTAGATGGGGACGATGGCCTTGGGCCTGTTCCTGGTGTATCTTCTGAGACGGGTCCCCTTTCCACCCGCCTGGACAATCACGTGCTCGAGCGCACCCATGTCCATGCGTATCATATCTTTGGTTATAATTGTATTTCTCCTACTCATGGAACACCTGTCGCCAGACGTCTTTCACGGCAGATGGCAGATACTTCCAAAGGCTTCCGGGACGCTCAGAAGCTCAGCCCCAGCGTCCTGCGGGCCTCCCTGTGCCCCTTGGCGGCGGCGCGCTTCAGGTACTTCTGAGCCTGCTCGTCGTTCTTCTCCACGCCCTTCCCGTCCCTGTACATGAGGTACATGCGATAGCACCTGGCAGAATCCAGGAGGTAGGAGGTGTCCAGGTATAGCTCGGCGGCCTTGGCGTAGTCCTGTTCGAACAGCTCGCCTTCGTAGTACATGTCGCCGAGGACCAGGCGCGGAGCCCCGGGAATCTCCGCCGCCTTGATGTAGCATTCCTTGGCGCGCGAGATGTCGGAGATCTTGGAACCTCCCGACCTGTAGATCGATGCCAGCTCGGTGATCGCCTTGGGGTTGTACGCCATCGCCGACTTCATCACCAGAGCGTCAGGGTCGACGTCTATCCCGGGACGCTTCCTTATGATCTCGGACACCGACATCTGGTACATCGAGATTATCGCATGGGAATAGATGTGGAACCACTTGTCGGACTTCTCCTTGTCCGGCTCTACGCCTATGCCGTCCCTGAGCATGCAGGCCACGCGGTACTGGCCGGATGTGCTCCCGTTCCTGGCGCACTTCATGTACAGCTCGAACGCCTTCTTGTCGTCCGGCTCCAGCAGCTTGCCTTCGCGGTATATCGAGGCCAGCTCGCCCATCGCCTTGATATGGCCGGCGTCGGAAGCCTTCTGCAGCATCTCGAGGTACCCGGAAGTGCTCTTCTTCGTCCCGACTCCGTCCTTGCGCATCTGGGCCAGCTGGTAATAGACGTCCGGGTTCCCGTCCTCGGACGCCTGCATGTACTTCTCGTAGGAGAGCCTGCGGTCGTCCTCGGTCCATGCGGTCTTGAGGAGGATGGCCGCGTAGCGAGCCACATCGGAAGGGGCCCCGGGCTCCGCCAGCTGCCTGCAGATCTCCAGGATCTCCTCCCTGTCCGGGTCAGCTTCTCCGCCTCCGACCATCGCGGATATCTTCATGCGGGCCGTCGAGTCGCCCTTGTCGGCAGCCGACTGGTAGAGCACCATGGCCTCGGAGACGTCTTCGTCGGAACCGGACTCCATGAGGATGTCGGCATAGGCCACCTGGGCGTCGACATGGCCCTGGTCAGAAGCCCTCTTGATCCATTCGCGGTACAGCTCGTCGCTAGGCTCGACGTCCTTTCCGTCCCTGTACATCAGCGCCAGCTTGTACTGCGCGGAGACCACGCCTGACTGGGCCTGGTCGTATATGACGTCGAAGGACTCCGACATCGTCTTCGAATACTTGGCGCATACGATCTTCGGCTTCCCTTCGGCGACTATCTTCCCCTTCTCTATCCAGATGGCGCGGGTGCACAGCTCCGTGACAGCGGACATGCTGTGGGATACGAAGACCACGGTCTTGCCCTGCTTGATGATGTTCCTGAATGCGGTCCCGGCCTTCGCGGAGAAGCTGGCGTCGCCGGTGCTCAGGACCTCGTCCACGAGCATGACGTCCGCGTTGACATGAAGCATTATGGAGAAGGCCAGCCTTCCGGACATTCCGGAGGAGTACGTCTTGATGGGGTTGTCGATGTACTTCCTTATCCCCGAGAAGTCTATGATCTCCTCGACCTTGGCGTCCATCTCCTTCCGGCTGAAGCCGTAGAGCTCGCCCTTGAGGTAGATGTTCTCCCTGCCGGACATCTCGTGCTGGAACCCCATCCCCAGAGAGAGGATGCTGACCACCTTCCCGTTGACTTCCACGGTGCCGGTGTCAGGCTCCAGGATCTTGGCCATGATGCTCAGGAGGGTGCTCTTTCCGCTTCCGTTCCTTCCGAGGACGCCCAGCACCTCCCCCTTCTTGACCTCCAGGCTCAGGTCGTCGAAGACCACGTGCGACGTCGTGACGGTCTTCTTGGAGAACAACCCCTTCTCTTCGGACCTGACCTCGAGCTTGAATGACTTGCTGACGTTCTTGAGCTCGATTGCGTTTCCCTTCTTCATCATAACCTCTCCACGAATCCGCGCTTAAGATAGTTGAAAACGATGATCCCGATGAGCATGAACACGATCGGCAGGAGGAAGCACATCCCCAGCAAGAACAGGTCCGGGATCTCTTTGAAATAGATTATGGAATGGAACGACTCCAGATAATAAGTGAATGGATTCAGCCAGAACACTGTCGCCCTGATTCCCTCGGCCTCTGCCGCCAGAGTGCGTATGGGGCTGAAGACGAAGAACACAAGGCCCATGGAGCTGAGCAGGTACTGGAGGTCGCGGACATACACGTTGATGGACGACAGTATCAGCATGCACCCCACGCTGAAGAAGAACAATGCCACGAACAGCAGCGGCAGGAACAGCAGGGCCAGCGGATTGATGCCGTAGCCGGATATGCCCACTATCGCTATGATCACGACATATCCTATCATGAGGACGATGAGATGCACGATCGTGCGGGAGTAGACCAGAAGCTCCTTCGGGATGTACATCTTCTTCAGTATGCCGGCGTTCCCGGTAAAACACGTGGTCCCGCCTGCGACAGACGAGGTCAGCATATGGAAGACCATTATCCCGCTGGCGACCAGCACCCAGTAATACTCCGCCCTTTCCCTGACCTCTGTGTTTATGAAGAAGCAGAGGACTACGTAGATCAGCGGCATAGCGAAATGCCACAGGAACCCTAGGGCCGAGTTCTTGTATTTGCCGAACAGGCCCTTCTCCACCATGGACCTGAGGACGTTCCTGTATGCGTAGTACTCCTCCAGCTTTCCTTTCAACGTTTGCCTGGACGGCCGAGGGGCTGGCGGAGAATCCATAGCTATGCATCATCGGATGACCATATTTAACCCTAACCAGTGGATGAACAGCATGGTCTCAGGGCACGAGCGGCACTGGAAGCGGCCGAAGGCTCCGCGGCTGAAGACAGCTTCCCGGGGGCGACCATCTTATAAATAAAGGCCTAGCACTCGCAGGATGCATGCCAGCAGCCGGACATTGGCGGGGGATGACATGAAGCGCGTAGTCATGGTCACCGGAGGCGGAGGGTACATAGGCTCGCATTGTGTCGTGCGTCTCCTAGAGGAAGGCTGCGACATCGTGATCCTGGACGACCTGTCCACCGGATCCCTCCAAACCATCAGGACGCTCCAAGGGATCGACTCCAGAGGCAGGGTCCTGGACTGCGTCCAGGGGAGCGTCCTGGATGAGGCCTGCCTCGACGAGGCGTTCGCGAGCCATGACATAGACGCCGTCATGCATTTCGCGGCGCTATCGCAAGTCGGGGAATCCGTCGTCGACCCTGGAAGATACTATCGGAACAACGTCGCGGGAACGATGTGCCTGCTGGATTCCATGCGGAGGCACGGGGTGTCAGACATCGTACTGTCTTCTTCTGCCGCAGTGTATGGGAATCCAGTTTACACCCCCATGGACGAGGAGCACCCCAAGCTGCCCGTCAACCCGTACGGAAGGACCAAGCTTGCCATGGAGCGGATGGTGGAGGACTACAGCGCCGCCTACGGGATCAGAGGCGTGAGCCTGAGGTACTTCAACGCCGCGGGAGCCGACTCGAAGGGCAGGATAGGGGAATGCCACGACCCTGAGACGCACCTGATCCCTAACATCCTGAAGTCTTCGCTGGAGGGCAAAGCGGGATTCCGCATCTTCGGGACGGACTACGACACCAGGGACGGCACCTGCATAAGGGACTACGTGCACGTCGAAGACCTGGCTGAAGCCCATTCGCTCGCCTTGAGGTACCTCGAGGACGGCGGAACGACCGACAGCTTCAACATCGGCACCAGCGAGGGCTACACTGTGAAGGAGGTGCTTGCCGCCTGCGAGTCCGTCACGGGCGAAGCCATCCCCTGGGAGGCCTCGGGACGGCGCCCAGGAGACCCTGCGATCCTCCTCGCGGACAGCAGGAAGGCCGACAGGATCCTCGGATGGAGACCTCGCAAGACCTTGGAGGACAGCATCCGCACTGCTTACGAGTGGGAGAAGAAGAAGCTCACATCCTCTCGATGTAGTCCTTGATGCCGAGGAAGTAGGAGTTGTCCTTGTTGGAAGCGACCCAGTCCAGCATCTTCTCCTTGGACACGTACCCCTTCTTCACGGCCACGATCTCAGGGCACAGCACCAGGGAGCCGGTCTCCTTCTCCTTCCTCCTTATGTAGTCGGCCGACTCGAAGAGGGAGTCGAACGTCCCGGCGTCCTTCCAGAATATGTCCTCCCCGAACACCCTGACGTTCAGCCTGCCCTCCTCCAGGTACATGCGGTTGAGGTCGGTGATCTCCAGCTCCCCCCTCGCGGAAAGGGTGAGCCTCTTGGCCTTGGAGGAGACGTCTCCCGGCAGATAGTACAGCCCCACGACGGCATAGTTGGACTTGGGCTCCTTCGGCTTCTCCTCGAGGGATATGACCTTTCCCTCCGAATCGAACTCGGCGATGCCGAACCTCTTAGGGTCGGGGACCCAACGGGCGAACACGTTGGAGTTCCCGGTGTCCTTGCTGGCCTCCTCCATCAGCGCCTCGAACCCGTCGCCATGGAATATGTTGTCTCCGAGCATGAGGACGCAGGGGTCTCCGCCGATGAAGTCCTCGGCGATTATGAAGGCGTCGGAGATCCCGCGCTGCACATGCTGAACCTCGTAGGAAATCCTGATCCCGAGATGGGACCCGTCCTTCAGCGTCCTCTCGAAGTTGTGCCTGTCGGCCTCGCTAGTGATCACCAGGATGTCGCGTATCCCTGCGGACATGAGAGTGGATATCGAGCAGTAGATCATCGGGCGGTCGTAGACAGGAAGCAGAGCCTTGGATATCGGAAAGGTCGTCGGAGACAGTCCGGTTCCGGCGCCGGCAACAAGTATTATGCCCTTGGACGTATCCTTCGAAGACGCCATAGGTGCTGATTGACAACTGGTTTATAAATATGATGCAACTCCGATCACATCTGAGAACTCTGCACAATAATAAAATAATGCAGCGGCATCCGCATTGGAAGAAAGCTTCCAGCCGCATGCTCGTCCGTTAGGGCGGCATATTCAGCCGAGTGGTCACCGTGAGGCCCGACATGCATCTAACCGACATCAGACAGGTGCTCGATTTCCCAGAGCTCATAGAGAAGGGCCTCGCTATAAAAGCCCCGATGAGGCATGAATCTAGGGAAGCGTGCGTGTTCGCCTCAGGCCCCGCATCGGTTTCGGCGCAGTTCGCCTCGGACGTGTCTGCTAGGACCCCTTTTCGCATGATCCCGGCCTTGGACGAGCGCGTTCCCGGATGGCTTGCCGACGGTAAAGATGCGATAGTGGTCTCGTACTCGGGCGATGAGGCGAGGATGATAGAGGCGTACAGGACTCTGAAGGGTCGCGGATGCGCGGTACATTGCATAACGTCCGGGGGGACCCTCGGGGACATGTGCAGGGAAGACGGGAACGACCTGGTGAGGATGCCTGCCGGAATGACCCCGCGCAGCGCCGTAGGAATGGAGATAGGCGCCATCGCATCGCTTCTGAGATCCGCCGGCGCGCCTTTCGTCTATGACTCGCTGAAGAGAACGACAGACGCTCTGAAGGAGCGCCGCGACAGGCTGGCCGAGGACACGGAAGAGGCGTCTCGCATCGCAGGCCTGCTCTACGGCAAGACCCCTGCCATCTACTCTCCCATAGGCTCCATAGCGGCGGCCAGAAGGTGGAAGTACTCGCTGGACGAGGATTCCGGGTCGCTGTCGATCTTCGGAGAGATGCCGGACTTCGACCATAACGAGATAGTTGGATGGGCGGACCTCGGCGCTCAGACGAAGGAAGTCAGGCTCGTCCTCCTGAGGATGGCCACAGGGATCCCGGAATACGAGTACAACATCCGCTGCATGGAAGAGGTCCTGCACGAATACGGGCGCGACATCACGGTCATAGACTATCGCGACAAGGAAATGGTCCTTGCCGAGCTCGAGGCGATGCTGTTCGGCGACATGGTGTCGCTCGAGATTAGAAAACGCAGGGAGGCCGGAGGCCCGTGACGAAGAAGAGCGTGATGGAGCAGGTCCGCAGCTTCCCGGACGACCTCAGGAAGGCGCTGAGATGGAAGCCTGACCCGATCGAGTGCGACAGCGTCATCCTGTGCGGGATGGGAGGATCGGCCATCAGCGGAGCCATTGCGGCGGACCTGCTGATGGAAAGCTCCAGGATACCGCTGGTGACGGTGAGGGACTTCTCGATCCCAGCATGGGCGGGGGAGAGGACGCTTGCGATCGTGTCCAGCTACTCGGGGAACACCCTGGAGAGCTTGATGATGTACGATGCCGCGAGAAGGTCCGGATGCCAAATGATCGCCATAACATCCGGTGGGAAGCTCAAGGCGAAGAGCGTCGAGGACGGAGTCCCCGTCAGGTCCCTTCCCGAAGAAATGCAGCCTCGCCATTCCATCGGGTTCATGATAGGGTACACGATGTCGATACTGGAAGCATGCGGGTGCCGGTGCCCCGACATGGACAGGGTGCTGGACTCGCTGTCCGCGTACAGGGAGCACCTGGAGTCGGAAGAGGGCGCCAGAATGGTGGACGAGATGGCCGAGTCCATAATGGGGACGGTCCCAGCCATAACCTGCTACAGCTCGCTGCAGTCTGTAGCTTTCAGATGGAAGTCGCAGCTGAACGAGAACTCGAAGATGGTTGCGTTCCGCGACATATCCTCCGACCTCAACGACAAGGCTATCGAGAGCGTTTCCGCCGCCGACAGGAACACGATAAGGGTGCTGGGTGTCGGAAACGCAGGCGGCAGACTGCTCTCCTTCGACACCGGTCCCGCCGACGTCGTAGACAGCACGTTCCGCTCCATCATGCTCGGCGACTACATCTCGATCAGGATCGCCGAGAAGCGTGGCATCGACCCGGAGTCGGTAGCCCCGATCAAGAGCCTCAAAGAGAAGCTGTCGAGGATGCGATCGCGTCTCGGGACGACGAATGATCCTATCAGCGATCCCCTTCGACGCTCTCTTTCGCGTCGGAAGCCATGGCCAGGAACCTCTCGGAGCGCTCCTTAGCGACTTTTTCGTCCCTTGACTCGGAGTAGACGCGGAACTTGGGCTCGGTCCCCGACGGGCGCAGGAGCACCCAGCCGTCGTCGTAGTCTATGCGGAGGCCGTCTGTCAGATTGAGCCTGCCGCCCTCGCAGCGACGAGCAATCTCCTTTATAACGGCACCCTTCAGGTCGTCCGGGCATTCGACCGCGGCCTTGATCGTATAGAACCTGGGAAGGGAGTCCACCTGCTCGTCCAGGGATCCGCCGGACGCGACGGCCTCCAGCATCTTCGCGGCGGACATGGCCCCGTCGCGACAGAACTGATGGTCTGCGAAGATCAGCCCGCCGTTCTCCTCTCCGCCGAAAATCGATCCGCCTTCGATCATCCTGCGCGCCACGACAGGCGACCCCACGGCGGTGTACGCCACATTCCCTCCGACGGACTTGACGGCCTCCTCGACGACGCACGAGGTGGCGACCGTCGTGACGACCTCCCCGCCGCCGTTCCTCTTCACAGCGGACCGGCCGAGGATGGCGAGGGACAGATCCCCCGGAACGAACCTGCCAGAGCCTGTGACGAACACGCACCTGTCCGCGTCGCCGTCGTGCGCTATGCCAAGATCGCTGCCGGTCTCGACGACCAAACGCTTGAGGTCCTCGAGGTTGCTCTCCGTGGGCTCCGAGTAATGGCCTGGGAACCTCCCGTCCTGGGAGGCGTTGATGGCGACGGCCCTGACCCCCAGCCTCTTCATCAGAAGCGGAGTCGTCTGCGATGCGGCGCCGTTAGAGCAGTCCAGACAGACCTTGAGGCCGGCCTCTCTGACAGCGCGGACGTCGACGTTCCTCACGACTGCATCGACGTAGGCTTCTCCTGCGTCCGATACGCGCCTGACGGAGCCGACTCCGTCCCATCCTGGACAGGCTATCTCCGACTCGTAGGCGTCCTCTATGGCGGCCTCCTCCTCGTGGGAGCATTCCGTCCCGTCGGAAGAGACGCATTTGATCCCGTTGAACTCGGGAGGGTTGTGGGACGCGGTTATCATCACTCCCGCCACCACGTCCGGGTGCGTCTTGACATAGTACTGGAGAGCCGGCGTCGGAACCATGCCCAGGTCGGCTACGTCCGCGCCCATCGCCAGAAGCCCGGCCTCCACGGCGCACGAGACCATGTCCGCAGAAGTCCTCGTGTCCTTGGCGACAGCGATGGTCCCTGGGCCGAGAACCTTGGCGATGGATTTTCCGACCTTCAGCGCGA
>JAEEGL013104468.1_pt1 | contig 11082 bp, 4 predicted proteins | sample 9134231 | NCBI WGS metagenome assembly JAEEGL01 (sample SAMN16246548, study PRJNA631951) | gut metagenome | biome: gut microbiome; feature: rumen; material: fiber-attached | host: Bos | place: Iran: Karaj | collected 2018-10
ATAATGAGTTTTTCCTTCGCGCGCGTCATCGCGACATACAGAACCCTCTCTTCTTCCGCACGTATCTCATATTCCTTTTTCTTGGCAAGCGCACTCTTTACAGGGGTCATGCCATATGTCCGCCTTATGGGATCCACGTGCGGTACACCCATACCGAGATCAATGTCCGGTATGATCTGACCGTAGGCATCCCTCAGATTATAGTTTTTGCTCATGCCCGCAACAAAGCATACCGGGAATTCCAGCCCCTTGCTCTTATGTATCGTCATTATCGCCACGGCATCCGCGTTCTCGTCCAGCAGTCCGGCCTCGCCGTAATCCACATCATATTTCTTAAGCGTCTCTATATACTTGACAAAATGGAAAAGTCCCTTAAAGCTTGCCTTCCCGTAATCCTCCGCCTTCTTAAGCAGCATGTTGAGATTTGCCATCCTGCGCCGTCCCATGGGCATCGAGCTTATATAAGTCCCGTAATCCCCGTCGACCAGTTCAAGCAAAAGTTCGCTGACCGGCGTATATCCTACCTTATCGCGGAAATAACCGTATTTATCAAGAAATCCCGCTGCCTCGCCGGAAAGGCTGCTGCCGTCCGCTGCCGCGGCACATTTTTCCAGTGAACCAAAAAGATGTTTTGCGGGATGATCGTTCCTCAGACAGGCCAGCTCCTCATCATCGAATCCCCCGAGTACCGACCTCAACACTGCCGCCATGGGTATGTCCTGAAGGGGATTGTCGAGCACAGTCAGATAATCAAGCAGTATAGAAACCTCATATGCGCTGAAATAACCCGTCTGGCTCATTGCATATACCGGAATACCCTCCTCCGAAAGAACCCGGGAGAACACGTTGTCCCAGCCCCTTGCCGTACGAAGCAGGATGACTATATCCGAATACCTTAAGGGGCGCACCCTTTTGGGATCTTCCTCTGTCGCATCCGAAACCGTCTGCTCCTTCATGAGTTCATGTATCCTTTTTGCTATGACCCTTGCTTCAAGCTCGATCTTATTTACATCCGGATCGGATTCGATCATTATGAGCTCACTGTCCTTATTATCCGAATCGGAATAGTCCGCACCGTAATTAAGCTTTGCTGAATCATCATATTCGATCCCGCCGAATTCCCGGTGCATTATCTGCGAGAACAGTTCATTGACGGTATCAAGGACATCCGTACGGCTCCTGAAGTTGTGGGAGAGATCTATGCGCAGAAGATTATCTTCTCCCGCTTCCGCACGGTAATACTTATCCATGAACAGCTGCGGCCTTGCAAGACGGAAGCTGTATATGCTCTGCTTTACATCGCCTACCATGAAGAGATTGTCATCCCTTGCGATGTATTTTAACATCTCCTCCTGCACGAGATTGCTGTCCTGATATTCGTCCACATATATTTCTTCAAAAAAGCCCATGTACTCACGCGCGGTATTACCGTCGGGCGCTGACAGTATCTTTATGCAGTAATGCTCTAGATCGCTGAAATCCGCAAGCTTTTTCTCACGCTTTTTAAGATCGAATTCGGCCCTCACTTCCCGCACAAGCCTTGCAAGCTCTTTTGCCAGCGGGGCGCATTCCCGTATCCTTGCAGCCTGTTCTTCTTTATCAGCCGCGAAATCGCTGTCACCAAGGGTATTTAACATCCTCTTGTAGCTTTCCCTTGTCTTCTTCACCGCATCTTTAAGCTCTTCATCAACGGCCGGCCCATCCTTTGACGGCCTTCCCAGCGTGGCCCAGTTCATCGAAGAGAGCCGACCGTACAGGCTGTCATAATCATCGCAATCCACGAGCAGTGATTCCATCGCTTCAATGTCGCTCACCACGGCAGGGCCGTACATATACGGACCATTCTCATCATTTATCAGTTTAAGGGTGAGGTCCGCCATGTGCATCGCTTCTTTAATGTTCAGGCGCGCATTTTCAAGGATCAGCTTCATCCACGGCTGCGAATCGATATTCTCATCCGTGATATCCGTGTACAGCGAAACGGATTTGTCAAGCCATTCATCGGGATCCGGATAGCTTACGGAAAAATCATAAAGATCCCCGAGTATCTTTTCGAGCGTACTGTCAGCCTTGCCCGAATCAAGGCTTTCCGTCAGGTTCACAAAATCATCGCTGCCTTCTTCATAGGCGCGTTCTATGACCGTTTCAAGAGCATTCTGCTTAAGCAGTCTGGCTTCGGTCTCATCGGCTACCCTGAAATCCGGATCGAGGCCTATCTCCATATAATGATCCCTTATGACATCAAGACAGAAACCGTGGATGGTGGATATCCGAGCATTATGCACAAGCGCAGACTGTCTTATGAGGTTTGGGTTGAGCGGATCCTCTGCCTTCTTTTCCTCTATGGCGCGGAATATCTTGTCACGCATCTGCGAGGCCGCAGCTTTGGTAAAAGTCATGATAAGCATCCTGTCTATATCAACCGGATCCTTATCATCAAGGATACGCCTTATGATGCGCTCAACAAGTACGGCAGTCTTACCCGATCCTGCCGCTGCTGATACAAGGAGCTGCCGTCCTCTTTCTTCTATTGCCCGTTTCTGTTCATCAGTAAATTCCATCTTACTCTGTTTCCGTTTCTTCTTCCGTTTCGTCCGCGGGATCTTCAAATCCCATCTCCCGTTTTATCACATGGAGTATATACTCATCATTTGAGCCAAAGTCATCCGCATCCTTTAACATATCATCGGCGTGCACTTCGTCCCTGAACGCACATATATCCGAATAATCGCAGTATATGCAGGGGCCGGGTTCTTTTTCGGTCCTTTTATGCGGTTCGGTCTTTATATCACCGTCAAGTATCCTGCGGCCCATTTCGCAGATTTTTCTGTTAACAAAATCGGATATGATCCCAAACTCCTCGGTGCTTATCACGCTGCTCCCTTTTTTGAAGCCGCCGTCCTTTTTCACCGAGACCGGTATGACATCCGATCCACCGTTAATGTCTTTATCCATAAGCCTGTATATGCTCTCATCCTCGTTCACCACACCATCCATTTTAAGATCGTGGCGGATCTTTTCTTCGATTTTCTCATCGCTCAGGTCCTTACCGCACTCATCGTTTATGAGCGGATCGGCTATATGATAATAGAGCATGCCTGCCGGCACCGCTTCCTTTCCGTAAGCTTTTGTCACGTATTCCAGGGCGGCACTTAAATACACGATGAGCTGAAGGTCTAACCCTGTGTAAATACCGGCCATATCAAATTTCTTGCTTCCCGATTTATAGTCGATGACCTTAACATATACCCTGTCATCCTTCTCGCATACATCGAGCCTGTCGATACGGCCGAAAAGCTTCAGCTTCTCATCTTCCGACAGGTCTATATCGAGGGATTTAAGACCATCGGCAGACGAAAACGAAAACTCAAACTCCTTCGGGATAAAGCTGCCCTTCTCAAGCTGGTACTTAAGAGTATCGACCGTTCTTTTGGTTATGCGCCGCATCCGGTTTATCATATACTTACTTCTGAACGAACCGTACAGGGCATCGTAACCCTCTCCACTTACTGTGCGCATCACCGATTCCTCAACGATCGAATCCGAAGTGTCGTTATCGACGTCAGACCACGAAAGTCCCCTCTCTTTAAGTATCAGTGCATACGTTAAGAGGGAGTCGTGGAAGACCGAACCTATATCATTTGCTTCAAATGAGAAGAGTTCGCGCTGTTTAAGCGAAAGACCGTACTTTAAGAAATGACTGTATGCACATCGCGCATAAGCCTCAAGCCTTGTTACGGAACAGGTGAGTTCCTTGCCGTAAAGGGCAGCCGCAACAGCCCTTCCGATCTTATCCTTCCTCTTAAACACACCGCCCGAAAAAGCGGTATCTGCCAGAAGCTCCATCTTGTTCCTGTATCTTTCATCATCCGCAAATATCTCAAGTATCGACAGGACATCCCTTTCTTCAGTACCGGCAGGATCCCTTATGGCATCACGCAGTTTGGATGCGAGCATCCCGTAACCGGTCTGTGCGGTAAATACCCTGTTCTTTACACTCTCATCGGGCTGCCCGGCCACAACTTCAGGAAACATTTGCATGACCGTCTTTATAAAGTATGAGGGCGCAAGAGACGAACCGTCCTGTGACAGCTTCGCATAAGACAGGAACAGATGCTGTGACGGCTTGGTAACAAGCATATAAAGATAAAGCCGCTGGATATATGCCTGTTCCCGAAGATCGGGCGCCATCTCCACGCTCCCGTCCCTTGTGAGGAACTCTCTCTCCATATCCGAAATGAGGCCTCCCCCCGAAGAAGAGGCGGGGATCACTCCATCATTTACTCCCATAAAGAAAAGTGCCTTTATATCCCTTAACCTGGTCCTTGTTATATCTCCGATCTGTACATAGTCATCACTTCCCGGTATCACTCCGGTCCTTATTTCCGCAAATCCCGCATCCAGCAGCTGTGCATATTCCTTAAGGGTTATCTTCTCATCCGGAAGAAGGCTTACCATCTTATCAAGCAGCACGCATACTTCTTCGTATATGCTTCCGTATTCTTTTGCGCGGGCGCCGTCACCTGCTTCTTCAAAATGTACCCGTAACTCTTCCGCACGCTCAGCGAGGGACGCCTTTACCATAAAATGATACAGAGCAGTCGAAACGGCCTTTACATCAAATTTTCTGCCGTTTACACTTCCGCCTTCTATATCCGCTCCAAACTTAAGCTCATCCACGAACAGACCGATACTGTTTACCGTCTTTTCCCTGAGTCCGTCTATCTCCTTAAGTTCATCCGTTTCCATATCGCGCGGTTTTCTGACAAATCCGTTATTCCACGCCTTTCTTCCCTTTATCCCGTATCTGAGGACATAGTTCTCAAGACGGTCCGTAAGATCCCTGTCCCGCTCAATAAAACCTGTGCGCAGCAGCCTGAACATCGCCTCATAGCTGTAATTATCCGTAACGACATCAAACACCGATCTTATATATTCGATCAGGGGATTGTGCAGGACCGGTATCGTCCGGTCTGCGAAGAATGGTATATCGTATTTAACAAAAGCCCTCCGGCATGCGTTTGCGTAGGTATCCATATCACCGCTCACAACGGCGATATCTTTATACCGGTAACCTTCTTCACGTATAAGCCTTTCGATCCGCACCGCAGCTTCCACGGCTTCTTCATACGGATCGGTGCCGGCAAAGATATGTATTGAGTGCTCATCATCCGATGGACCCTTGTCTTTCAAAGCAGCCTTGCCGAATATCTCCCCGCCCTTTCTGAAAAGATTCCTCTCAAGATGGATAAGCTCTTTCCGCCTTGCAGTTTCATCGATCACGCTGCCGTTTTCATCAAATCTGAACCTTGCGGGAACCGGATCTGTCAGCTCTATGTCAGGGAGGCGTTTTATATTCTTATCGGCGCATATCCCTTCAAGGGAACCGATCGTCTTATGGCTGAGATGGAAAAGGTCTGTTTCGAAAATGTCCGTTTTACGGGACACATCATAAAGCAGTGTCACATATACATCCACGCAGTTTTCAAGCAGGGTTTCGATAAGCCTTAACTGCACCGGAGTAAATCCCGTATACCCGTCAAGAACTATAACGCTCTTCTTAAGCCTTGCAGAATCCGGTATGGCATCGCTTACCTTATCAAGTATCTCCTCAGTCGTTATGTATTTCTCTTTTATGTATTTGCGGAATTCGGAATACAGAAGGCTTATATCCTTAAGCTTGGCATTCAGCACGCTCCTGCCGCTGCTTTTTTCGATCATGCCCTCAAGCTCTTTTTCACCTATACCGTACTGCATGAACTCGGATATGACTGACTTTACTTCACTTATATAGCCAAGCTTTCCCACCATTCCGGAAAGAACCGTAAGGGAGTCCTCGTTTTTGCCTGAGATGTGACGCAGGATCAGGTTCTTGCCTATATCATCTATCGTGGCTCCTTTTGCACGCGAATAACCCACCTCTTCAAAAACCCTGTGGGCGAGGCGGGTAAAGCTTAAGACATCGATATTAAGGATACCCTTCGCAGGATGCATTGAGATAAGCCTGCGCTGGGTACTTAAGTTGTACTGTTCAGGTACCAGGATAAGATAAGTAAGCTCGGGATGGATCAGCGACTCATCTATTATGTGTTTATATAATTCGTACGACTTTCCGCTGCCGCTGCAGCCTTTATATATCTGAAGAGCCATATTTTATACCGAGAATAACAGGTCACCGTAGGTCGGGAAAGGCCACAGATCCGCAGCCGTATTCGCTTCCATCTCATCGCAGAATGAACGGAGCTTTTCCATTGCGGGTATGACTTTATCCTTATAATATGATGCACAGGCCAGCTTGTCGGAATCATATGAAGGCGCCTTTGAAAGAAGCCTGTCAAGCTCATTGACCTGGGCATAGGCTTTGTCCTCAAGACCCGAAAGCTTCTTCAAAAGATCCTTCTCCATTCCGCTCTTTAACAGCGGATCTATCCGCAGCTTAAGATCCATGGAACGTGCGAGCTTTATCACATATTCATTGACCGCAGGCAGTATCTGGCGTCTTGTCATCTCTACCATGGTCTGGGCTTCTATGTTGATGGTCTTGCTGTATACGTCCAGCTGGATCTCATATCTCGAACGCACTTCGGCTTCGGTATATATCCTGTGCCTTGCAAACAGATCGATATTCTTCTTATCAAGCACGGTGGGCATCGCATCGACCGTCGTAGGAAGGTTTAAGAGGCCTCTCTGCTTTGCTTCCTTCTTCCAGTCTTCCGAATAGCCGTCGCCGTTGAAGATGATCCTCTTATGTTCTTTGATCGTCCTCTTGATCAGTTCATTAAGGGCTTCCGTAAAGTCATCGGCTTTTTCAAGTTCATCCGCAAACTGTTTAAGTTCATCGGCCACTATCGTATTGAGGATAGTGTTGGGACCCGAAACAGACATCGATGATCCGCAGGAACGGAACTCAAACTTGTTGCCGGTAAACGCGAACGGCGAAGTACGGTTACGGTCTGTGGTATCCTTGGGGAAAGAAGGCAGGACATGAACGCCTATCTCCATCTTTCCGGCACCCTGATTCTTATATGATGTGCCCTTCTCAATACACTCGAGTATCTCATTCAGCTCATCGCCCAAAAAGATCGACATTATTGCAGGCGGAGCCTCACTCGCGCCGAGCCTGTGATCGTTTCCGGCTGATGCTATCGATACACGCATGAGATCCTGATATTCATCTATCGCCTTTATGATCGCCGAAAGGAACAGCAGGAACTGTGCATTTTCATGAGGTGATTTTCCGGGTTCGAGGAGGTTAGTCCCCTCATCCGTTATCATGGACCAGTTGTTATGCTTGCCGGAACCGTTAACTCCCGCGAACGGTTTCTCATGAAGGAGACATATCATGTTATGACGTTTGGCAACGTTCTTCATTATCTCCATCGTTATCTGGTTGTGATCGATCGCTATATTTGCCGTGTCATATATCGGAGCCATCTCGTGCTGGGCGGGAGCAACTTCGTTATGCTCGGTCTTTGACAGTATGCCGAGCTTCCAGAGCTCATCGTTAAGGTCCTCCATATATGACTGTACGCGGCGCAGTATCGCCCCGAAATAATGGTCATCCATTTCCTGACCCTTGGGCGGCAGCGTGCCGAACAGGGTCCTTCCGCAGTAGATAAGATCCCTGCGCTTATTATATACATCACGGTCCACGAGGAAGTATTCCTGCTCAGGGCCCACCGTGGCTGTGACCCGCTTTACCGACGAATTACCGAAAAGTCTGAGTATCCTGAGCGCCTGTTCATTCAATGTCTCCATGGAACGCAGCAGCGGCGTTTTCTTATCGAGAGCTTCCCCGCCATATGCACAGAAAGCGGTAGGTATGCATAAAACGCCATCCTTTACGAATGCGTACGATGTGGGATCCCATGCGGTATAGCCCCTTGCCTCGAAAGTCGCCCGAAGGCCTCCCGAAGGAAAGCTCGACGCATCCGGCTCACCCTTTATAAGCTCCTTGCCCGAAAACTCCATTATCACGCGTCCGTCGCTCTGGGGCGATATGAAGCTGTCATGCTTCTCGGCCGTGATGCCCGTAAGAGGCTGGAACCAATGGGTGTAATGGGTCGCGCCCTTCTCTATAGCCCAGTCTTTCATGGCTATCGCAACGACATTCGCGATAGAGATATCAAGATCCCTGCCGTCCTCAATGGTCTTCTTAAGGGATCTGTAAACATCCCTCGGCAGCTTGTCGCGCATTATCGCATCGTTAAATACCATACTTCCGAATATCTCGGGAACATTACTTCTCATATGACTCTCCTGTTCATCTGTTGGCTGTATTAATGACTGCATCGCAAATCCTGTCCACATCATCATTTTTAAGTTCCGAATACATAGGCAGCGTAAGAACCTGCCTGCTCACCCTGTCGGCTGCCGGAGTAAGAGAAGGATCAAATCTGTCTCTGTAGCATGCCATTGCATTTACGGCCGGGTAAAAATACTTCCTTGCCATTATACCGCATTGTCCCAGCCTATCAAATACCTCATCCCGGTCAGCTCCGAAAACAGCGGGGTCTATGAACACGGGATAATAGGCATAATTGCTCTCAACATCTTTCTGTACCGGATTAAGCTTTAAACCCTTTACACCGTCAAGCCTTTCGTTATATCTGTCATAAACGCGTCTGCGTTCCTTTATGTATTCATCGATGTATCTTATATTGCACAGTCCCATGGCCGTGCAGTATTTTTTCATTTTGGCATTCGTTCTTGTATATCCGGCGTCGTCTGGATCGAGGAAACCGAAATCCTTGACAGCATAGAGACTGTCAGCAAGCGACTCATCATCATAACATATGCACCCGCCCTCAACGGTGTTGAAAACCTTGGTAGCATGGAATGAAAAACAGGAGGCATCGCCGAAGCTTCCGGCTCCCTTTCCTTTATAGGTCTCACCGAAAGTATGTGCCGCATCATATATGACTTTAAGCCCGTGTTTCTTTGCAAAATCACCGATCGCTTCTATGTTGCAGATATTACCGTAAACATGGACCGGGAGGATCGCGCTCGTATCCTTTGTGAGCACTTTCTCAAGCCCTTCGGGATCGATGGTACAAGTCTCCGGGTCGATATCGCAGAATACCGGATTCAGCCCGCTCCGCATGATCGCATGGGTCGTGGAGACAAAGGTGAAAGGCGTTGTGATAACATCTCCCGTAAGCCCCAGGGACTGGATGGCTACCTCAAGAGCCATATGTCCGTTCACCACCAGCTCGACGTTGGACACTCTGAGATACTCCTTCAGTTTCTCTTTAAGCTCATTATGCTTAGGCCCCATATTGGTAAGCCAGTGAGAATCCCATATTGACTTTATCTCTTCAAAATATTCTTCCATGGGCGGCATGGAAGATCTTGTTACCAGTATCCTGTCATTCATCTTAGTCACCCTATTCACCCGTCCCGTAGACCGGCTTGCCGTCCTTAAATATGTTTTCGTCAAAGACAAGTATGATATCATCCTCAAACGGTATCTCTTCGGCCGCGTTCTTAACAAGTGTATCCTTAAGCATTTCACGCATGTCTTTTGAAATGACCGCAAAATATCTCTCGACTCCCGGCTGGTCCTCATACCAGGATGCCTGCGACTGATACCTGACTATTTCATAATCACCGTCCGGTTCATAAGCGATCATCGATATCTTTATCTGCGAATCGGTAAGCACGTTCATCACATATGCTCCTCCCCACAGATCTGAGTATCCGTAAGTGAGCCCGTTTTCCCTAAGCACTTCAGCCATGCGCACATATCCGTTGACGTATGGATCCGAAGGGAGTTTATACACCGATACGGGGATCGTAAGCAGCGCAGGTATGATGATGCACAGCGCCATATATCCGAACCTTCCGAAAAACTCCACCTTTACTATCATATAAAGGAAAGTCACCGAAACGATAAATGCCATTGCAAGAAGGGTACACAGCCTCCAGTTGGTATCGGATACCACCGACACCCCGTATGTTATATACGTTACGAAGAACAATACCCAGTAATCAAGGAGAAGTATCCTCATAAGCCTGTTATCATACTTCTTGTAGAAAAACAGTGCAACGACGGGGATCAGCAAAAGCAGAATACCGAGCATGATCCTCAGCATGATGAATATCCCGTCCATCGAAAGCATCGGCACACCCGAATATACATCTCCCGTAAGCAGAGTCACAAACTTTACGAAAAAGCTCTGTTCCTTCCACATCCATTCTCCATGTGCAAGAAGCGACGAGAACTTTTCTTCGTAGCTGTTATCGAAATACGGTGCTATCCTGTAGCGCTTGTAAAGGAAACCAAGTCCTGCTCCGAAAAGCACTCCCAGGAGCCTTATCGCCGGCCGCTTTATGTCCTCTTTTTTGATCGGCGTCCTGTCAAGCAGACGTTCCATGACTATCGCGCCCGCAAGAGGTATCAGGAAAAGAAGGATGGAAGAAGATCCGTTCATGCAGCAGAGGAAGCACCAAATGACCAGCACGATATAATATATCTTCTGTTTTGTGTCAAACTTCTCCGCATAAAGGCATCCGGTCTTTTCAAGGAAAGCAAAAGCCGCGAAAGTGAATACCAGCGCAAGACTGTAATGGATTACGTGCCCGAAAAAGATGACCCTTGTGTTGGTCGAGATGTTCATTATGAAAAACAGCATGCCCGTGGTCAGAAAGCTCCTGCCCCACGACATCTTAAGCGCACGCATGCCGAAAAGCAGTGCGACCGCCATTACGATGACAAACAGGGTCATGCCTATCTCATGTGCAAGATACGTCACGCCAAAAAGCATGACGACCGGTATCATAAGAAGCGAACCGCTGAAGGGGAGCAGATACACATACCAGTAATCATGATTTATAAGACTGTGCGCATCAACCGAAGCAGCAGCCCAGAACAGCGAATCCGTATGATCGATGTTATACACCGTTATCTCGCGCGTAAAGATATAGAGAAGCGCGAACAAAAATCCCAGAGCAAAAACAGTTACTCCAAAGATAAAAAAGCCCCTGTCTTTTCGGGATGCATTATCAGCCATCAGTATCCTGATCCTTTCGTTTGATGATCCCGTCCGTCTTTGCTGCGCAGACCGATACAAGACATGCACA
>JAEEGL013463285.1_pt1 | contig 11082 bp, 8 predicted proteins | sample 9134231 | NCBI WGS metagenome assembly JAEEGL01 (sample SAMN16246548, study PRJNA631951) | gut metagenome | biome: gut microbiome; feature: rumen; material: fiber-attached | host: Bos | place: Iran: Karaj | collected 2018-10
AATAACGCGCAAGCGGGGCATCTTACCCGTAAGATGCGTACCAGCGGCGATTATTCGCCGCTGGTCCTGCTTGTTGGGGAGCACCCCAAGCCCTTTGAATGTACCTTCGGTACAGCTACGCGATTCTTCGGAATCGCTGAAATGACCGGCTTACTGCCGATTCGGTTTTTTCTTTTGAGGATCATCATGCGCTTTTCCGTCCTTTCCCATGATGGTGTCGATATTGGCCTTGACCAAAAGCAGTTCTTTCATCTCGTCCCGAGCCTCACGGTATTCGCCGTAGGCTTTTTTCTTCTCAGCCAGAAGCTCCGCGTACTCGGCCGATAAGCTCTTTACAGTCGGCGGTTTTTTTATCCCCAACTCATCGAAGCGTTTTTTCGCCGCCTTGTGCAGCAGAATGTCCGCCTCATGCTCCCTGTAAAACTTCTTCGAGTACCCGGCTTTGCGGTATGCTTCGTACACCTCGCGCGTCCGGGCATAATTGATGATCTGGGTCTTCAGATCTTTGATCTCCTCCATCCTCTGCTCCGCCGCCCTAATCTTTTCCGATAATGATCCGAACCTTTTTGTCGCCTCTTCCGTCCGCTTTCGCAAATCCTCATACCGCATAAGGCCGTGTTCCTTCAGGTATGCCAACGCTCGGGCCATCTGACTGATATTGTATCGGCTTGCCCAATTCGCATACCCGAAGCTCTTTCCTTCTGCGAGCTTGGCCTGCACATCGATCAGAAGGGATATTTCCGCAGCGTCTTTTCTCCCCTTCTGATGCTTACGCACCCCGGCAATGACAGCTTTCAGTACTTCTTCTGAATATTCGTCGCCGAGAGTGTCCATACGGACAAATCTTTTCTGATCCTTTGCCCTGATAGCGGGCTGCCCGGTTTCCCGGATTTCGTACCCAGCCTGCCGAAGCATTTCCAGAAGCTCAGCGTATGTTTTCGGCTTCTTTTCAAGTGCGGTATCAATGGCAACGCGAATCTGTTCCCGAAACGACGGTTTCTTCTGATCGCCGAGCCATGAGTCGTAGGTCTTCCCTTTTCTTTTCGGATGCTCAACGATGGAGTAACCATTCTCCGCACAAATGGTGTCGTTCAACCGCTTCATCGCACGGGCTGACCCCTTGAAATCACGGAATTTCCTGGTGCAGTCCAACGAAGTGGAATTGATGATGATATGGTTATGGATGTGATGCTTGTCCGTATGGGTGCATACGATAAAGGCGTGCTTCCCTTTCGTAAACCGCATCGCCAATTCGTAACCCAGCCGGTTCGCTTCACTGGCCGTGATCTCGCCCGGTACAAAGGACTGCCGCAGATGATACGCGATCACGTCGTCTTTTCCGCGCTCCCGCCCTGTATTCTGGAGGTATTCCCGTTTGGACAGAAGAAATTCAGCGTCCGCGGTTCTGCTGTCGCATTCATAACTTGTGATGAGCCGCCCGGAATCTGTCTTATCCGGGTTCTTCACATAGTCGATCACCTTCTCTATCGCGCGCCCCACAGAGCGCCCTTTTCCCGTGTGGATCGGAATCCAGCGTGTCGTGGACATATAACCACCCCTATTCCTCAGTAATCTCTTGGTAAATGATCGAAACGAAGTAAAATGACAAAACAGCCTCAAATCTGCCATGTATCATTATTGTCAGAAAACAAGACGTAGAAAAAACCGCTCAGAATGTCTCTGAGCGGCTGATCTGCTGCCTGATTTTCTACGAATACCGGAGTTTCTACGCTTCGGAGGAACAAGTTCCTGCTTATTCGAGGATCACAACCTCGCTATCATAAAGGGTACCTGCAACCATAGATACTGCACCATCCACAGTATTGTCCGTAATATGGGAACAATACGTTCAATTAGTCGGTCGAACTCAGCACTGACATGATTTCATCATGAGTCAGATCACCAACATCGATACCAACATATACATCGCCATATACAACATAGAAAAGCCCTTTTCCAGAGAGGTCATTCGGGAGTGCATCAATAGAATAAACTTCAGAATCTGTCTTAGGTTTATAATTCAAAATATACACAGAATAATCAAGGGTATCCATAACATCTTCTTCGTTTTCATCAAGAGTGGTATCTCCACAAGAATAACTAACACTCAGACGGTAATATGTCATGCCGTTTTTCATAGTTGTTTTATATACGCCAGCATGTCTGAAGTGATAGCCATCTGGTATAACCGTGGGAAGGTACGTTCCTAATACCTCAAAGCCGTATGCTTGTTCTTCAGATATACTATTAAGTTCGACGTCTTCAACGTTCTCAATTCTTTCATACTCAGGAAATACTGCTATAGCTGCTACGCTAGGATCCATGCCTTCTGGGACATCATAAGGAACCGTCCCATCAATATCACCTTCGAAGCCTGCGTCGGTTGCTTCCACATCATTTTTGTTCGTTGCCCTGCGCGGAAGCAGCCAGAGGCATGAAGCTGCCAATATCACAAAACAGGCAGCGAGCGCGCCCCATTTGAGCAGCTTTGTGCTATGCTGACGTCCATTCTCGCTTCGCTCCAACAGTTCTTCGTCAATGCCTCCAATGCTGTAAAACAAGTCGACCTTATTCATTCAGGAAGCCCTCCTTTTTCAGATTTGCTTTCAGTTTTGCCCGCATCCGGCTCAAAATGACCATGACATGATTTGCCGTCAGACCATACCGCTCGGCGATTTTTCTGACAGGTTCCGCAAAGAAATAGCGGCGGACAAATACGTTGCCGTCCCGTTCCGGCAGCGACCGTACAAAAGAACGGATGTACTGCTCCAATTCCTTCGCCTCGTATTCGCCCGCGACATCGGACTCGCTTTCAAGGCATTCCGCAAGTTCGTCCAGAACCGCCGCGATCTCTCCCCCTCCGCGCTTTTCCGCTGACCTTGCGTTGTAACGATTGAAGGAGAGATTGCGCGTGATTTTGGCAAGGAACATCCTGAGCTTGTTCGGCCGCTGGGGAGGCATCGTGTTCCATGCTTTCAGCCATGTATCGTTGACACACTCTTCGGAATCCTCTTTGCTGTGCAGGATATTGTCTGCCACGGCGAAGCAGTATGCACCGTACTTACTGTCGGATTCCCGGATGGCATTTTCGTCTCTCTGCCAGTAGAGTTCTACGATTTCGTTATCTTCCATGATCGCACTCCCTTCGCTGCTTTGAGGGATTCCTCACGTTTCTCTGTCGGTGAAGCGTTTGTGTTTTGCTGTTTTTCAAGGCGATTACTCCTTCCTTTTGTTTTTCTGAAGTTCCTTTCACCCAATAAGACAGCAAATACCATTTTAACCTTACAACTTTCTCGGACTTTATTATATTATATTTTTGTGAATTTTATGTGAACGAGCATGAAGCAATGGGGCGCAGGTAGGAAGAAGAATCCGGCGATGCTGACTGAACATTCACTAATGCCAATATCAAGAACAGAAAAAAGATCTCTCAGCCGAGCGGACAGATCCACGTTTATGCACTGGCTCTTTGGGATCCGAATGTTACATTTATGTTACACTTTCGCGTGTCCTCTTGCCAATTATTCCGGTTAGTGGTATTATTTCCAAAATGATTCAGGATATATTCACCGATATTTGGATAATAGAGAGGACTTATGAGGTTTTCAAACCAACCGGGCATCCTGTATGATGCCGTTCTTGCCTGCACACGAGAAGCAGAAAAAGATATCTGGGACAATTCGCCTCTGCCTGTATATGCGCGGAATAAAGCAGGCGTCCCTGAGCTGCTTGATTCGCTCCGAAAACTGGAAATCTCCTCCGCGGCTGTCCCTTTCTTCCGCGAATACGGCGGAAATCCATCTCCTGCCGCGGCGTATCTTCTGAGCCGTTCCTCTGTTTCCGATCCGGGGTTTCCCTCCGGCACGAAGGCTTTGGGGCGTCGACTCGAAGATCCCGCGGAAAGAGCAGAACTGCGGCGGGTTCTGACGGACGCGCTTTTCGGCCCCGGCAGTCCGCAGTCGGAGGACGGGATGACTGCCGGCGAAGCGGCAAAGATAGACCGATCCGATCTGCCTTCCGAACAGCGTTATCAGACGCTTCTGTGTCTGGCCCGCTTCCCGGAAGCCGTTTCGGAATTGTGCCGGGTGCTCGCTGCGGCTGAACCGCTTGCCGTATCCCTGCACGAATTGTATAGGGAAGAGATCGACGATCTGCGCGCTGCAATGGAATCGGGACGCTACGACATGCTTTACCGGGAGACGGCGGGCTTTGATCCAGGACATATCCGCGCATATTCCGTGACACTGCTTGCGGCGGAGTCCATCCGCGTCGTCGGCGAAGGAGATATTCTGCTCTGCGGCCCCGTCCACCCGGAAATCCTGCTTGAACGGTTCGAGGAAGATCACATTGACATTGAGCGTTTTCTGGACAATATCGGATGCGAACCGAGGCGGAAAATCCTCGAAGCGCTGAGGAAGAACGGAGACGGAACCGCAAGCGAGCTTTCGCGGAAAACGGGCCTTCCGGTGACGACCGTTCTGCGCCACTTGGAAACGCTGTCAAACGATCTGCTGATCGCGGAGACCCGGCGTTCCGGCCTGAAAATATATTACGGCCTGAACCGCAGGTTTCTGGAACGCGCGGCGAGAAAACTAAACCGGTACCTGTCGGCGTTCGGGAACAATGGCGGAGTCTGAGCGTCCGGACGGCGTTTGAGCGCGGTACGAAACAGTGCGTTGCGCAACTTACCATTGCTTGACTCGCGCACACGAAATGATTACAATTATAGTCGAGCGAGATGATCGGCGCTTCCCGCGCGAATCCCGCCGCGACGGTACATCAGCAGATCATGAGGCATCCTCTGAAAGGGGTGATTCCATTGGCTTTCAAAAAGAAAAAAGAAAAGAAAGAAAAGAAGAAAAAGGATCCGAACGCCCTGAAAACGCGGCGGGTCATCTCGAATAACCTGTTTGCATTAAAGCTTATCCACTCGGTCGCGCCGTCCTATCTGCCGACCTATTTTCTCTGGTCGGTCGGAAACGCGATCATAAACTTCCTCATGAACATCTGGCTGCTCCGTGAGATCGTGAACCGCTACGAGGAGGGGCGGCCTGCGTCCGAGGTGGTTGGTGTGCTTGTCGGGCTGATCGTGGGGCAGATGATCTGGTACTGCCTGATCCAAGCCATGCCGGACATCGTTTATCCGCGCTACAAACAGCGGATCGTGGAGCACATCCAGCGGGGGCTTTTCGAGAAAGCCGCCGACGTGGAACTGGCCTGCTACGAAAACCCGGAGTTCTACGACAAGTACGTCAAAGCGATGGACAACGCGTACAGCCGCTGTATGGACGTGGTCTATACGGTGGATGGGTGCATCTGGGCGGTCGTGTCGATCCTCTCGACCGGCGCGATGCTGTTCTTCATCGACCCCGTGCTCATCGTCTTTTCCCTCCTGCCCCTCCTTGTCGGGCTGGTGCGGAACCTGCGCAACAAGGTCTCGAAGAAGCGTCACGACGAGCGTCAGAAGCTCGACCGGCGCGAAGGCTACGTGCAGCGGACGTTCTATCTGAACGAGTACGCGAAGGAAATGCGACTCACCGGCTTTCCGGGTCTGATGCTCCACGTCTATGACAAGGCGCAGACGGACTACATCGCCCTCTGGCGGAAATACGGTTTCAAAATGACCGTCCTACGGCTGTTTTCGGATTCATCGTCTTCTCTGACATCCGCGGCCGCGATGCTCTACGCGGCGTTCCGCACCCTCGTCAGCCATTCCATGAGGATAGGTGACTGTCTGGTGGTGTTCAACTCAGTGGACGCCGTGGCGTGGAACCTCTCTCGGATGGCGGAGGTAATGACCGAATTCCGCGATCACGCCATGTACATAGAAGATTACCGGTATTTCCTCGAATACGAGCCGAAGATCGCGAAAACGCCGGGCGGCAGGGAAGCGGGAGCGGGAGTCCTCTGCGCCGAGCATCTGACCTTCACATATACGGGCGCCGAAAAGCCCGCATTGAAAGACGTGAACCTGACGATCCGCCCGGGAGAGAAGATCGCGCTGGTCGGACACAACGGTTCCGGGAAGACGACGCTCGTGAAGCTCTTGCTGCATCTCTACGAGCCGGATTCCGGGACGGTGACGCTCGACGGGATCCCGGCCGGGGACTACGACGCTTCCTCTTGGCGGGACGCCTTCACGACGGTGTTTCAGGATTTCAGGATGTTCTCGCTTTCGGTGGCGGAAAATGTTCTGCTCCGGCCGATGAAGGACGGGGACGACGCGCTTGTTGCCGAGGCGCTGAAGCGGTCCGGGGCGTGGGAGCGCGTGGAGAAGATGAAGAACGGCATTCACACCACGCTCACGCGGGAGTTTGACGACGAGGGCGAAGTCCTTTCCGTCGGGGAGGCGCAGAAGGTCTCCCTCGCGCGGGCGTTCACAAACGACTCTCCCTTCGTCATCCTCGACGAGCCTTCCTCCGCACTCGATCCGATTGCAGAATACAGTATGTTTCAGAATATGCTCGACGCATGCCGCGACAGCAGCCGGACGCTGATCTTCATTTCCCACCGTCTGTCCTCCGCCGTACTCGCCGACCGCGTCTTCTATATGGAGGACGGGACAATCACGGAAGAAGGCACGCACGCGGAACTGATGGCGAAAAACGGGAAGTATGCCGAGCTCTTCCGGATGCAGGCGGAGAATTACCGGGAGACCGAAGACGAGATCGCGGCGCGGAAAGCCGGAAAGGAGGCAGCCGATGAAAACGGATGAAAAGGAAAAGAAAAAAGAGAAGAAGATCCCCCTCGGGCGGACGCTGTACTGCAATTTTCTGATGCTTTCCAAGATCGCGCGGATGACGCCGCAGTACATCGTCTTCATGGTGATCGTGGGTCTTGTCGGCGGTGCGGCAAACTCGCTCGAGACGATCTTCACCTATATGCTCTTCAACGCGCTTGACGAGCCGGATGTGACGTTCGGACGGATGGCGGGTTATCTCGGGGTGATCCTCGGGGTGAATCTCCTCATCGGACTGTTTTACGCGTGGTATTACGAATACTATCAGACCGTGACGGACAAGAAGCTGCAGCACCGGATGCACGAAGAGCTGTTCCGGCACGCGCTCACGATGGACCTCGCCTGCTACGACGATCCGAAGTTCTACAACGATTACGTATGGGCGATGGACGAGTCGAAGGGGCGGGCGGTGCAGGTGCTCGACGACACGGCGCGGATGATCCGCTACCTCATCACCATCTCGACCCTGATCACCCTGATGATGCGGGTGGACGTGCTGGTCGGATCCATTCTGTTCGTCGGAGCGGCGGCGGATGCCGTTCTCTGGGAAGTCGGCAACCGGTTCAACTTCAAAAAGAACGAGCGTACGAAACCGCTGCACCGGAAGAACTCCTACGTCAACCGCGTCTACCACCTCGCGGACTTTGCGAAGGAACTCAGGGTGTCCCGCGCGGGCGAAAACCTCGAAAAAATCTCTTCCGAAAGCGTGGACGGCATCGTGGAGGCCGAGGTGTGGAACGGGAAGAGGCGGTACGGGCTGGATCTGCTCACCGAAGTGATCGACGAGGCCGCGCGGTTTCTGCCCGTCGTCCTTCTGCTTTTCAAGCTCTACGACGGCACGGCGCAGCTCGGCGCGTTCGTCGCTTCGATCAATATCATCTGGAACCTCAACTGGTCGATGTACGATCTGGCGAAGAACCTGCTCCGGATGCCGGAGAACGCGCGGTATGTGGAAAAGTACCTGAAATTCATGTCCTACCGCCCGGCGATCGTGAGCGGGGAAATCGAACCCGAACCGCTCGAGACGATAGAGATGAAAAACGTCACCTTCTCGTACAGTCCGATCGAGCCGGAAGAAAAAGAAGAGAAGGCGGAAGCGGAAAAAGAGGGGGAAGAAAAACCGGAGGTCCCGAAGAACTCCCTCGAAGACGTGAGTCTGACAATCCGCCGCGGGGAAAAGGTCGCTATCGTCGGCTACAACGGCGCGGGCAAGACCACCCTGACAAAGCTGCTCATGCGGCTGTACGATCCCACGGAGGGAGAAATTCTGTACAACGGACGGAATCTGAAGGAGTACGGCATCCCGGGACTTCGCGCAAAGATCGGGACGGTCTTTCAGGATTACAGGATCTTCGCGGCGACGGTCGCCGAGAACGTGCTCGGCAGGGAGTGCGCCGAGGAAGACCGGGAAACGGTCGCGGACGCGCTGACAAAAGCGACGTTCGCCGACCGTCTCGCGGAGATGGAAGAGGGCATGGATACGCCGCTCACGAAGGAATTCAGCGACGACGGCGTCAACCTGTCCGGAGGAGAGGCGCAGAAGGTCGCCATCGCGCGCATCTTCGCCCGTCCGTACGATCTCATCGTCATGGACGAGCCGTCCTCCGCCCTCGACCCCGCCGCCGAATACGAGCTGAACCACACCATTCTCGCCTATGCGAAGGACAAAACGGTGGTCTTCATTTCCCACCGGCTTTCCACGACGCGGATGGCGGACCGCATCCTAATGTTCGCGGACGGCCGCCTGATCGAGGAGGGCAGCCACGAAGAACTCATGCGGATGAACGGGAAATACGCCGAAATGTTCCGGCTGCAGGCGGAGAAGTACCGGGAGTCGGCGTGAAAAATCCGGATCACAGATGGGCCCGTGTTTTGAGAATAGTCGATCCCCCTCATGGTTCAAAACCGTGAGGGGGATCGACTATTTGGAAGGGATTAATTGTTCATCTTAGTATCGGTATTTCATGCGGGACAGCGTCCGGCTCGTCGGGATCACAGAGGGAGATGTGCTGTGATGGTACAAAATCCCATATCAACTCAAGATTGATTTCATACTCAATTATTGAGATATTGACATCGTCTTTCCGTTCCTGTATACTGGAGTCACAGTCAGGTACCGGACAAGTATTTAATGGAGTTTGAACCGTGAGTTTTGAAGCAACCATCCGGCGGTTACGCCGCGAACATAATATGACTCAGGAACGATTGGCGGAAATGCTGTCTATTTCTCCGCAGGCTGTGAGCCGTTGGGAAACAGGCGCGGCAATGCCTGACCTTTCTTTGATCGCCCCATTATGCAACATTTTCGGCATCACATCGGACGAGTTACTTGAAATCGATATCAGAAACAGGCAAGAAAAAATCCGCGAATACGCGGATGAATACGGTAGATTTGCTTCTGCCCTTCAGAAGACGGAAGACCTTCGACAGCAAACGATCTGCAAGTTGCGCGAAGGATTGCGCTTGTATCCGGACGCCAAACTGCTCAAGCAACAGCTTGTTACCGTTCTCTGGCTGAATATCGAAAAACCCGCCGATTTGGCTGAAAAGAGAGAAATGTGCCGACTTGCAAAGGAACTGATTGACGCCACGTCGGATATAAAGGAAAAATCGAGATATATCTTTCTGTATTGTACATATGCAAGGTTCACAGGCAACAGCGAAGAGGGGAAAACTCTGACAGAATTGCTGCCGGAAACCGAATGTTCACGTCAGCGGCTTTATGCGCTCTGCTGTGAGGACGACGACGAGCGGCGTGAACAATTTTACAGATGCATTATTTCCGCGTGGGGAGAACTCAGGTCCTCCATGCTCGGGCTGATTACCGATTGCAGACTCTCACCCGAGGATATCATTGATATACGGAGTAAACAGGAGAAAATACATACTCTCCTTTTTGACGGCGACGATTCCGTTCAATATGAGGATTTTGATGAATACAAGGTAGCGAAAGCGCTTTACAATGCAGGAGACCGCGATCTCTGCATACAGTATCTTGCTGTTTGCTTGTCAAAATGGACGGAGGAGCATGAAGTCGTTTACCGTTCTTCGATGCGTGATCATTTACCGGACAGAAACATAAGTAAAGAGTATACAAGAGAAGAGAAAGATCTTGAAAGGAAAGCAAACGCAGAAGACTATATTGCTTCAATTCATGCATATTTCCCGGAGCTTCTTTCCGACAAACGGATGATGGACCTCATCAGTAAAGCCAAACAATTCACTTGATTTACAGAGGCACGCGCGCTTCCGGTCGTCCGCCGTTTCTCAAATCCGTAGTACTCCCGTGCATTACTTCAAACCTGAACCCACCCGTTTCCTCACGAACCTTTCCGGCTCGTTGGGATCACGGGTGGGTTTGCGCTATATCTACTGTTTACGCCGTTGCTATATCCTTATGCCTCACGTTGAACTCCATGCTCCGATTCACCGTGAAGTAGATCTTGAGGTCGTTCCCGCAGTCCGCGGAGTGCCACTTCTCCTTCTCCGACACCTCAATTCGACGGATGAACGCGCGGAGGATTTCGGGCGTGAGCACGCGGATGTCGATGTACTTTTCGGCATCCGCGATGAACTGCCGGATCAGCACGTCCCGCGCTTCCTGCTCGTCTTCGGCGGTATCCATCTCCGCGATCCGTTTTTTCAGATCGGCTTCCTCCGCTTCGTATCCTGACGACAGCGATTCATACCGTTCGACGGTGATCCGTCCGAGCACGCGGTCTTCATACAGACAGCGGATGATGCTCTCGAGCTCCGCAATCCTCTTCTCCGCTGTCTCGCGTTCCCTGCGGATGTTCGCCATCTCGCGCTCCGCGTCCGTCTGCGCGTTCTGCGATACGACCCTGTAAAACTCATCCGGGTTCTCCCGCACATACTCGGTGACGTCCCGCAGCTTCTGCAGAATGACGGCATGCAGATCGCTTTCCTTGATCTGATGTGAGGTGCAGTGATTCCCTCCCCACCGCTGATAGCTGCCGCAGAGGTAGCCGGACGGGGAGGAGGAGTCACACAGGGCAGTTAGTTCCCCTATACCACCATAATCCTTCTCTTCAACCGGTGCATCTACAGAAAACCCGCTTCAATTCGGCGGGTTTCTTTCTGACAATAATGATACATCGCATCCTTCAGCTTGTCATTCTTTTATCCATTGTTTCGTTAGTTCGAGGGTGGAGAACATAACGCTGGGAACGGTTCCCGTTTTCCCCGCACAGCCGGACCAAAAAAGAAGGGCCGATGAACTGTCATGCTCACCGGCCCAAACTATATGTCCCTACTGGATTTCTTTCTTCTCCATCCTCTCTTGAATCAGATCATTACGCCCGGCGTTTGTTTTTCTTTTTCCT
>JAEEGL014336087.1_pt1 | contig 11082 bp, 8 predicted proteins | sample 9134231 | NCBI WGS metagenome assembly JAEEGL01 (sample SAMN16246548, study PRJNA631951) | gut metagenome | biome: gut microbiome; feature: rumen; material: fiber-attached | host: Bos | place: Iran: Karaj | collected 2018-10
CAAAATGGTTGATCTTCTTTTCTACCGCCCAGGGCATCCAGTTTTCCACTGTGGTCCGGATATAAATATGTGCAAAGCGGCCGAACAGCGGCTCCGCAAGATCGTGCGCCGCGGATGACTCGCTGCGGTCGTTTCCTGCGGCAACGATGCGCGCATTTGCAGGAAGCGGCCAGCGGTTGTTCACAAAGCGCTCGAGAACTATCTTGAAGATGACCGACTGTGTCTGCTTCGTGGCGTTGGTGAGCTCATCAAAAAAGAGTATGTGCGGCTTTCCGTCTTCGCAGATGCGCTCGAGCCGCACCAGCCATGCGGGCTTTATGTCTATTATCTCATTGGTCGTCTCGTTATATACTGCTATTCCGTTTATCGTCTCGGGATTCTCATTCACGAGCTCTATATCCAGAACATCCGGATCTATCTGCCTGATCCTGTCGCTCTTCCCGTCGCCTGAAAGGCCGTGAAGGAAAACGGGGATATCTGCCTCCACCAGGGAGCGGATAAGCTCAAGCTCGCTGTGCTCTGCTATCCTGTAGCCGGCCGAGCTGTCGGGATGAATATCGTCCTGTGCGGTGAGCTCCTTCAGGAAATCTCCGCTGAGATATTCAGCGGCCCTCTCCCGGCTCACTCCGGCAAACAGTGCCTTCTCGCTCACAAGTATGCCGTTTTCAAAGTCTGCCAGCCAGCGTACGGGACGAAATTCCAGAAATACCGTTTCCTCTCCGGAGACAACGGTCCCGTCAGAAAGCCGGATATATCCTGCGGCGCTGTCCGGATCGGAAATGAGGGCAACTATGTGCTTTGCACCAAGCCTCCATACGGGCATTTCCGTCCCTGCGGGACTGAGCGTGAAAGCCGCCCTGGAAAGCTGATCTGAAGCCATGGCGCGGGAGGCCAGCTCCCGGAGCGTCGGGTCGAGGATAACGGAAGGCCATTCGCCGAATTCCATGGTGACCGCGCCTTCTATCCCTTCAACGCGGCGGAGCAGCTGCTCATCTCCCTCTTCCAGCTGGAGCACCGGCCTCACGGCGCATACGGCGCACTTTTCCAGCCGTCCGAAACGGTCCACGCATGCGTCAGCGCCTATATAATAGTTTATGCCGCCGTCATCCACCAGAAAACCGTCGTCCCTGGCTGTGAGAAGACAGAGATCGTTCGCAGGCGCGCATGTGCCCGCTGCCGCAAAAACAGGCAGGGGAGCATCGAAAAGCTGTTCAGGTGATAAGAAAATCGACTTCATGTTTCTCCTTTTCCGTGGGCAGTTTTCCATAGAGCACACGCCCGCCCGGAGGCTGAATACTCCTGTTTCCGTATACTATCCATATCGCATCACAGCGCTGCTCGGGAACTTCCGCATAGCCGTCTGTGAAGATTATCTTGTTCTCCGCGTCTCCCGTAAAGGCGTTCACCGCGGCATTGAAATCAGTTCCGCCTGCGCCCACGAACTCCAGCTCGGCGATATCCTGCTCATTGCGGACATCGCGGTATCCGTAAAACCGCGTGTCGAAACAGCCCACCCTCAGCACGGCGTCCTGCTTCAGAAGGCCCTTCACTCCGCGGACGAAGGCCCTGAGCAGTTCCTCGTCAACAGACGCGCTCGTATCCAGGAGCACCTCCGAGTAAGCCACGGGATAGGCCCTGAATTCATGCCTGAGCACCCCGTCGCGAACGGTCCTTCCGGGGAACCAGTCATAGTCTGTCTGCATGGAGGGCTCCAGCATCTCGGCAAGCCCGCTTATCAGCTCCGAAAGGCCGGGTATGGCCATCTCCCGCTGCCGCGCCTCCATGCTTTTTCCGGCCTGTTTCGACTTCCCTTCGGGCACGTTCACTTCAACGGTGTCGGAATATCCTTCGTCGTCATCATCGTCCTGCCGGTCCGCCATCATTATCTCATACTGCTCTTCAGCGCTGAAGTTTTCGGCTCCGGGAATGAGCAGGGCGTCCTCAGGCAGATGAAAGCCGTCGGCCTTCAGCATGGCGTTCACCACCGCGTCGCTTGCCCGCTTCCAGTACTTCTGGTTCTTCCCCTCGCCGCGGGCGTGATGACCGAGCTTCAGATGCAGGAACTGCTGGGCCAGATAAAAGCACCTTGTCTCATCCGTGTAATACATCATGATCCTCGGATGAAGATAAATGCGCTGCCCGTCGTTTCCCGCAGGCCGCACGTATAATGACTCGGAGATGTTCACCAGTCTCAGTTCGTCAGTCCATTGGGGATATCTGTCTGCAATTTTCAGCATCAATTCCGCGTTATCCGTCATTTACTGCAGCTCTTTCATATAAATTCATGACTATAACAGCATTTTAATTCATAAACGTACTGGATTTCAAGCTGTAATTTCTCCCCTGTAATTGAAAAGACCTCCGTGATTTGCTATTATGATATTTAATGCATGTATATTTAATGCATGTATATTGATAACGGAGGCGGACATGGCTGAAAAAAGAATGCCTAAGCGCAGTGAGGTCCCTGAGGGATCGACCTGGGACCTTGCGGATATCTTTGAAAACGATGAAGCCTGGTTCAGTGAGAACGAGGCGCTGAAAAAGACTGTAACGGAGATTGCGGCCTTCAGGGGAAAGCTCGGCGAAAGCGCCGAAAATCTTCTCAACTGGTTCCGCCTGAGCGATGAGCTCTCCGTGAGGATCTCAAAGCTGCACGGCTATGCTTCCTGCAAAAGCGATCAGGATACCACCGTCAGCAAATATCTGGATATGAAGGACAAGGCGGTCTCAACGATCATTTCCGTAATCGGAGCCGCCGCCTTTGCCGATCCCGAGATAATGGCCATCCCGGATGAGACTCTCTCGCTGTTCTATGTTGTGCAGCCGGATCTTCTGGGCTATGAAAGAGCCCTTTATTCCATAAGGAGAAAGAAGGAGCATATCCTCTCCGAAAAGGAGGAGGCGCTGCTTGCCGCCGCGGGAGAGCTGGCTAGGGCGCCGGGCGTTGTGGCGGAGGCGCTGCGGGATGCCGATCTGAAATATCCCGATGTTGCCGACAGTAACGGAGACCTCCATCAGCTCACAGCGGGCACCTTTGTCCTCCTTGAGCGAAGCCCGGACCGCGTACTGAGGGAAAATGCCTTCAATGCGGTGTACGGAAGGCTGGGCGAGATGAAAAACACCATAGCTTCCGCGCTGAATGCCCAGTTCAAGCAGCTCATGTTCTTCTCCGGGGCAAGGAACTATCCGGATACCCTCACGGCCTCTCTTGACCCCCACGAGGTCCCTGTTCCCGTATATCTTAACCTGATAGAGGCCGTGCATAAAAACCTTGATAAAATGCACAGATATGTTTCTCTGCGCAAAAAGATGCTCGGAGTGCCCGAGCTGCATATGTATGATGTGTATGTGCCCATGGTTGCCGATGCGGAGAGGGAGATAAGCTTCGAAGAGGCAAAAAGCACAGTGCTCGATGCGCTCTCTGTTCTGGGGGAGGACTATGCTGCCCTTCTGAAGGAGGGCTTCGAAAAGCGCTGGATCGATGTATATGAGAACGAGGGCAAAAGAGGCGGCGCCTATTCCAGCGGCAGCAGCCGGCCTCATCCCTATGTGCTCCTCAACCATAAGGATAATCTCGACTGCATGTTCACCCTTGCCCATGAGATGGGCCATGCGCTCCACAGCTACCATTCCACGGTAGCCCAGCCTGTTGCCTATTCCGACTACGTGATCTTCGTGGCCGAAGTGGCGTCCACCTGCAATGAGATCCTCCTCATGAGGTATCTTCTCGGCAGAACGGAGGACAAGAAGGAGAGGGCATATCTTATCAACCATTTCCTCGAGGAATTCAAGGGCACGCTTTTCCGGCAGACCATGTTTGCCGAGTTCGAGCTCTGGATGGGCCGGACAGCGGAAGCAGGCGCCTCGCTCACAGCCGATGTGCTCTGTGATAAGTATCTGGAGCTCAACAGGCAGTATTTCGGCCCGGATATGATCAGCGATGACGCTATAGCTCTGGAATGGGCGAGGATCCCGCATTTCTTCTATGATTACTATGTCTTCCAGTATGCCACCGGCTTTTCCGCAGCCGCAGCGATCGCAAACAGGATCCTTTCGGAAGGGGAGAGCGCCGTTGCCGACTATAAGCGTTTTCTTTCCGGCGGCTGCAGCACAGACCCCATCTCCCTCCTGAAGATAGCCGGAGTGGATATGAGCTCGCCCGAACCGGTGGGATCGGCGCTGGAATTCTTCGGAGAACTGCTTGATGAGTTCGAAGAGCTGGCTGATTAACAATATAATAGTTTACATAATAATATACATATTAGTATAAAGACAGGGAGGATATCGCCATGATAATGGATTGCTCAAAATATGTGGGTAAATGCGTCTGCGGCAGGGTGCATACGCTTGAGACGAAGATGGTGGTCGTCGAGTATGGCGCTTTGGATCATTTCGAAGAATATATGGAAGCCTGCGACCTTGCAGGCAAGAAGCGCACCGTGGTGTACGACAGTATCGTATACGAAATAACCAAAGGCAAGCATGTCAAAGCTGATCAGGAGATAGTCCTGCCTGCTCAGGGCCTCAGATCCGAGGACATACTTTTTGAGGATATGATGACAAAGCTGGAGGACCCGGAAGTCCTGGTAACGGTAGGCGCCGGCACGATGATGGACTTCGGCAGATACCCGGCATATAAGCTTGGCATACCCTTCGTCGCCGTCCCTACGCTCGCCAGTTCCGATGGTTTTACTGCGCGGATCTGCTCACTGATCCATCATGGATATAAGCAGTCCATCCCGATGAAAGCGCCTGAACTGGTGGTCGCCGATCTGGATATAATCAAAGGTGCGCCTAAAAGGCTCGTTGCCTCCGGAATAAACGATATTCTTGCAAAATACGTTTCCCTTGCAGACTGGAAGATAGCCGCGCTCGTTGCGGGAGAGGACTTCTGCCCGATGGTGTACGGTCTTGCCGAGGAAGCGCTGGTAAGCATGCGTGCGGCGGCCGATAAATATGCCGCCACAGGGGAGATAGACCATGAGGCCATGACCATGGCCCAGATGAAATCCGGGCTCACCATGCAGCTCTGGGATAACTCTAGGGCGGCTTCCGGTGCGGAGCACCTTATAGCGCATGTGGTGGAGATGCATCCTCCCGGCTATGAAAAAGCGGACGGCATCCACGGCGAGTGCGTGGGAGTGGGCACTTACGCATGCGTGAAGAAATACCATGAGGTGGCAAAGCTTACCCCAAAGGCAAAAAAATTCGAGCCGCTTACTGATGAATGGATCATCGAAAAATACGGCCCTGACCTCAATGAAGGCGTTATAAAGGAGAATAAGCACGATCCCCTTGCCACCTTCGATCCGCAGGTGATCGTGGACAACTGGGATAAGATCCGTGAGATCATTGCGGAGATCCCCCCGGCCGAAGAGCTCGAACAGCTCTATAAGGCTGTGGGCTCGAAATACCTGCCGGAGCACATAGGCATCGATCCCTCCGTTGTGGACGATATAATACCGGTCTCCGCGGCTCTGAGGAACCGCCTCACCTTTGCCCGGATGCTGCGAGTTCTTGATTTTCAGGAGAACTGATGGATAAACTGAATGTTTGCCTTATAAATGATTCATTCCCCCCTGCGATAGACGGGGTGGCCAATGCCGTTGTGAATTACGGCAGGATAATAAGCGGCGGGCTCGGCAGCGCCTCCGTCGTAACGCCCTATTATCCCGATGCGGATGATTCAGTCTACGATTTCCCTGTGATCCGCTACCCGAGCATAGACATGACCAGGTTCGTGGGCTACAGGGCCGGCGTGCCCTTCTCTGCGGACATTATGAGGCAGCTGGAAGGCTCCGGCTTCGATCTGATCCACAGCCACTGCCCCATAACCTCAACTCTCTTTGCCCGCACGCTGCGCGAACGTCTCAATGTTCCCGTAGTGATGACTTACCATACCAAGTTCGATATCGACATTGCCAACGCGATAAAGAGCAAAATACTGCAGGCCGAGGCGGCAAAGCTCTTGGTGGAGAACATCTCCGCCTGCGACGAAGTATGGACAGTGAGCCGCGGAGCAGGCGAAAACCTCATGAAGCTCGGCTATACTGGGAAATATACCGTTGTTCCGAACGGGGTGGATTTCCCGAGGGGAAGAGTGAGCGCAGAGGCCGTGAAAGAGGCCTGCGCCGGATATGATCTTCCCGAAGGCGTCCCGCTGTTTCTCTTCGTGGGCAGGATGATGTGGTATAAGGGCATCCGTATCATCCTCGATGCCCTTGCCGGGCTCAAAGCCGAAAACACGGATTTCCGCATGGTGTTCATCGGTGGCGGGGGCGACAGGGAAGAGATAATCGCATATTCCGAGCAGCTCGCCCTTTCCGACAGGGTCTTTTTCGTCGATCCCATACGCGACAGGGAGCTTATCCGCGCCTGGTACTGCAGAGCGGATCTTTTCCTCTTCCCCTCCACCTTCGATACCAACGGTCTCGTGGTAAGAGAGGCTGCCGCCTGCGCTCTTGCAAGCGTTCTGGTGGCAGGCAGCTGCGCCGCCGAGGATTCCTCTGACGGCGTAGACGGCTTCCTCATAGAGGAAAATGCAGAGTCTATGAAAGAAACTCTCATAACACTCTGCAAGGAGCCGCAGCTTATGAAAGTAGCCGGAGCAAAGGCTGAGGAAAACCTCTATATCTCCTGGGAGGATGCCGTGAAGCACGCCTTTGAGCTCTATGGCACCGTTATAGAAAACTACAGGAGCGGCCTCTATCCCCCGCATGAGACCCCTGGGGACGAAATGTTCCGCTGGGCCTCCGAGACGCTTGAGAGCGTGAGCCGCAGGAAGGAATTCCTCCGCTATGTTCAGGAGGGCTTCCTGCAGGAGCAGCAGCGCTACCATGAGGACAGCGAAGCTGACCTTGAGCGGGTGAAAAAGCTGCTGCAGGAGAGAAAAGAGCGGCTGCAGAGCCTCATCGAAGAAGGGGAGAACAAAGTCCGTTCGGACATCGAGACAGCCAAGGCGGCCGTTAAGGAAAAGCTTGACGATATCACCCAGTTTATAGACAGATATAAGTAATAAAGATTAAATGAGCAGGGCTGTAGTTTTGTTTTTACGATCACATGTCAATTGAAATAACATATCGGATATGGTAGTTTAGACAAATCCCCGATTTATGTGTATGTATTGACAGAACAGAATTTGCAGAAGTATTATAAAACCATAAACGATTTAGCAAATTGAGAAAGGACTTAATAAAATGAAAACAGCAAAGATCCTCAGAAGAACGCTTTCACTTTGCCTGGTGCTGGTAATGATACTAACGGTGATCCCCGCCTCTTTTGCGGCAGATGATGACCTTACGGCCGATCTTGTGACCGTCAACCTGAAAAAGTATAAAAAGATCAATCCCTCACATGCTGAAGCCAGTTCTGAGATGACCTGGGGAACAAAGAGATATCATGCTGATAACGTCCTTGATGGTAGCAAGTCAACGACCTGGCGTGAAGGTGTAAAAGGCCATGGTATTGGTGAAAGTATAACCATCTATTTCAGAAAAGAGGTCACGATCTCGATCATCCGTATCTATCCGGGATATCAGGCAAAGCAGACCGGGTTTTATAATAACAGCAGGCCCAAGGAGATGACGCTTACATTCTCGGACGGCAGATCTTGTACTGTTTACCTTGATGACAAAGTCAGCGGACCATGCTATAAGTTGAGCGAACCGGTGACCACAGAATATGTTGAGTTTACGATCGATAGAGTTTATAAGGGAAAAAGCACTGACACCTGTATTTCTGAGATCGAGTTTTACAGCTGATATATCGGTATATGAAAGGAACCATGGGTTTTGCCCATGGTTCCTTTCATATAAGGGTTAATTCAGTTCAACTTATTTATTGCAATATTTAACCTACGCAGTGTCTCGTCCTTGCCGAGGATGCGGCAAATCTCCACCGCGCCGCCGGGTGTTACCGCCTTACCGGCTGCGGCGATGCGTATCGGCCACATCACCTTTGCGTTCTTAGTCTCCATTTTTTCCACCAGCGAGGTCATAACGGCGAGTATGTGCTCATCGTCCCATTCGTCCAGCGCTTCAAACAGCGGCTTTACCGCTTCGAGCACTTCGAGGGAGGATTGTGAATCGGATTTGGATTTCTTGTGCGTGAAGAGCTCTGTGTCATAATCCGGCAGTTCATCGAAGAAATCCAGCTTTTCCGGAATATCGGTGAGTACCTCTGTGCGCTGCTGAAGAAGAGCTGAGATCGCCGCCGCATCAAAGGCGGGATTTTTGACTGCCTGCCTGATATAAGGCTCGGCGACGGCAGCGAACTGCTCAGGGCTCATGGCGCGGATATACTCGCTGTTGAAATACTTCAGCTTTTCAATGTCAAATATTGCGGGGGATTTGGATATGCCGGCCATATCAAATACTTCGATGAGCTCGTCAAGCGTGAATATCTCGCGTTCGCTCTTCGGGTTCCATCCCAGCAGGGCAACATAGTTCAGAACGGCGTCTGTAAGGAAGCCCTGTGCTATGAGGTCCTCGTACGAGGGGTCCCCGTGCCTTTTGGACATCTTGTTGTGAGCATCGCGCATAACAGGGGAGCAGTGCACGTATTTCGGGATATCCCAGCCGAAACCCTCATAGAGCAGGTTGTATTTGGGGGCCGAGGAGAGGTATTCGCTGCCGCGCACAACGTGGGTTATGCCCATGAGATGGTCGTCCACAACGTTTGCAAAATTGTATGTGGGAAGGCCGTCTCTTTTAATGAGCACCTGGTCATCCAGAGAGGAATTATCAACGGTGATGTCACCGAATATCTCGTCATGGAATGTGGTGGTGCCCTCATAAGGGATCTTCTGCCGGATAACATAGGGTTCACCGGCGGCAGCTCTTCTGTCTGATTCCTCCTGAGTCATGCTTCTGCAGGGGTCCTCAGCGCGGTCGAAATCTCCGCTGTCCTCTTCAGACTCGGTCTTTTCGCAGAAGCATCGGTAGGCATGTCCGCGCTGCATGAGCAGCCCGGCGTATTCTTTGTAAAGCGGCCTGCGCTCTGTCTGTATATACGGGGCCACCGGTCCGCCCACGTCAGGGCCTTCATCATGGCTTATGTGGCACTCTGCGAGAGTCTTGTATATAACATCAACAGCCCCTTCAACGAGCCTGCCCTGGTCAGTGTCCTCTATCCTGAGAATGAATGTTCCGTCAGCGTGTCTGGCTATAAGGTAGGTATAAAGGGCGGTGCGAAGATTGCCCACGTGCATGTAGCCTGTTGGAGAGGGGGCGAAACGGGTGCGCACTTTTCCCTTGGGTATGCGCGTCTCCATCTCTTCGAACCATTTCATTTCCTTCATGTATCAGACCTCCTGATAAGGTTAACATAATATAAAAACATACATCCCGGACTGAGCAGGGAAGCAAGTATCACAGCGCTGCGATCTCCGTTGAAACTGCTCCGTTTTCATAGACTTCCACCTTCGCCCAGGTAGGCTGATAGCCTCTGCCGGCTGAGCCGGGATTGAGGAGCTTCACGCTGCCGAAGTCGTCATTCAGGGGCTCGTGGGTGTGGCCGAACATGGCAATAACAGCCCCTCGCTCCAGAGCAGCATAGCCTAGCCTTGAATAATCATCCCAGTCAACGCCGTAAAGATGGCCGTGCGTGATGAATGCCTTCACAGGACCGAGAGGAACGATATCCTCTGCCGGCGCTGAAGGCACCATATCGCAGTTGCCGCATACGTTATAAAGGGCAACTTCCGGAAACTCCCGCCTGATGATCTCAGCGTCTCTTTCGTAGTCACCCAGATGGATCACGACGTCCGGCCTGTAGCGCCTGATTGCCTCGAGCATCAGGGCGTTGGAGGAGTGCGTGTCGGAAAAGACGGCTGCTTTTATAATGGGAGTCATAACTGAGGTTTCTCCACGAAGCCCAGCTTTTTATATACCTTCCTGAGTGTCTTTCTGGCTGTGTTCGATGCTTTCTGTGCACCTTCGGTATAAATGCTCTGCAGGTAAGCCTTGTCCGAGAGGATGCGCTCTGCTTCCTCTCTGATAGGCCTGAGAGTCTCGATGACTGCTTCGCCGACCGCCGGCTTGAAAACGCCGTAGCCTTTTCCGGCAAACTCCTTCTCTATCTCCTCGAAGCTCTTTCCTGTAACGGATGAGTAGATGTTCATCAGGTTGGCTACGCCCGGCTTTTCGTCTGGGGCAAAGCGAACGCAGTTTTCGGAATCGGAGTCGGTTACCGCTCTCTTGAACTTGCTGGATATCTCATCCGGGCTGTCCATAAGGAACACACAGCCCTGCGGATCGGACTTGGACATCTTGGACTTCGGATCGCTAAGACCCATGATCCTCGCACCTATTTTCGGTATGAACGGTTCGGGCACCTTGAAAGTCTCTCCGTAGAGATTGTTGAAGCGTATGGCTATATCTCTCGAGAGCTCAACATGCTGCTTCTGGTCTTCTCCGACCGGCACCTTGTCCGTCTGATAGAGCAGGATATCCGCAGCCATCAGTGTGGGGTAGGTGAAAAGACCGCCGTTTATATTCTCGGCATGCTTTGCGCTCTTATCCTTGAACTGTGTCATGCGGCTCAGTTCGCCGAACATGGTATAGCAGTTGAGCACCCATCCGAGTTCGGCATGCTCGTGCACATGGCTCTGGATGAATAAGGTGTTTTCCTTCGGATCGAGACCGCAGGCAACATACTGGGCAAGCTGCATGAGAGCTCGCTTCCTGAGCTCCGCGGGCTCCTGCCTCACAGTGATGGAGTGCATATCAACTATGCAATAGTAGCAGTTGTATTCATCCGCGAGAGACACCCAGTTCTTTATAGCTCCGAGATAGTTCCCGAGATGGAGACTTCCGGAGGGCTGAATACCCGAGAATATAACCTGTTTTTCCTTGTTGTCCATTTCCATGCCTCATTTCGTCTTAAAAGAATACTCCTGCCCCGATAATGGGACAGGAGATACACATCGGTCAGCTTGAAAAATTATATTATCCGTCAGCGGTGTTGTCAAGAAATATATAAGTTAGACACTCGGTACACGGTTCATATGAAAAGAGCGGCTGTTCAAATCTTTGATGATGCGATCCTGAGGTATTCCGAGGCTTATAAGCATGCTTTCAA
>JAEEGL015989382.1_pt1 | contig 11082 bp, 11 predicted proteins | sample 9134231 | NCBI WGS metagenome assembly JAEEGL01 (sample SAMN16246548, study PRJNA631951) | gut metagenome | biome: gut microbiome; feature: rumen; material: fiber-attached | host: Bos | place: Iran: Karaj | collected 2018-10
TGGGAACTGGCGGACTGCCTGAATCTTGAAGCCATCAAGTTGATTGCGAAGAACCTCCGCGCCGCCGTCCAGAACAATTTGGATGGTCGTGAAGGCATGGCGCTTGGACAGTTCGTAACAGGAATGGCCTTCTCCAACGTCGGCCTTGGCATCGCGCATTCGATGGCGCACACGCTCGGGGCAGTCTATGACACGCCGCATGGCGTCGCCTGCGCGATGATGCTGCCGATCGTGATGGAATACAATCAGGAGGCCACTGGTAAAAAATACAAGTTCATCGCCGAGGCAATGGGTGTTGACACAACTGGCATGGACCAGAAGACCTACCGTGCGGCTGCAGTGGAGGCCGTTCGCAAACTTTCTGCAGACGTCGGAATCCCCGCCAAGCTTCCAGCGCTTAAAGAGGCGGATCTTCAATTCCTTGCAGAAAGCGCATACGCGGACGCCTGCCGCCCTGGCAACCCAAGGGAGACAAGCGTCGCTGATCTGAAGGAACTCTTCCGCAAGATCATGTAAACATCATCTAATACTTATATTAAATGCCATAAAGAATTGCGATGTTTCATGGGCATTTCACCCGCATGGAATCGCATTTCTTTATGACAAACAGTATAATAGAAAAGGAATAAGCTATGATTAGACTGAACTGCTTCTTTCTTGCGAAGGAAGGAAAATTCGCAGAGGCGCTTGAGGCTGCGAAAGCCCTGACCGCAGAATCGCTGAAACAAGATGGCTGTGTTGCCTACGATGTATTCGAGAGCGCGACTCGTAAAGACGTCCTCCTCATTTGCGAGACATGGCGTGACGACAAGGCCCTGGCCGACCATTCGGCCTCCGCGCCGTTTATCAAGTACGTAGCCGCCATCAACCAGGCTGGCACGATGAAAATCGAGAAATTCGAGTTCTGATGCGGCGGTTGTGAATCATGCTCCATGAATGCAAAGTCACGGTTCTGGAAACAGTTGTCATCTGACGCCGCATCCACGCAAATCTGACAAGAAATTCTTCACATCAGGCGGCACGGAAAGCGACAATTGAGCACTGGAAGGCAGCGTCGGAGACGATTACGAAGTGATTATCAGCCAGTTTCGCCAACAGAGGCGATTGAAGTAAGAACAACATGTGTCTAGATAAGCATGAGGATAACGGAGTTTTTTGAATCTGACGAATCCACGCGCGAACTGCTGCTCCATGCGCTGTGCCGATGCGACTGGGGGGCCGTAAGATTCCTTTTGCGCCTGCTGGGGGAAGGGGCGTTTGCTGAAACGCTCGGCGGTTCAGGACGGCTCTTTTTCCTGCTTGACGGAGAGGCGGTCATCTCCTTTCTGACGCTGACCGCGCAGGACTGCATCGTCGCGCCTGGCATGACGCCGTGGGTTGGATTTGTCTTCACGTTTCCCGAATACCGTGGCCGTGGCAACGTTGGAATCCTGCTTGACCACGCGCGGAAATGCGCGGCTTCGGATGGTGCGCCTTTCGTCTTTCTTGCCACAAACCATACTGGCCTGTACGAGAGATACGGATTCAGTTATTGGGGAAACCGCAAGGACATACACGGCGAGGACAGCCGCATCTATGTCGCACCCGCCGCCGATATCATGCCACTTGCTGAGGCAATGCAGGAACGTGCGCGCGAAGTCATACGCCAAAGCGGAATAAGGGAGGCTTGGGAAAGTATTGGCGCGAAAGTCAAACAAGTCGGTTCCATGGCGACTGGGCTTCTGATGAAGCATTGCGACATCGACTTCCACATCTACACCGACACGCTGGATGTCGCCGAGAGTTTCAAGGCGGTTTCACGAATCTGCGCCAACCCGAATATTACTAGGCTGGAATACCGAAATCTCTCCGCGACGGATGAGGCGTGTATGGAATGGCATGCCTGGTACAATCTTGGCGGCGAAGAGTGGCAGATCGACATTATACAGATTCTCTGCGGTTCGCAGTTCGACGGCTATTTCGAGCACGTCGCCGAGCGCATCAACGCCGTTTTGACACCCGAAAACCGCCGCACGATTCTTGAATTGAAGTACCTTGCGCCTTCGGAGGAGCACATTGCGGGCATAGAGTATTACCAGGCGGTGATTGCCTATGGCGTTCGAACTTACGCCCAGTTCACCGCATGGCGCAAGGACCATCCCATGACTGGAATCAACCAGTGGTGCCCGTGAGCGACATCCCAATCAAAAATAGAGAACATGTGTACAAGCATTGTCGTAAACAAGGGAAAGACCATCATCGGATGGAATCTTGACATTCTGGACTTCGCATGGCGTGTGCGACCAACGTCAGACGGCGTTTTCATCGAAATCGACGACCCGAAGGAAGGATGGCTTCCGCTTTTCGGGGCAAACAACAGAGGTGACTTCGTGGGCATGCCTACCTGCTGGCCATTTGACGAGCGAAGCAATCCCGTTGACGACGGTGAAAACATCATCCAGCTGGACATCGATCTCCTAATGCAGAGGAAGACCTTGCAGGAGATTCGCGCAATGGCGGAAAAAAGCCATGTGTTCAGCGTTCCAGGCGTCACCTTCATGTCGGCGCTGTCGGACGCGGAGGGAAATGTGCTGCACATCGTCCCTGGACAGGGCTGCCTGTACTATGGTAAGCCCGAATACAAGATACTGACCAACTTCTCGCCATTCAAGCAGGATTCGGAGAAGCATCCGTGGATGGGCTGGGACAGATATCAGAAGGCAGAGGCAATGCTGCAAAAGGCATCGGACGATTTTGACGTCGAAGACTGCTTTGCAATCCTGCGTGCGGTATCGCAGGAGGTCTGCCCCACTGTTGTTTCCATGGTGTATGATGTTCAGGAAAGGACCGTGTACTGGTGCGAGAAGAGGCAATGGAGCATTGTTGAGACGGCAAGACTGAAAGCAGGGCTTGTCGTCGGCCGTGAGGCGTTTGTGGCGACGGCGTCCTCGTCTTCGGGTGTAGCGTCGGCGGGACGCCGCTATTGACATCGCCCGACCGACGGCGAGGACGCCGTCGCCACACACGACCGACGGCGAGGACGCCGCTATTGACATCGCCCGACCGACGGCGAGACGCCGTCGCCACAAACGACCGACGGCGAGGACGCCGTCGCCACATTCGCTTGACTGATATTCGGGAGTGCTTGTCAAATACGCTGCTGGAGGTTGGTGACGGCGTGGGTTACATCGCCTGCGCCGATGACGGCGAGCACGGCGGGAGTCCCTTCGAGCCATATCGGGGCGGCGAGGGCGGCAATGGCGTCGGGGGAGTTTGCGACGACAGGGCAGGGGGGATTGACCTTGTCGGCTATAAGTGATTTGACGTCGGCGGTGCGTCCATCGGTTCGCCATGCGGCGAATGTCTCGACGACGCAGCACCAGTCCGTTTTGGAGAGCAGTTCCGCGAAACGTGCGCCGTAGCGTTCGACACGTTCGATGCGGTGGGGCTGGAAGACGACGAGAAGGCGTTTGCCTGGATAAGTCTCGCGGAGGGCGGAGAGTGTGGCGTCCAACTCCGTCGGATGGTGTGCGTAGTCCTCGACAAGGACGCGTGAGCCGTCGTCGCTTTTGGCGCGTTCGCTCATGCGGCGTGAGACGCCTGGAAAGTCGTCGAGGGCGGCGATGGCGTCGTTTGCGGTGACGCCGAGAGCCTCGCAGGCCTTGACGGCCATCGCCGCATTGATTCTGTTGTGCATTCCATGAAGCGATGCGGCTTCAGCGGGAGTGTCGAGCAAGGCGGCCTTGCGCCAGCCGCCGAACAGCCTTTCGGTCGCCTCAGAGCGCCATGCTAGAAGATTTCGCGAGCGCAGGCCGAGTTCGATGAAACAGCAATCAAGGGCGCGCGGGCCGCCGAGTCCCCATGAGTGGTCGTCGTCTATGTTCAGAACGATTGCGACAGTCGCGGGGAAGCCTGCCTGACTGCCGTCGCTTTCATCGACCTCCGTCACGAGAATCCTGCCTGCGCCAAGCGAGGCGGAGCGGCACCAGCCGTTGACGCTGCCGCCGATCATGTATCCAGGATTCAATCCAATGCGTTTCAAGATGTGCGCGATCATCGCACTTGTCGTAGTCTTGCCGTGCGAGCCAGAGACGGCGATGCGGAAGGGGAATTCCAGGGCGAGATGGTTCAGGAAGTCGCCTCTGCGCATCTGCGGTATGCCTTTTGAGAACGCCTCCGAGCGTTCTGGGTCGCTTTCTGGGACGGCTGACGAATAGACGACAAGCTCCGTGCCATCGGCAAGAGGCGAATGGCCGATGCGGCAGCGCGTGTCCGCGCCGCCAAGGCGCTCTGCGACATGCCGCCGCAGAGTCTTGAACACAGGCGAGTCGGCGGCGTCGCTGCAGGTTATGTCGCAGCCCAGATCAAGCGCGATGTGCGCAAGGCCCGAGACGCCGACTCCGCCAGCGCCGATGAAATGTACCTTCCTGTAAATCATTTGACTGTAATCAGTTCATATTCCCTCGTGCCGATGCCGCATTTGGCGGCGTGGTCGAGCTGCAGTTCCCAATTGGTGTTCGGCGAGACGTCCTTGAAGTGGTCGTTGTGTGTTTTGTCGCGTTTGTCGAGCACGCAGTCGTGGAGGGCTGGCTGTTTGTTGACGGCGTCTGCGCAGGCCTGGTCGAGGGCGACGGGATCGAATGAAGCGAACATGCCGACGTCCTGCACGATTGGCGTGTCGTTCTCTGGATGGCAATCGCAGAAGGGGGAGACGTCAATCACGAGGTTGATGTGGAACTGGGGGCGGCCAGCCACGACTGCGGCGGCGTACTCTGCCATCTTGGCATCGAGCATGCCTGCCTTTGTGTTGCCTTGGGAACCTATGGCGTCCTTCGGGCAGAGGGGCATGCACTGTCCGCAGCCGACGCATTTATCGTGGTCTATGACGCATTTTCCGCTGGAGAAGTCCTGTGCGCCGTGGGCGCACGCCTTGGTGCAGAGCCTGCAGCCGATGCAGCTTGCGGCATCGACGCTTGGCTTGCCGTCGCAGTGCTGCTCCATTTTTCCCGCGCGTGAGCCGCCTCCCATGCCAAGGTTCTTGATTGCGCCGCCGAATCCAGCCATTTCATGGCCCTTGAAGTGGTTGAGGGAGATGACGATGTCGGCGTCCATCAGCGCACGGCCGATTTTCGCGTTCTTGACGAATTCGCCGTTTGGGACGGGGACTAGCACTTCGTCGTTGCCCTTGAGGCCGTCGGCGATGATGATGTGGCAGCCTGTGGTGTATGGCGTGAAGCCGTTGATGTATGCTGTTTCGATGTGGTCGAGGGCGTTTTTGCGTCCGCCGACGTAGAGGGTGTTGCAGTCCGTCAGGAACGGTTTGCCGCCGAGGCGTTTGATTTCATCGACGACGGCGCGCGCATAGTTAGGCCGCAGGTAGGCCATGTTGCCGAGTTCGCCGAAATGAATCTTGATGGCGACAAACTTGCCCTCAAAGTTGATTTTCTCGAATCCAGCCTTCTGCATCAAGTGCACAAGCTTGCCAGTCAGGCTTTGGCCGAAGGGCTTGGTGCGCATGTCGGTGAAATAGACCTTCGCTTTCTTCATTTGACGTAACTCCTTTGTTTATAATTAATTATGAGAATTGACTACAGAGACGAGCGGCATGGGCGTGTTTTCTGGCCATTTCGATTTGTCGGGGAAAGTCCTCTCGTACAGCTTGTACATTCCATCGACGGCGGCGTTGACGAGGGCGAGTCCTGTGCGGGAATCCGTCCACTGTACATTGCCCTCATAGCCACCTGCGACAAGCGCGTTGCCGTGGCAGAGATAATCCATGCATCCCGTTGAGCAGTAAAGCACGAATGCCTTCTGGAAAGGCGAATGCCATTTCATTTCCAGACCGAGTTCTGCGACGAGTTCGCCTGGTACGCCAATCAGGCAGATGTTGCCGATGGAAAAGAGTTGAATCTCGTAGGTAAGTTCATCCTTGTCCTTGTAAACTGTATGAAGCGAGTGCTTACGGAAGTTGCGGACTGGACGAGCCGTATGTTCGAATCCAAACTGCATGGTCTCGTTCTGAAGCATATAACTGTTCTTATCGCGAGTGGCGATGATTACGCTTGCAATGACCGTCTGAGCGAGTCTGGTGCCCATGTCGTTGATTGCGGCGGTGCCAGTCTCGTCCCATTTAGGCACCATGTCGCCTGCCGCGCCAGAAAGGAACATGCAGCCCGCGCCTGTTTCGCTCTCAATGTAACGTTTGAAGGCGCCTGGATAGTCGGCGGAGATTCTGTGGCCGCCGAGCCCTGGCGCGTGTCCTGCGAGAGGATGCGCGGCGAAGTTGCCTATGATGTAGGCGGGATCATGTGTCTCCTTGTTGACGAAGCAGAGCATTCCGACCTCCTTGTCGCAGATGCCGTCCGCTATGCGCTCCATGTCGCGTCGGTGCGGGAGGAACGATGCGCGGTTGTTTTTTGTGACGAAACGTCTGTTGGTGTTGGCATCACAATCCAACGAGCAGAAGAAGACGGATGTGTCAATCCATTTGCCCGCCAAGACAGACTTCACCAACTTGGCTGTTGTCTTGATGAGTTGCTCGACATACTCCTTCTCGAAATACTGCGGATAGCCTCTGAGCATTCGGCAGTTTGGGCCCGAATGCGTGTGAGTGCAGCTGACGATGACCTGCGACTCTTCACCCTTGAAAAGTTTCGCGCAATTCTTCCTTATTTTCTGGATGTTCACGGCGTCAAGGCCGAGAAGGTCAAAACTGATGATGACACCCTTGCTTGTTCCGTCGTCCAACGCGAGGACGTTCGCATAAAGGTCGTCAAGTTTCGCATATGAGACGTCGTGCGGACCATATCCCGCGACTGGCGTTCCAACCTCTGGAGAAATGATTGTCTTTCCAAATGAAATTTTCATGTTTTATCCACCTTGTCAATTTGGCATTATGCTATCGAAAAAATCTGGGTGAGCGATGTTCCATTCCTTAACGAAAGCGTCGGGGTATTTTGCGAGAACGTCGAGCACGAATTTTGTTATCTTATGCGCATCAAGAATCATGCAGAAGGCATCGCCGAAATGGCATTCACTGTATGCTCCGATGGCCTTGAAATGTGGTATAAGGTAGCCATAGTAACCAGAATGTGCGCCGAGATGTCTGCGCGATGGAACTTCGTGCCTTACACCGTCATAGTCAATGGAAACGAGCGGCTGGTGGTAGTCAGTCAGAGAGACTGTCGCCTCGTTCCACTCTTCAACGGCATGGAGCATCGTGTTGTGGAAAGCATCACAGCCAAGGAACATTATCTTCGCCTTCACAATCGGAAGACGTCCCCATGGAGAAAAAGCGTTGCCTGGCGAGTCAAAACGCTCATGGCCTTCGAGAAAAGCCTTGGCAAAGCGTCCATAGCCAGCAATCGAATGGGTTGGATGCAATGAACGCCAGACGCCTGGCCGCTGGCGGAAAAGTTGCGGGAGAATGCCAACGACGGACGGTGTGTTCCGCACATCGTAAATAGGCTGCTTGTCATTGACGTTGCTCCATGTCAAGGTCGGCATCAGCAAAAGACCATCCTCTTTGAAGTAGTCCATTAGAACGTCAAGCACGGTGTCCGCACGCCCTTCGACGTCACCGATTGACTTCATTGACGAATGGATGAGCAACGTGTCGCTGCGCTTAATTCCAGATTTTTCCAAATCAGCGGTAAGGCTTGCGTATGTATGCATTGAGTTTCCTTTAAAGTTTGAAATTAACTCATCCGAAAAACAAAAAACTCCGTAGTCCTATATTAAAGACATAGGACTGCGGAGCAGATTCTCGCCGCGCGTGACCATAAAAGGACATTCGCGATGCGTTGCGGAGGCAAACCTCCAAAGACCAGTTAACGCTTGGAGAACTGGAAGCGTTTGCGTGCGCCTGGGCGACCTGGCTTCTTACGTTCTTTCTCGCGTCCGTCTCGTGTCAGCATTCCTGCGGCCTTGAGCACAGGGCGGAACTCCGCCTTGTACTGTTCAAGGGCGCGCGCGATGCCATGGCGAAGTGCGCCCGCCTGACCCGCGACACCACCGCCGTCGATGACGGCATAGATGTCAAACTCGGCCTTGGTGCCTGTAAGCACCAGCGGCTGTGTGGCATACCCGCGCTCTGGCAGGGTCGGGAAATAATCCTCGAAATCACGTTTGTTCACAACAATCTTTCCAGTGCCGGGCTTCATGTGTACCCTGGCGCTGGCGCTCTTGCGGCGACCGATTGCATGTATCACATCATTGGCTTCTGTCATTTGAAATCCTCTGGCAATGCCTATATATCAGTTTTCCTTATTACACCAAATCAATCAATCTTGATTTCCCACTTTTCGCACTTCTGAGCCTGATGCGGATGCTCTGGGCCCGCATAGACCTTCAGCTTCGCGAACTGCGCACGTGCCAGACGGCCTTTCGGCATCATGCCCCAGACGGCGTCACGGATAATTCTTGTCGGATTCTTCTGGCGCACGACATCAGCGGTCTGGACTTTGCGTCCGCTCATGTAGCCTGAATAGTCCTCGTATGTCTTGTCTGTGCTCTTGCGCCCAGTCAGGACAACCTTCTCTGCGTTGACGACGACCACGAAGTCGCCACAATCAAGATGGGGGGTGAAGATGGGTTTGTCTTTGCCCCTGAGACGCATGGCAATCTGGGTCGCCATACGGCCAAGCACTAGGCCTGTCGCATCGACCACATACCACTTCCTCTCAATCTCATTCACCTTTGGAAGAAATGTCGGGATAAATGTCTTTTTCATTGTTAAACCACTTGTTTGTTAAGAATACTACTTACGAATTTTGTCTTTAATTTATCATAAAAACGCCAAAATGCAAATCGTTTAGTCGTAAATAACGCTATATTTATGCAATAATTTTGATAGACACTATATGTAGTGTTATCATATGTAAAATAACACAATTTGGCCACAATAATGCCCACACGGTATATCTTTTAGGAATCACGCCACAAGAGCGGCAGTAAGAGCACAATAAACTAATATAAAAAATATACAATTATGATATTAATGAATATTTATATTCAATACGACTCAAGCAAATGCAAGATTGACTGACATCCTTCAAGGACATCGAGCCATGTTTCGTCAAAGCCGCCAGTGTACCATGGGTCGGCGATATCGCGCGGATTGTCAGTGAAATCAAGAAGCCTGAAGCACTTGCCGCTGGCTTCGGGGCCGAGAATTCTCAGCATGTTTCTGATATTGACGGAATCCGCGCCTAGAAAGATGTCGTATTTAGCCAAGTCACTTCTTTGAAGTTGTACGGCACGATGTTTCAAGACAGGAACACCATGCCGCCTAAGTTCTGAAAGCGCAGGAGGATATATAGGATTGCCAATCTCCTCAGTGCTTGTCGCCGACGAGGCGACAAGCACATCAAGACCACTTCCATCCAACAGCCACGACATGACACATTCTGACATGACGGAACGGCAGATGTTGCCGTGGCAGACGAACATTATCCTCCTGATGGCTGACCAGTCGATTTCGGACATTTAACAGCTTATTCCCACTCGATTGTCGCTGGCGGCTTCGGTGTGCAGTCATAGACGACACGGGAAATGCCCTCGACCTCTGCGGGAATTCTCATGGAGACTTTCTCGATGAGTTCCCATGGAAGATGAACAACCTGCGCGGTCACTGCATCGCTGGTGTTTATGGAGCGCAAGGCGATTGTGTATCCGTAGCGGCGCTGACCATCCTGCATTCCGACTGATTTAACGGGCAGGAACACTGCAAACGACTGCCAAGTCTTGCTGTACCAGCCTGACGCGCGGAGCTCTTCTGTGAAGATTGCATCCGCCTCACGAAGCATTCTGAGATATTCACGCTTGATTTCGCCAACGCAGCGGACGCCCAACGACGGTCCAGGGAACGGCTGGCGGTCTATCATCACTTCTGGCAGACCAAGCTTACGTCCGACCGCCCTGACTTCATCCTTGAAGAGTCTTGCAAGCGGCTCAACAAGCTGGAATTTAAGATTTTCTGGAAGACCGCCGACGTTGTGATGGCTCTTGATGACGCCAGCGGGATTGCCGTCCAGCGGAATGCTTTCAAGGAAGTCGGGATAGATTGAGCCTTGGCCAAGGAACGGAGCCTTCGTCTTTTCGGCGGCCTCCGCAAAGACGTCAATGAACTCCTTGCCTATGATCTTGCGCTTCTTCTCTGGCTCATTGACGCCAGCGAGTTTGTCCAAGAAGCGGTCGGTCGCGTCAATATAGACCAGATTCATGTCGAAGGTGTCCCTGAAGACCTGCTGGACCTGCTCTGGCTCGCCGAGTCGAAGAAGTCCATGATTTACAAAGACGCAGGTGAGTTGCTTGCCGATTGCCTTGTGTATGAGTGCCGCTGTAACGGAAGAATCAACGCCGCCCGACAATCCGAGCACGACTGTCTTGTCGCCAACTTGGGCACGGATGTCCGCAATCGCCTCTTCGATAAAGCTATCAACTGTCCAGAGCCCCTTGCAACCACATTTGCCTTTGCAGAATGCGATGGCTGCAGCGGCGTCGAACGCGCCCTCCGCCTTCAGCATCGGAACTCCTAATTTTGAGAACGCCTCTAGTTCAGCGGGATGCTCAGACGCCGCGGCATCACGGCAGACTATCAGGCCGACAGGCTCCTCCTGCATCACGCGCTGCGTGGGAGTCGTCCAAGGCATCACCATTGTGTAGATGTGCTCGGAACGTATTGCCCTTGCATACTTCTGGATATCCTTACATCCGAAATTGAGGAGAATCACTGTTTCTGGAGTCTTTTTAATCATTGGATTTCTTCCTTTTTTAAGTTGTTTATTTTGACAATTAATTCACAATTGTCGTTAATATACCACGTGATGCGGCAAAATAAACATTCTCTACCATAAATATAAATAGAAGTTTGGCAATCTTGCCAATACAGGTTAAATTATCCGTAAAGGAGACCTTTTGGAGATGCCAAAGCATATATTATTATATAAAGGTAAGGAAAAGTCCCTGCTTAGAGGGCATCCATGGATATTTGACGGAGCGATAGCAGAAGTCAAAGGAAATCCCGCCTCTGGTGAGACGGTGGATGTTCTTGCCGATGACGGACAATGGCTTGCCCGTGCCGCATACTCGCCTGCATCTAAA